>SWCB01005001.1_pt1 | contig 23157 bp, 26 predicted proteins | sample 4692901 | NCBI WGS metagenome assembly SWCB01 (sample SAMN10267276, study PRJNA491770) | bioreactor metagenome | isolation source: DHS bioreactor inoculated with subseafloor sediment | place: Japan: off Shimokita Peninsula | collected 2006-08 | reverse complement strand
TTTTTAATTTGGTTTTGATATAATTAATTGTGCGTAATTAGGAGGTGAAATTGTGGCAAATATCAAACAACAAATTAAAAGAAACAAAACGAACGAAAAACGTCGTTTACGTAATGCATCATTCAAATCTTCAGTAAAATCAGCAATTAAGGCTGTTGAACTTGCAGTTCAAGCTAAAGACAAGGAAAAAGCAACTGTAGCATTATCTTTCGCTCATAAAAAATTGGACAAAGGTCAAGCTAAAGGAATCTTTCATAAGAACTTTGTAGGTAGAAATAAATCTCAATTAACTAAATTGGTGAATAGCCTTTAAAAAGAAGTTGCATCGTAGGATGCTTCTTTTTTTATAGTTTTTCAATTTCTCTATATCCACCATATTGAGCGACATATTTAACATGTGGCAATCTTATACCATTGACACCATATTTCTTATTATATCCAATCACATTGACATATTTATCTAAGTTTGGTAATTCTTGATCCATTTTCTTTAAAACATCAAAAGTTGCTCTAATATCATCAATAGCTCTATGCGTGTTTAATACATTAGCTTGATAAGTAGCTACTGCTTGATCTAGACGATGTGGATATTTATGTCTATCTTTATATACCGCCATGACATCAAGGATGTCATTTTTTATTTCAAAATTTGGATCTACATATCTTCTAATAAAATAATGTAAGAAGGATAAATCAAATTGAATATTATAAGCTACTAATAAAGGATTACCTTCCATTAAGTTTAAAAACTTATGACATGCTACTTCTTGTTCAATACCATCTCTTAATAACATATCATCTGTGATATGTGTAATCTCGATAATTTTAGATGATAGGGGTTTATCTGCGATAAGAAGATCATCGAAACTTTCAATTTCTACATAAATTCCGTTTTGTTTTTCTAGAAGAATAGCTCCTATTTCAATAATTTGTTCTCTGTCAGGATATAATCCTGTTGTTTCAAAATCAAATAATAAAATTCTATCGTGTTTTACCATAATTATGCTCCTAATAAGTACAATTCTAAACCAAGCTTTTTATCAATTTTTCCACTTTTAATGTCAAAATCAAGTTTGCTTAATTTCTTTAAATGTGTTTCCAAAATATTAAAATCAGCATTTTTTGCATTTTTTAATAAATAGTAAGCTCGTCCACTTCGAATATTAAAATGCTCTGCAATCTCATCTTGTCTATATCCTTTATCAATTAATAATTTTGTATGAATAAGTTCTCTTATTTTATTAACGATGAAGTTTAAAATACGTAATGGATCTTCATTTCTTGCAACTAAATCATAGAAAATCTCAATTGTTTTTGCTTGATCTTTTGCAAGTAAAGCATTTGTTAATTCAAAAATATTTTCTTCTAAGTTTCTACTAACTAATAAAATAACTTCTTTTTCATGTATCTCTTTACTATCATAAGAGAATAGCATTAGTTTTTCTGCTTCTTGTGAAAGCAGTAAAAAATCATAATTTGTTCTTTCTAATAATGCTGTAATAGCATCATCAGTAATAGCATAATTGAATTTTTTAAACATATTTTTTACAAATTCAGGATATTCAGTTTTTTTCATATCTTGAATTTTTTCTATCATTGCATATTTCATTAATAAATTTTGTGTGCGACTTGTTTTAGGCAATGACTCAAGCATTTCAATAATGACAAACACATCTGGGTTTGGTTTTTCAAAATATGTTGTCCATCTATTAAATATATGATCATCTTCTTTATCTAAAATATTTATGTTTTTTATGACTATAACTTTTTGCTCAGAAAAAAATGAGATTGTTTGCATATCTTCTAAAATATCTTCGCTTTTATTTTCTAATAAATCATATCTCATGATATTAAATGGATCAACCTTTAAAGATTTAATTTTTGCTTCGACTTGATGATGGAGTAAATATTCATTTTGACATTGAAAAACATGGATTGCTTCGGCCATAATCACGCCTCCTTATTCATTAATACTATTATACTAAAAATAGCTTAAAATTCATAGGAAAGTAGACCATTTTTCTTTGCTATTTTTGCGTTGATAAGATATCGTTCCATTTATATCAGTTCTATAGATAATACAACTTATTTGTTGATACCTTAAGATTACATTTTCATCTGGAAATCCAAAGGAATTATATTTATCTAGGGAAATGACCGCATAGCTTGGATTTACCATCTCTAAGAACTCTATAGTTGATGATGTTATTGAACCATGATGTGGCACTTTTAAGATATCACTTCTAAGTCTTGTATTATATACATTAATTAAATCTTGTTCAGCTTCTGATTCAATATCCCCAGTAAATAAAAATACTTTACTATCATAGAGCATCTGAAAAACTAAAGAGACATCATTTTCATTATCATAATCTTTTAATGGACCTATAAAATTAAAGTTTATAGTTCCACAAGTTATGTGGTCATTTGCTTTTAGTCTTAAAGCATTTTTTTCATATGATGGATATCTATCATCATAATAACTTACAACAAGTTGTTTAACATCAATACTATCCATGACTGATTTTGCTTCTTTGATGTGATCATCGTGGCTATGAGTTAGTATAAGATAGTCAAGTTCATAAATGCCGTGATTTTTTAAATAAGACGTCGTTCCATTAAATGCATCGATAACTACATTACACTCTTTTGTTTGAATAATCGTTGTGTCACCTTGGCCAACATCTAAAAAGGTTATCTTCTCATCATTAAGTTGATGTATGGTATAAACGCTAAAACTCATGAAAACGATGATGACCATCATTCTTTTTAAACTTTGTTTTATATTATTTGAAAAGCATAAATACACTAGTAACCCATAGTATAAGATCATTTGATATATATTAAATTTTGGTGTAAAAAACGAAACTTGAAATGTAGATAAATATAAGATTGTTTTTTCAAATAGATTTAAGATGATTATATAAATGTCATCAGTTACTGGAAATATAAATGTTAGAATCGCAAGCGGATATAATAGGCAGGTAATGATGAAAATAATGATAGGCAATAAAAGAATTTGTAGGATATAGATATCTTGAAAAAAAGGAAGTATGATGATAGAAATGCTTAAAGACATCATTATTTTTTTTATATAATTTTGATATGGATCAAATAATGGATGTATTAATTCAAGGTAGACAATAATTAAGAATGTTATAATAAAACCTTGATGGAAAATGAGACCTGTATTAAAAATAATGAGTATTAGAAAGGTTAAAAAAATCATATCTAAGTTTTGCATGTGCATGTCAAATTTCTTATTAATGATTCTAATAATATATATGATTAAAAGTCTTAACACTGCAAAAGAAAATAAGTTCAAATAACTTATAAATCCAAGTGTTAAAATCATAGATATATGTTGAAAATTTTGTGATACATTTAACAGAAAAAGTAATTTTTTTAGAACAATCATGAGTATATAGACATGAAGTCCAGATATTGTAAATAAATATAAAATATCAAAATTGGTATAAGTTTCTAATGTTTGTGCATCTTTAATTTTTTCGCCAAATATTAATGATGCAATATATGAACTAGATTTCAAATTGTCTATTTGGGTCTTAAGTTTTTCTCTAAATTGATAAATTTGATATGTGTGCTCAATATATTCAATTTCTATGATATCTAGTTTTCCATAGACATTAAATGATAAGAAATATGATTTTAAATTAAATCCATATTCAACTGTTTGTGTTCTATAGTCTATAATATCAGCTTTAATATAAAGGATGTCTCCTAATTCATATTGATCAATACCACTATAGAAATGAAATTTATATCGCTGATATTTGACTGTATATCTTGCATATTCATCATAAGCATCTATAGATACAACTTTCATTTCTCTTTGGATATACTCTTGATTAAAATTGGTTAATAGAGCATAACAAAAGGATATAACAATTATTAGAGTAATTAAAAAAAGGATATGAATTTGCTTTCTAATCCATATCATATATATAATTAATATTAAAAAAGCCCATATATAAAAAAAGCCTGCAATAAAAATAAATAATGCTATGCCATACTTATAAAACTCATCCAAGTGTAATATATGGTCTAATCTTTTCAAGTGTTGCGGGTCCTATATTTTTTACGTTAATCAATTCATCAATGCTTGCAAATAATCCATTGGCTTGACGATAAACTATTAAAGACGCTGCTCTATCTTCGGTCATGCCTGGTATTTCTAATAAAGTTTGAAAGTTTGCATTATTTATATTTATTTTTTCAATAACAATTTCTTCATCAATTAATGAAGGTATAAATATATAACTATTTTGTTCATATATTTTCGATAAATCTATTTCATTAATGTCTGCATCATCTGTAAATCCATATGTGAACTCTAGGATTTCATCTAAACGCATAGGTTCAAAAAAAGTATAAAAACCAGGAAAAACTACTTCACCTCTTATTTCAATTTCAAAACTCTCTAGTTCTATCTTTTCATGCGTCACATATGTATACGCTTCTTTTCTTGGAAATAATACGATACATAAAATGATAGTTAAAACAACAACAATGATTATCCATTCTTTCATCTATATCCCTCCACTATATGATATAGATAAATAAAATATTTTACTTTAAAAAAATCATCGCTAGAAACTAGCGATGATATAGTGCTTTCTTATATCAGGTCCATTTAAAACCTGTATATCTTTAAACCCTAAAGAAGATAAAATATCTAAATAATATGAAACTGACTTCACATACTGTGTCAATTTATAAACTTCTTGATCTGTAACCACTTTATGTTTTAATCTCATCTTATCTTTTTTAATAGACCACTGATAATAAAAAGGGTCGTTATCATTTTCCATATATCCATCAAAATCATCTAAAACTGATTCTTTGTATACATCAAAGATAAACTTTCCATTTGAAGCTAGAGCATCTTTAATATTAGAAAAGACTTGTTTAATGCCTTTGAAATAGTTCATGACATCAAAGAAACTAACGATTACATCAACTTTTATATCTAATTTATCTCTTAGGTCATGATGATATAAAGGAGCTCTTAGGTTTGATGTTTGTAATCTATCTTGTGCAAGACTTAACATATGATCATCATTATCAATGCCAATGGCATCAATGTCATGCAAAAGTAATTCTTTTAATAAGTATCCACTACCGCATCCTGCATCTAAAACGACATCGTCTGCTTTTATATATGGTTTTAAAAAGGTATAGATTTGTTCATAATCAATATCACTCATGAGCTCATCATATATTTTTGAAAACATTATTTGATCCTTTTGACATCCATTAATCGTTTATCAAATGCATAATATTGACGATCTTCTTCTGTAAATAAGTGAACAATGACTTCATGACAATCTATTAGAACCCAGGATCCACCTTTACCTTCGATATGTCTAATTTCATCAGCTTCTAATGCTTTCTTTAAGTGATTGATTGCTGCTGAACCTTGACGTTCATTTGTTGTACATATAACAAAGTAATCATAAAACGGTGATGTTTTTTCAAAATCATATACCGCTAAATCTTTTACCTTTAAATTTTCTAATGCGTCTACTATTTTATTTAACTTTTCCACTATTTACCTCCATGTAATACGTGTAAGCTTCTAATTGTTCTTTGCTTGGTTTTATATTTTGTCTTTTTAAATAATTTAATGTTAGTTCCATAGACTTTAATACTGCTAAATCTATATCTCTAGCTGCTAATATATATAAAGAAGCGGTATCTATGAATGTTCTGTTTGGTTCACAATAATCTGATACAAATACAATCTTCTCGTAAATTGACATATAAGGTCGTCCCCACACATGCGATTTTATAGAGTTTAGTATTTCTTCATTTTTAACATTAAAATCTTTTTCTAATTGCTTTGAAGCACTTAGTGCATGATAGATAACAGGATAGTCTATATATTTTTTTATCTCTTCTTCGCTTAATAATTGAATTTGATCTTCTATGCTATCGTTTTTTGTATAGTCATGATATAAACTAGCAATTGCAACATAGTTTTCATCTACTTTATAGATTTTTGCAAGTTTCAACGCTGTTTCATAGACACCAATGACATGTTTTAGTCTTTGTTGATCTTTTTTTAGTTTTGTTTCTACTTTTCTTCTTACTGCTTGGATCATTTAAATAAAGCCTCCGATAAACTGATATGCATGCCTTTTGGATAAGTAACTTTTATGGTGTTCGGACCTTTAATATGCATAAATCCAATATCAGCAAACGTTAATTGCATTTTAATGTCTTTGATTTTATAGTTTTTCATTTCATACTCATCTACATATATATCAAAATTGTTTTCTTTTTCTTGTAATAGATTTTCTATTTTTGCCGTGTTTGTCTTATGAACATTTAAACTATTCTTAACATATAATACAACTGTTTGACTCTCATTTGAGACACTTATCGCAATAAGTCCTTCTAAAAAGAGTGTTTGATTTTTTCTAAGCTGATAAATTTTAGGTTTTATTGTTTCTTGAGGTATTAATCTTTTATATACTTGATATGGTAAAAATTGATGAACATAACCTTTTTGATATAATCCAGGCATATCATATATTTGACGTTTTCCGATATTTTTAATTAATGCTTCTTGAGTTAGCCCAGCTTTTGAAAAAGCTAGTGCATGCGTATCTTTTGTCAATGCTTTAAATATAGTCGTTTTCCCAGAGTTTTGAACACCAATTAAATACATGTTTTTTTCTGAAAAGTTTTGCATGTAAACTTCTAAATTTTCAATATCATAAGGATTTTTTGCAGACATCATGATAATATCATGATACGGAATACGCATTTGTTTGGCTCTAATGATCATGTTTTTTAACATATCATCAAGATTTGTACTTTCTGGAAGCAAATCAATTTGATTAATTAGATATACATATTTAATATTTGGTTCATATCGATACACAGGATATGTAAACAACATATCTAGATGTAAAACTGAGCTGACCATAAAAACAACTGCATCTTGACTTAATTTAGGTAGATCTTCTGGATGGAAATGCTCATTGACATCGCCATAATGAAGCAATTTAAAACATGCTTGACAGTAATCATGATCAAGAGAAAGTGCATATCCAACTTTTTGTTGATCTTCAGTCTGGAGAGTTGCTCCACATCCTTTACATTTAATGGTCTCTGACATATTGTTCTAACCTACTTTGATAAAGTTTTGGATATTTTTTCTTAATTCTTCTTAATATATACGTCTCAATTTTTCTGTTAAACTTAGTAATCTTGCGATCTGATTTTCTCTTTACACTTTTAATTAAAGCAGCTTTAAGATGCGTACGGTGAGCTCCTAAGATATCTGTTACAATTTGATCACCAATTACTAAAACTTCTTCTTTATTTGCTTTTGTTATTTTAAGTGCTTTTTTAAATCCGAATTTAAGTGGTTTTACAGCGTGATATACATAGTTAAAATCAGTATTAGATAATGCTTTTGAAACTCTTTTATATCCACTATTAGATAAAACTACGATTTTAAAAGATTTAGATAAATCTTTTATGAAATCTATTTGAACATCGGATAATAAATCTTCATCATACCCAATGATGGTATTATCTAAGTCAAAAAACAAGGTAGATATCCCTTGTTCCTTTAATGTTTGATATGGAATTTCAAAAATGGATTGATAATAAAAATCCGGTATACATTTTTGATATAAACTCATTAACTAATTTCCAATATTTTAATGTCGAATATTTTTCCAGTTTCAGTTTTTACAGTAACAGTACTCCCGATTACATTTTTATCTTCGCTTTCTTCTTTTTTACGAGCAAAGTCTAATAATGCTTTACCAATTGCAGATTCTACTGATATTTTGTTAGCTAGTGGATCAACTTCTAAGCTACCTACTAAATCAAAAGTTTTTTCTTCATTTCGATCAACAAATAAAACTTTTACTGATTTACCAATATTAATTTTATCTTCAGCTGATTTTCTAATAAGCTTAACATTTTTAATAATGATTTCTATTTCTTGAATTCTTGATTCAATTCTAGCTTGTTCATTTCTTGCAGCATCATAATCTGCATTTTCAGATAAGTCACCTTGTGCTCTAGCTTCTTTTAATGATTCTATATTTTCAGGTCTTTTGACTTCCTTTAGAAATTGTAACTCGCTTTTTAGTTTATCAACACCTTCTTGGGTTAATTGATATTGTTGTTGTTTGACAGCCATTTTATTCCTCCTTAAATTCCTTATCTATTATACCTTATTTTTTATATTATTTCCATTTTTTTCAAGCGTTTTTGAATAACTTTATGATTTATCATCATTTCATCAAGGACTTGATAAAATGCTTTTGAATGATTAAACACTTTATGATGTGCGTATTCATGATAAATGACATATTCTAAATATATTGGATCGAGTGTTGCTAAAAATGTATTTAAAGTAATTTCTTGATGTTTTTTATGATAGCTTCCATATTTAGATTTTAAGTACTTATATTTATATGGCAAAGTTTTTAAACCTATGCGATCTAGAGTTTGACTGACTTTATCTTCTATTACAGCCATCATTAATGTCATTTCTTTTAAATATATTCTTTTTCTTATCTTTTGAATATCCGTCTCTTTTGATTGACAAAAGATAGTATCTTCTTTGATTTCATATTTAAATCTACCTGACTTTATATCTAGCTTATAAAGCTTATTCCAAATTCTAATTTCATCGTCTTTTATGACTTCTTTTCTTTGAAGTCTTTGATATAAGATGTCAAATTTAGACTCAATAAGTTTTTTAATATCTTTTTGGTTTACATATTTATTTGCGGTAACATGCACATAATCATCTTTAATTCGAAAATATATGTTTTTGATTTTTTTTCTTTCAATATGATAGGGTAATATATTCCCATTTTTTTCTATTTGATTCATATCGATCTTCTTATCATTGCATAAGGTTCAATTTCTTGATCAACTTTAATTTTAAGAATTTGTTTAGGATGTCTTGCCGTATCTAATTCTTGATCAAGTTCATCATACATTTCATTTAAAATAAATTCAAATCTTTTTCCACTTGGATTAAACACTTCTATATGTGCACCTATTTTAAAATGATTTCTTTGCTCAATAGTTGCAATTTTATTTATATGATCATAACTAACCCCTAATCCAATAAACAGTTGAGATGGTTTTTCACTTCTATGATTATACAACTGTTCATTTACACCGGGTAAACCCTCTAAATATCCATGTGATGTTAATCTATTTTCTGCTTTCATTAATTCTTCATAATAAGGGCTAAAATCATCAATTGTTTTATCTTGTGCATAAGCATCAATTAGTTTCCTGTACGTAGAAACTACAGTTGCAATGTAATGTAGAGACTTCATACGTCCCTCTATTTTTAAAGATGAAACTTGTGCATCCATTAAAAATGGAATTTGTTCTAAGGCTTCTAAATCTTTACTTGACATTGAAAATACTTCATCACTAACTTTTATATGATTTTCTACAAGTTCGTAATTCCATCTGCATGAATGTGCACAACCTCCACGATTTGCATCTCTATCAGTCATATTATCAGACAAGGAACATCTTCCAGAAAAACTCATACACATCCCACCATGTATAAAGACTTCAACATCAGCTTTTGTTTTAGCTTTAAGAGATTTAATTTGGTCTTTTGATAATTCTCGAGCTAAAACAACTCTTTTAACACCTTTATCAAACCAAAAATTAACAGATTCTGCATTATAAGCTGATTGTTGAGTTGATAAATGAACTTCTAAATTGGTGTGCTCTAAAGCTTGATCAATAATATAAGGAGAGGCAGATATAATCGCATCAACTTTTACTGATTCTAGATTCTTTAGATATTCTAACACACCTTTTAAATCTTCATTATGAGGGATAATATTTGTAGTGATATATACTTTTTTCCCTCTTTGATGTGCAAATTCACAAGCTTCTTTTATATCTTTAATTTCAAAATTAGATGCACGTGCACGTAGAGAAAAATCGACACCTCCAATAAATACAGCATCGGCTCCATACATTAATGCAATCTTTAATTTCTCTAAATCTCCAGCAGGAGCTAATAATTCTACCATTTTAAGATTCCCTTGTTTTATAAATTGTTTTTTTATAGAAAAACCCTTGATCCCATTCTTCTTTATATAGTGCTTTTATTTCATTAATTTTCTTTTGATCTTTAGATTTATATCGATATAGTTCAGATACTTTCTTTGCATATAAGTCATCTTTAAACAAGGTATCTATAACTAGATAATCTATATGCTTATTTAATTCATCTAAATGATCAATAGATGAAAATACAGTTGATCTAAAAACATGAGTTCCAGCCATATCTTCTAAAATTGGATAAGGTTCTTCAGATCTTTGTTCTTCAACAATTTTTAGATTTTGCTTGTTATGATATTTGTTTTCCATATGTTGGTAATCCATAAAATTATGGATAAGTTGTCTTTTTGAGTAAAACATATTTAAATGTCCATGTCCTACCATAAATAATTTAACTTCTTTATGCTTAGAAATTTCCAAAACATCTTCTAAAGTGATTTCTTTAGCAATATATGCGCCTAAAATCCCTTCTGTTTTTAAGAAATTAAAATCATATCGGTTGGTTAATAAAGTCTCTGGATTATAAATTGCTTTTCCTGATAATCCTTTGGATTTCAATCTCATGACACTTCCAATATCAGTAACTATAATTCCGGAAAGGTTTTTTGTATCTATTTTATCTAAAAAAACACTGAATTGGTCAAGCAAATCATCATCTAGCATTTGATTAGCTTGAAGAAATATCTCTTTTTTATATTCATGAGCTAGCATAATAATTTTATTGATTTCTTCAATGTTAAAAGAATGCGTCAATCTAGCAGCAAACTTTTCATTTCCTATGATAAACCCATCAACCGCTTGTGACAGGCTCTTTAAATTTTTTATATCATATAAAGTTATAAGAATTTTCATCTAATCCATCACTTTCTTTGTGACACTCATACCATCACCAATATCAAAAAATGTTGTTTCATATGAATCATGCTGTTTTAAGAATAACTTAAACTCATTGATTTTTCTAATTAATTGTCTTGTGTTTCTATTGACTTGACTAGGATCTAGATTATGAAAATTAAGATTATCACACACTATTATTCCATCTTTTTTTAAATATGGAACAAATTTATTAAAAAACTTTTGATACTGTGCTTTCGCTGCATCAATAAATATCATATCAAAATATCCAAGTTCTTGATTATATAAAAGGGCATCATGATGCATAATTTTAATGTGTTGATGATATGCTTTAATATTAATCTTTGCTTGCTTAACCATTTCATCGTTTCTTTCAAAAGTTACAACATTACAGCCTTGTTCAGCCATAAAAATGGCACTATAGCCGATAGCTGTACCAATTTCTAAAACATCTTTAATGTGATGTTTCTTAATGACATCTTTTAAAAACAAAAGCCCATCATCACAAATAATGGGTATGACATGGTCTTTTGCGTATTGTTTTAAATCTTTAAGCATTATGCGTTTTGTTTTTCCTCTATTTCATCGAAGAACTTTTCTAAGACTTCATCAAGCATTTCCCATTCTTCATCGGTTTCGATATCTAAAAATGTGCCTTCTGCTTCATCTTTTTCATCTGGTACATATTGTGCTGCAGATATTTCTTCCGAATCAATAAATTCAAATATCACATATCTTTTACCTTTGTGTTCATGAGTTAATATAATCTCACATTCTGTTTCGTTTCCATCTTCGCCTACAAGTATTAATTTGTTATCATCCATTTTAGTGATCTCCTTTATAATCTAAATAGTTTTGCAGTATAAGTACTGCAGCTAGTTCATCTTTTTTTTGTTTTTGTTTACTTCTTTTCTCATTGCCTTTAATCATCACAGAAAGCGCAGATTTTGTTGATAATCTTTCATCCCATAAGACAACATTAACATCTCTTTTACTTAATATTAGAGTTTTCATCTCTTCACTTATTTTACCACGAATGCCTACATCATTGTTCATATGTTTTGGGAAACCTAAAATAACATCTGTGATTTTATATTCATCAATAGTTTGACATATTAAATCAGAAGCAATCTCATAATCATGTTCTTTAAATCTATCTGTCTTTAATGTATGTGCGATAATACCTGATTCACTAATAGATAGCCCTATGGTTTTACTTCCTAAATCAATACCTAAATATTTTTTCATAGCATATCCTTTATTTTTTCAATCATTTGATCAACTTTATCAAGATCTTGTGTACCACCTTGAGCCATATTGCCTCTTCCTCCACCAGATCCATTTGACAATTCTGCTGCTTGTTTAATTAGTGTATTTGCATTATCCAAGCTAGATTTACAGATGAAAGTTGCTTTTTCATCAGTTAAGTTGATCATAAAAATAGTTTCTGCATCTATTTTATCATAGAGTGCATCAGTAAGTTGTTTTAGAACCTTATTATCGATGTTTTTTACAACAATAATTGGTCTTTTATTCAAAGGATCTTCAATAAAATCATCTAAATGAGATAAAACATCATTTTGTTTTTTAAGTTGAATCTCTTTTTCTAAGTTTTTAACAAAGTCTTTAAGTGTTTCAATATAGTTTCTATAATTGATTATGTCTTGGTAACTACCGATAATTTCAGGTGCTTTTGGAAGTTTAATCTGTTTATCTAATTTATGAGCTTTATCTGTAATCAATTCGATTTCATGAAATAAGTTTTCCATGAAGTCTTTAACTTGTTCTTTTAAATTAGTACCCGTTACACCTTCCATTCTATATATACCAGATCCTATAGATTCATAAGAAACGATTGCGAAATCAAGAATTTCTTTGGTGTTTGATACATGTGTACCGCCACAAAATTCTTTACTCCAATCCATATCTACAACACGTACGACATCTCCATATTTTTCTCCAAATAAAGCCATCGCTCCCATTTTTCTTGCTTCTTCAATCGGAAGTTCTCTAATGACAACATCAAGTGGGTTTTCTTTTATATAGTGATTGACTAGTTTTTCAATTTCTAAAATCTGTTCATCTGATTCAGTTTCAAAATGATTAAAGTCAAATCTCCAACTCTTAGGTGCTACTTGTGAACCTTGTTGATTTGCATGTTTTCCAAATAAATCTTTAATCGCTTGGTGAAATAGATGAGCTGCACTATGATTTCTTATGGTTTTTAATCTCATTTTTTGATCTACGATTGCTAAGACTTCATCCCCTTCTTCAAAATCTCCTTCAACTTTATGTAAGAATTGGCCGTGAGGCAATTTAGAAACATCAGTAACTTGATATCCGTTAATTGTTCCTTGATCATTAACTTGTCCACCAGAAGTTGCATAAAATGGTGTTTGATCTAAAACGATGCCATCTTCAAATACTTTGATAACTACTGATTCTGATTGTAATTGAGTATATCCAATAAATTTTGATGGTTTATCAAATTTTAAATATGCTTCTTTTTGTGCTTTCATACTTCCAGTTTTAGATCGAGCAGATCTTGAACGCTCTTTTTGTAATTCTAGTTCTTTTTTAAATCCGTTAATATCTACTGATACATTTTGTTCTTGTGCATACTCTAAAGTGAGTTCTATTGGAAAACCATAAGTGTCATAGAGTTTAAATGCTGTTTTACCTGATATCGTTTTTGTCTTTTGATCAATAGCATCAACTAAATGTTTTTCACCTTCACTAATCGTTTCTAAAAACTTCTCTTCTTCTTTTAAAACAAGTTTTTTAACAATATCTTTTGTATCATATAGATTATCATAAAATACACCCATAACATCAATGACGTCATCAATGAGTAAATATAAAAATGGTTTTGTTAAGTTAAGAGTTCTTCCGTATTTAACAGCTCTTCTAAGTAAGCGTCTAAGTACATAACCTCTACCCTCATTAGATAGCATAGCACCATCACTAATGGCAAACACTAATGCTTTAATGTGATCTGCAATCACTTTAAATGCCATTTGACCATTATAAGTAATTTTTGTTAATTTTTCTATATGATGAATAATCGGTAAAAATAAATCTGTTTCGAAATTGGTTTTGGTTTCTTGAAGTACACATGCAAATCTTTCTAAACCTGCACCTGTATCGATATTCTTATTTGGAAGTTCTTTATAGTCTTGTCTTTCTACATCCTCTTTAGCATTAAATTGAGAAAATACGATATTCCATATTTCTATATATCTTTCATTTTCAATATCATCTCTAATAAGTTCAGTACCTCTATTGTCATAAGAAACTCCACGATCAAAGAAGATTTCAGTATCTGGTCCACATGGTCCAGATCCTATTTCCCAAAAATTGTCAGCATTTGCGATTAAATGAGATGGCTTGACACCTAAAGATAGCCAAATATCTTTAGCTTCAGTATCCTCTGGATAATATGTTATATATAGTTTATCTTTATCAAATCCAAACCATTTTGGATCTGTTAGAAGTTCAAATCCCCAAGTTATTGCTTCTTTTTTAAAATAATCTCCAATTGAAAAATTACCTAACATTTCAAAAAATGTATGGTGTCTTGCAGTTTTACCAACATTATCTATATCGTTTGTTCTAATACATTTTTGAACATTAGTCAATCTTGGATTTGATGGTTGTTCTGTGCCATCAAAATATTTCTTAAGTGGCGCAACCCCTGCATTAATCCATAATAATGTTGGATCATTTTGTGGAATTAATGATGCTGATTTTTCGATTTTATGTTTTTTTGATGCAAAAAAGTTCAACCATGTTTCTCTAATTTCTTTAGCTGACATATATTTCATTTTAAAACCCTCCTTATAAAAATAAACAAAACGCCCTTAGATAATTTATCTAAGGACGAATAATTTCGCGGTACCACCTTAGTTCTAGATCTATGATCTAGCACTCTTATATCGTTAAGGCCGACTTACCTTTTGCTCCCAAATAGCTTTCATAAGGTTTCTTCTTCGTTTTCACCAACCACGAAGTCTCTAGAAAAGAAAATACTTATTACTCAGTTTGTTCATTGCGTATTTATATTATCATTTTTTTATATATATGTAAAGATATTTCAATCTCTTTTATTTAAAGGTTATGCATCATTTGAGCATAACATTTCATAATGTAGAATGCCTTCTTCAATATATGGACCTAAAACTGTTTGAAATCCCAAATTTTCATAATAATCTTTTAAATATGCTTGGCCAGATATTCTAATTGGATTTCCTATTAAATCTTTTTTAACAGTTTCCATTAAAAATGTTGCAAGACCTTTTTTTCTATATTTTTCATCTGTTACAACTCTTCCTACAGAATACTCTTTATATTTTAAGCCTTGTGGAAGAACTCTTAAATAACTGATAATCTTTTCATCATCATTTTTTATAAAATAATGCATAGAATCTTGATCCTTATAATCAGTGTCTACATAAAATATCTTTTGTTCCATCAAAAAAACAGTATATCTTAAATCAAGCATATCGTATATTTCTTGATTTGTTAATTCGTTAAATTTCTTTTTGTATATTTTTTTTAAAGACATATTTAAACATATAAGGCGCACCTGCTGCAGCCCATCCTCCAATCAAAAAATATCTAATAAAATCAAAAATTAACTCATCTGGAAAAACCAACTTAAATCCTTCTTTAATAATTAATGCAATGACAACACCAATTAATACTTTTAAAACTTGATTTAAATTAGTATTTTTAACATGATAGCCTATATATCTTTTTTCAACAAAATAGCCTATTGCAAATCCCATAAACCCACCAGCTGCAATATATAGGTCATGATTTTTTACAAAGATCATTAAAATTATTAAAATTGGCAAAATATAAAGTGTATAAATTTCTTCTTTATCATTCATCTTATCAATCAGTTTAAACATAGCTATTGAAATAGCAACACTTAATATAACACCTACTAGGACATCAGATACATAATGTTGTGCAAGATATACTCTAGATAGCGGCACAACAATAATGATAAATAATCCAACCCATTTTATCCAATTAATCTTATGTTTTTTATATAAATCATATGCTGTATATCCTAAAACACCACTTGCTTGTGCATGTCCAGATGGAAATGAATATCCAGTTGTTTCATATCCAAAAGGTGGCTCTATACCATCTTCTGTAAATGGTCTTGGTCTTTTAAATATCTCTTTTAATCCACTGTTAACCATTGCAGAAATCATAAATGTTAAAGCAAACTTATGAGCATATTTTTTATCATATGTCCAATATAATATAACAGCAACAATAATAAAGGCATATTGATCTCCAAAATTGGTTGATATATAGAAAAACCAATCCAGCAAAGGATTTCTAATAGCTTGAAAGGCTTCTATGATACTTAAGTCCATAATGTTTCCACCTCTTGTTTAATATTTTTCTCTTCTTCTTTAGATAGTTCAATATATTGAAACTCATCTTTTAATTGCCATTGATTATGTTCTTGATAAATACCTAAATCAATAAGTTTATTGATTATTGCTACCCCCATTTTTTCACCATATAATGCTTTTTTATGAACATCATCAGTTTTAAAATCAAGAATATCATAAGGAATCAATTTAAATAGATAATGCGTTTTAAAATTAACCAATAAAATATTATGATTACTAAATTTTTTGTGTGAAAATCTGCCATCAATTGGTATAGTAAATATCACATTACAACCTGCATCAATTAAAGGTTGAATTGGACAATTATCAATAGTTCCACCATCTACATAAAATTCATCATCAATATTGGTTGATCCAAATAATATAGGAATAGATGCGCTAGCTAGGACAGCTTTTAGTGGATGTTCAAATTCATTTAAATAAAAAACTTCTTTTTCCATTCGATGAATTAAAACTTGATCGATAAAATTACCCTTTTTAATTTTAGCTGCAGTTGCATATCCGTGAATTTTGCTCTCTCTTATTTCTTTTAAGGTTATTTCTTCTTTCATTTTATTAAATACATCTTGTAAACTAAAAAGTCCTTGTTTATCTAATTTGAATCTATCAAGACCTTTACCATAAATATCTTTGTTTTCCATTTTCTCCCATATCTCTAGCATACGTTCATAAGAAAAATCAGCCATAACCATCATGGTATTGATTGCTCCTATGGATGTTCCTGAAACATGTTTGATATGCTTTAATAGACCATATTTTCGAAAAGCTTCCAAAACGCCGATTTGATAAGATCCTCTAGCGCCTCCCCCACCTAATGCAAGTCCGATTTTTATGTTCATATAACTCACCTATACTTTAATCCTTTTTTCATTCTTCTTTCTGCATCTTTTTCTTTTAAACTCTGACGTTTATCATAATCTCTTTTACCTTTAGCAAGTCCTATCTCCATTTTCGCTAAACCTTCTTTTAAATAAACCTTTAATGGAATAACAGAATATCCTTGTTCTCTGGTCTTGCTAAATAGTTTTAAAATTTCATTTTTGTGCAATAATATTTTTCTAGTTCTTGTCTCCTCATGATTATATCTACTTGAATAATCGTATTTTGAGATATGCATGTTGATCACATATGCTTCATTATCTCTAAAGGTAACGTAGCTATCACTAAGATTAATTTTACCAAGACGTATCGATTTAATTTCACTGCCCATAAGTTTCAAACCAGCTTCATAAGTTTCTTCAATGAAATAGTCATGTCTGGCTTTCTTGTTTTGACAAATAATCTTCATACAAAACTACCTTCTTGTCTTCTTTTTTGTTTTCTTTTTATCGATGATTCCAAAATCCATCTTTTTCTCTAATAAATCTACACTTAAGAGTTCAACCTTGATTGAATCTCCTAGTCTATACTTCTTACCACGTCTGCCAATGAATGTTAATAAACTTTCATTATACATATAATAATCATCAAGTTCTCTTAATGGGACAAATCCTTCAATGCCATTATCAAGTTTAACAAACATGCCACTTGGCATCATTTGAGAAATAATTGCTTTAAAATAAGTTCCGACTTTATCTTCCATATATTCACAACTCTTAAGTTTTGCAACATCCCGTTCCATCTGAACAGCTTTTCTTTCTTGATCAGATGTGTGTTTAGCGATATCAGTCATGATTGCATTATAATGATATAATTGTTTTTTCACATCTTTAGATTCACCTAATACAAATAAATGAATCATACGATGAAGCATTAAATCTGGATATCTTCTAATAGGAGATGTAAAATGTGAGTAATAGGTTGCCCCTAAGCCATAATGAATATCTTTTTGTGCTGAATATTTCGCTTTTTGCATTGCACGTAATAACAGCATATGAACAACATAACTATATGGTGTATCCAGTGTTCTTTTCGTTAATGCTTGAAGTGGCTCTGGTTTACCTAAGTTTTTCATATTCACAGGAAAGCCTAATCTTGAAACCATTTGAAGAGCATTTTTAAGTTTAACTACATCAGGTTTCTCATGAATTCTATAAAGTGCTGGGAGCTCAGATTTATACATATGATATGCAACTGTCTCATTTGCAATTAACATAAATGATTCAATTAATTCTTCTGCATCATCCGTTGTTCTTTGATAGACATCTATTACTTTACCTTTAGCATCAATTTTAAATCCTAGTTCGCTGCTTTCAAATTCAATTTCACCACGTTTTTTACGAATAATTTTTAGTTTATTTGATAATTCATTCATGGTAATTAGCATATCTTCTATAGGCTTATCATGTAATGATTTGCCATCTTTTAAAAATTTATTAACTTCATCATAATTCATACGTCTATTACTTTTTATAAACGTTTTTTGAATTTTATAGTCAATAACTTTACCTGTATCATCTAGTGTCATCATACAAGACAAAGTCAATTTGATTTCATTTGGATTTAAGGAACATTTATCATTTGACAATAAATGCGGCAGCATTGGAATCACTCTATCGGCTAAATAAGCACTTGTAGATCTTGCATAAGCTTCAATATCTAAAAAAGAGCCGCTTTTCACATAATGACTCACATCAGCAATATGAACACCTATATGATATTGATTATCTTTATAAGTTAAACTAATCGCATCATCTAAATCTTTTGCATCTTTACCATCAATGGTAATGATTAAATCCTTCGTTAAATCAACTCTTTGTTTCATCTCTTCTTGGATGTTGATATCGATATGTTTTAATGATTCCATAACCTCAGGACTAAATTTTTCAGGCCATTGGTATTGATTCACTATTTTTAATGTTGATATATCAGGATCATTGACATGACCAATAAGTTTTTTTACAAACGCATAAACACAATCCTTATCAATTGATTCCACTTCAAGTAAGACAACGTGACCAGAAACAAGCCCTTGATATTCATCAACAACTAATCTTTTTTCAATAAACGTTTCAGGTTCAAAAAATAAACCTTTTTTATGTTTTTTAACTGTCGCGATTAATACTTTTAATGCACGCTCAACAACTAAAACAACTTTAGGTTCAACATCCTCTTTAACTAAAACAATATCATCATGCATCGCATCTGATAGATTTTGATATTCGATATAGACATCTTTAAGTTCTTGTCTTAAAAACCCAAACTTTTTCTTTCTGTCCAATCTGCCTATTAAAATATCATGATTTAACATGTAGTAAGGTTCTTCATATATTAAATAACTGTAGCTATCTAAATTTATTTCGCAAACTTCGTCTTTATGTAATTTTCTTGTTTGTTGCTTATAAAACTCTAAATATAAATTTTCCATAGTATACCTCACTCATATTATATCATATTTTAGCATTTAACATACGTTCGTTTTTGCTTCAAAACATGAACTTCCATTTTTCTAATAAAAAAGAAAAAGTGCGTTAATTAAACCTTAACCGCACTTTTTTTATATAGATTTTAACTTATTTTTTTAAATTATAAAATGAATCTAAACCTCTATATTGTGCAACAGGTCCTAATTGATCTTCAATTCTAAGTAATTGATTATACTTAGCGATTCTATCAGTTCTTGAAGCACTACCAGTCTTAATTTGACCAGCATTTGTTGCAACAGCGATATCAGCAATTGTTGTATCTTCTGTTTCACCTGAGCGATGTGAGACAACAGCAGTATAACCTGCACGTTTTGCCATTTCAATTGCGTCAAATGTTTCAGTTAATGTACCAATTTGATTCACTTTAATTAAAATAGAGTTTGCGATGTTTTCTTCGATTCCTCTAGATAATTTTTCAGTGTTAGTTACAAATAAGTCATCACCAACTAATTGGATTTTCTTACCTAATTTTTCAGTTAAATAAACCCAACCTTCCCAATCATTTTCATCAAGTCCATCTTCAATTGAAAGGATTGGATATTTACTAACTAGTTCTTCGTAGAAATGAGTTAATTCTTTAGAATTAAGTTCTTTTCCACCTTCGCCAGCTAATACGTATGTCTTAGTTTCTTTGTTATAGAATTCACTTGAAGCAACATCCATACCTAAGAAAATTTCTTCACCAGGTTTGTAACCTGCTTTTTTGATTGCTTCCATAATAACTTGTAAAGCTTCTTCGTTAGATCCTAAGTTAGGTGCAAACCCACCTTCATCACCAACACCTGTGTTATATCCTTTAGATGTTAAAACTTTCTTTAAGTTATGGAATATTTCAGCTCCCATACGTAATGCTTCTCTAAAAGTTTTAGCGCCTACTGGAAGAATCATAAATTCTTGGAAGTCTACATTATTATCAGCATGTGATCCACCATTAATGATGTTCATCATTGGTACTGGTAATTGTTTTGTGTTAAATCCTCCAAGATATTGATATAACTCAACACCTAAATAATCTGCTGCAGCTCTTGCTACTGCCATAGAAACACCTAAGATTGCATTAGCACCAAATTTAGATTTATTCTTAGTACCGTCTAATTCAATCATCATTCTATCAATTGCAACTTGATTTGTTACATCAAATCCAACCAATTCAGGTGCAATTAATTCATTAACATTTGCTACTGCTTTTAATACACCTTTTCCTAAATAACGTTTCTTATCTCCGTCTCTTAATTCTACTGCTTCGTGTTCGCCTGTTGATGCTCCTGATGGAACAATCGCACGTCCAAATGCACCAGAGTCAGTAAAAACTTCTACTTCAACAGTAGGGTTTCCACGTGAGTCTAATACTTCGCGTGCATAAATATCGCTTATAAATGGCATATTTTCACTCCTTTATATAGTTTTTGCCTAGTTAATTTACATATTCATTATACACAATAATTATAATTAAATAAAGCATTCTAATTAATAAAAACGTTTACTTACTGTACTTGTACGCATAATAAACACTTATTATGAAAAATACAATATCTATTATGTTATTTACTTGAAAAAAGAATTTAGAAAATGGGTTTAAAAAATCAAAAAATGGAAGAGGATTTAAAATTGGTGGAATGAGTTGAAAATCAATGGTTCCAGAAAATAAATAGATTAATCCAATGTTTGTTGTAACGTTCATTAAATAAAAAGCAAGGATAAAAGAGATAACACTTATCAAACTAAACAAAATATGTGGACTAGAACTAGCTTGTTTAATTCTTCTTGCCAATAGTGATGCTAAAATGATTAACATTAACCATGTAAGAGAAATATTAAATGAATAAGCGATTAATAACTGCAAAGATCCAATTAGTAATCCACCCACAAAAGCCATAAATAAGCCTTGTTTAATGACATCAATTAAATCGTAATTATTATAGGATTCTTTAAACTGTTGTTGAATGCTCATGCATAATCTCCATTCTTTCTACTCTCTATATTTTAACAAATATAAACATATTAATAAACCATATAGCATACCATGGTAAATTATGGTAAATATTAATATTTATATAAAATAAAAAAAGATGCTCTATATATACAAAGCATCTCATAAAAATTTATAATTCTAGATATTTTATTTTGGGTTTCAACATTAAAAATACAATAGTCACAACACTTCCTTTAACTAAATTAAAAGGAATATAAGCTGTTAAAACGAATGTTAAATAAGAATTAAATGTATAAAATGAATCCTCAATAAATGAAAATGCCCAAAAATGTACTCTTCCACTTTCTGATAATGCAATAGGTGGAAGTGTTAAAAACAGCGGTGTAGCAACAAAGAAATTAACTGTTGTTAAAACTATACTCAAAATAATTGAAATGACTGCTGTATAGACAATATAGTCTTTAAGCATAATTTTTTTATGCTCGATTGCAACTTCAATAATCATTGGTTTTGATTTGTCTTTTAATAGCTTTTTAGCAAAATTAAAAGCAAATATAATTGAAAATGATGCAAACATAGCCATCGCTTCACCAACTAAATCAGCTGGTTCAAAACCTCTAAAAAGTCTTCTAGCTAAGGTTCTTAATAAAACAACCATAATGGTTTCTTTATTACCTAAAACCAATAGTGCTACTAAAATAGCTACCTCAGAAAAATCTATTTTCAGAAAAGAAAATGGTGGAAACCAAGGAATTTCGATGAGCGATAATACAATTGATACCGCTGCAAGTGATACAACATACAACATTTTTTTTAAACGCAAGTAATTTGACATTTTTTTGACCTCCATATATATAAAAATAAAATCGCCAAATTACTTCGGCGATAAAAGACGTCAAAAAAGACAAATCTTCTTCCATCCAGACTTTACTGTCGGTACTTGAATTTCACAAGTTCAACCCATATGGGTTCGCGGACTTTACCGCCGGTCCCGAATTACACGGTGCCCCGAAGTATTTATTACTTCTTTATTTTAACATAATTTATTCTAAAATCAATAGATATAAATGTTTGGAAACGTTTTACAATCAAGTTTTTTAAATTATTGTTCTTTTTTTAGTATAATAGATATGTAAACATTCGATAGATGAAGGAGTATAATATGAACAAAAAATTTGCAGCACTTATTATTATGGATGGATATGGACTTGCTGAGTCAAGTGATTCAAACGCAGTTTCATTAGCTAAAAAGCCATTTTTAGACAAATTATTTAGCGAATATCCAAAAAATGTATTACAAGCAAGTGGTGAAGCAGTAGGGCTTCCTGATGGCCAAATGGGCAATAGTGAAGTTGGACATTTAAACTTAGGGGCAGGTAGAGTTGTTTATCAGTCTTTAACTAGAATTAATGTCGCAATTAAAGATGGTTCTTTTTTCAAAAATGAAGCATTCTTAAATGCTATCAAGCAT
>SWCB01012893.1_pt3 | contig 23235 bp, 14 predicted proteins | sample 4692901 | NCBI WGS metagenome assembly SWCB01 (sample SAMN10267276, study PRJNA491770) | bioreactor metagenome | isolation source: DHS bioreactor inoculated with subseafloor sediment | place: Japan: off Shimokita Peninsula | collected 2006-08 | reverse complement strand
CCCCCCCCCCCTGTTTGCTTTTTACTATTATTTAGCAGTATCTTCGCTTTATAATAAGTAAATTCATTTTTATTACAAAGTAAAACTTATTTACGTCTCACTAATTACCAAACAATTCAATAAACCATTATCCATAAAAAACTCAACATCAAACACACCCTTAAGCAACCAACGCTTAAAACTAACAACTATGAAACAAACTTTACTTTTGCCACTGCTCTTTGCCCTGGCGCTTTCATTCAACAGCAAGGCACAAACCTACTATCCCCTGCCCGAAGAAAATGCCTTTTGGACGGTTGTTGAATTTGATTATATTAACGGGCAATACAATGATGTTATCTATACCGTAGATGGCGATACGGTAATAAACAACCTTAACTACAAGATAGTTTACCGGCTTGACGATTGGCCCACAATTTACGATACCATAAGTACCCTGCATTGCTTTATGCGGCAGAATGTAGAGGAAAAGAAAATATGGTTTATCCGAAACTACTTAGGCGAGACACAGGAAAAACTGGGTTATGACCTGTCTGTTACAGTGGGTGATACGGTAAGTTTACCTGCATTTCAATATAGCATCTTTGATGATTCTTTGTTTTATTTAGCTTTTATTGATTCTGTTGACATGTCATTTATTGGAGAACTGAATGAATATAGAAAATATTATGTTTTTTTCTCGCTCCTTTCTGGTAGTACCATGAGCCTTGAATATATTGAGGGAGTTAGGGATTATAGGTCAACCTTTCCTAATCTGGATACTTTTACGGGTTTTGATGCATTCCATCAGTCTACGACAGAATGTGTGCAGGTTAACGGTTTATATTATATTGGTAGTAAACCATATGATAAATATTGTGGTTTTCTTGCGGTTGGTCTCGATAATCCTGAGTTAAATAATTTTGGGGTCTTTCCCAACCCAGCTTCGGGAATGGTTACTTTACAGTTGCCAGATGGGTATGAACAGGCCGATCAACTAACGATATTTAATGTGTTGGGCGAAATTGTAATGCAAAAGGACATCACTACATCCGGCAACAGTTTTGTCCTTGATGTTTCTAATTTAATCAAAGGTTTGTATTTTTTGAATATAAATTCATTTACCACCAACACCACAGTTAAACTGATTGTAACACACTAAAAACAAAACAGTTATGAAAAACGTTAAAAATGCGGTTATTACCGCAGTGGCAGTGCTTTGCCTGATTGGTAGCATTGCAGCACAGACACCGGGTTTCAACTACTACAGCTTTGTGGCTGATCGGAACCATTACTTTGACAGCCTGAAGGCAGTAACACCGGACACCCTGAAAATTCCGGGCTGGCGGTCATACGAAAGATGGAGGGATTTTTGGATGAACCGGGTACACAACGATGCAAACGTTACCGGAAGCCTGAGTGAATACAATACAAAACTTTTGGAATCGTACAATAATCCGGCATTAATGGCTAGTACAACCACGGATTTCAACTGGCAGTTGGCTGGTCCTCCCGACCTATCCACCCACAACAAAGGCATTATTGTGAGTCTTTGGATAGACCCATCCAACATTAACGTGATTTATGCCGGCACCAACACCGCGGGCATGTTTGCCACAACCAACGGTGGGGCAAGTTGGTCGAATGTTACTGAAAATATGGGCATACCTGCGGTAGGTGTGAATGATATAGCCGTGCATCCGACCAATAAGAATATTAAGTACATCGCTGCTTCGGTACTTAATCACGACTATCTTTCGATTAACCATCCGGCATATATTTACAAAACCACGGATAATTGCAATACATGGGTTCCTGTACTCTCGTTTACTTCATCAGACAATGTAAACGCGAACCGTATTTTAATTGATCCCCAAAACCCTGATATTCTTTATGCATTGATAAAGGGCAAAGTTTACAGAACGATGAATGCCGGAGCTAATTGGACAATAATTTTTGACCAGCTTTCGTTAGATCCTGATTTCTGGAATAAAAACAAGCAGCTACTCGATATTGAATTCAAGCCAGATAATCCAAACACCCTTTATATTAGCAGCAATGGTATTGAAGGTGCTGGAAATCCAACCTTACTCACTGCTGAATTGTGGTCAACCAATAACGCGAGAGCTACAACGGTTGTATGGAACAGAATAAACAATGGGATCAATCCCTTCGTTGATCGGATTGGGATCGAGACGGATCAGCAAAACCCCAATGCACTATACATTCTCTATACCATAGGCGTTGCCCCTTATACTGCAAAAACCTATCTTAAAAAAGCGGAATATCCATCATTTCTTGTCCAGCCTGTTTTCGAAAAACAATGGTATGCAAGTTATAGCAATGCCTTTGCCGGTACAGGGTATTGGTGCATGAATATGGAGGTTTCGCCCAGTAATCCTGATATAGTTTATATTGGGGGATGGAACCTTCAGGCCCTGACTATGAGTACAGGGTTGTATGATTTTTATCATGTAAGTGCAGCAACCCATCCTGACTTTCATGTGGACCAACGAGTTTTTAAAACGGCACAATCCGGCGCCACAACCTATCTTTTTTGCGGAAATGATGGTGGATTATCCCGCTACAATTGCAATACAAAAACCATGGAAAGCCTGAATGGACCGGGCCTTGATAACCTTCAATATTATGGCATTGGCCATAGCCCATTAAACAGCGAGTTTTTTATTGGAGGCACCCAGGACAATGGGGTTATTGGTAATGGCAATAACCAGTGGGATGTTGTGGTTGTTGGCGATGCCTATGAGGTAATTATAGACCCAGTAAGTGACAATATTGTTTATTGCACCAGCAATGGAGGGTCTAAATTGATCATGAAGTCCATAAATTTTGGCAAAAGTTTTAGTTCTATTATGAATGGTATACCTGCAAGTAGTAAGGCCTTAGGTTTAAATGACCGCCCATTTGAAATTTCGCCCACCGATCACAACACCTTGTATGTGGGATATGAAGAAGTTTTCAAGACCGTGAATGCAGGCTCTAATTGGGTGCAAATTTCCAATTTTAAAAATTTGCCTAATGGAAATGTCGCAACAGACAAACTCATGGCAATTGCACTAACCGAGGCGGATGACCAAACCATTTATGCCACATTTGCCGGCGCAACCTGGAGTGCTTCACCAACAAATTCACGCCTTTTTGTAACCTTTGATGGGGGGCAAAACTGGAATGACCTTTCAAACAGCGTTCGAAATATCATTCATTATGCTGGGATTACCGATATTCATGTATCGCCAGAGGATAAAAATAAAGTATGGATATCCTTTATGGGTTATGGCAATGGAAATGCAGTGAACAAAGTGCTATACTCCGAAAATGCCGGTCAGAATTGGACTGATATTTCTTATAATTTGCCTGACCTGCCGGTAAACTGCTTGAATGGAGTAAATATTAACCTAAGGCACAGGTTGCTACTGGGTAATGACCTTGGGATTTTTATGTACGATGAAATTTTGCACTCATGGGTAAATATTGGTAATGGAATACCAAATACCCTTATTTACGACATTGAGGTAAACCAGCAAGGCAGGAAAATCCTTGTTGCCACCTATGGCAGGGGAATTTGGGCAACTGATATTCCATGTGATGGAGAGTTTGCCAACATTGAAATTGTAGGAACAAAAGTTTTCAATGCCGATTACATTGTTGACGGAACCTTAAATCTAAAACCAGGAAGTATCCTTACAATAAAGGGTGAGCTGAGTTTCAATCAAAATTCAAAAGTCATTGTTGAGCGTGGAGCAAAATTGACCATTGAAGGAGGTAAATTTACTTCTTCATGTGGCACCCTCTGGCGCGGCATCGAAGTACAGGGCAACAGCAATGTGGCTCAGGCACCCTCTACCAACCAGGGTGTATTGATACTAAACGGTGGCACCATTGAAAATGCCGAATGTGGCATACGCACCTGGAAACCTTTAAATGGCACCACTACACCCGATCCAAACTATTACGGCGGGTTAATTATGGCCACTGACGCCAATTTTGTAAACAATATAGTTGCGGTGGAATTTTTGCCATACAGCTTCGTAAACTATGGTTTCTTTAAAAAGTGCAACTTTTACACTAACGCGGCCTTGCCCGATGGAAAGTACCCCGATTATTTTGTAAAGCTAAGTGGGGTTTCCAACATTAGCTTTAAGGGTTGTCTTTTTGAGAACACCTACCAGAATGAAGGTGTTGGCCTGTGGGGTAGTGGAATTTGTGCCTATGATGCCGATCTCATTGTTGACGAGGCATGCGTCAGCAATACTGTTCCTTGCAGCGCTTATTTGAAAAGCAAGTTTGAAGGCCTTTACAGGGGAATTTATACTTTGGGGGTCTCAGGGCATCGTAATACAGTTGTTTACAACAGTATATTTAAAAACAATGTCCGGGGAATGTATGTAGGCAATATTGATTTTGCCTCTGTTAAGAGGAATGACTTCGAAATTCTTGGCGAAGTTCCTGGCCTGAACCCCGGGGGCTATGGTTTGTACATGGATGCATCAACTGCGTTTGCCATCGAGGAAAATAATTTTTTCTACGCTTCAACCACTCGTAAAGGCATAGGATTGGTCATCAATGAAGCAGGGTCCGACAACAATGAGGTTTACAACAACTGGTTCCAAAACCTCGAATATGGCTCTATAGCCCAGGGGTACAATAAGCAAAGCGGTGGTTCAATTGATGGATTGTGTTACAAATGCAATGATTTTATCAATAATGGCACCGACATCAGAATATCTCCACGTAATGGTAAAATTGTTAATCCAATGGATGGCATTGCCTATCACCAGGGGGCTAATATACCAGGCAATAACCTTGCCCCGGCAGGCAATACTTTTACTACTACAAGCAACTTAAAGGACATAAGCAATGCCTGTAACTGGATTATTTATTATCGCCACCAGTATGGTTCGGCATCACTTACACCAACCCCGGCCGATCTTACCACCGTTTATTCGGTATTTGGTACGACCTATACAAAAACAATTTCATGCCCCAGCCGCATAGGCACCGGAACAGGAAAAGAGGAAACCCGTTTAGCAATGGAAGGGGCTGAAGCACAGGCTGATGAAATACAGGCCAGCCTCGATGCTATTGTTGACGGAGGTTCAACGCCTGAACTACAGGCAGAAGTGGCAAACAGCACCCCCGATGAAGGCCTTGTGCTTAGAAATCAGTTGCTCACCGGTTCGCCTTATTTGTCCGACACGGTAATTAAAACCTCCATTACCAAAGAAGAAGTGCTCAACAACGCCATGATTCGCGATGTACTTGTTGCCAATCCGCAATCGGCAAAATCTGCCCAAATGGTTGAAATGTTGGATGAAAGGATGGTGCCGATGACTGACGAAATGAAGAACGAGGTACTTTCGGGCCAGACAATTACAAGTGGTAAAGAAAACCTTGAGGCAACGCTTTCATCTTACAAACACGAGGTATGGGTTAATTTTGCAACTTTGTGCAACCTGTATGCCAGCGATACGCTGCACACCTGGCAATCAGACACCATGGGTGTGTTGCTTGCTGGTGCAAACACACCGGGAACGCGCTACCAACTGGCCTTTTGGCAGTTGTTTAAAGGCAACCCGTCCGCGGCACAGCAGGTGATGAGCGACATTTCTTCAGAATTCACGCTTGATGCTGGAGAACAAGCACTGCACACTCGCTATGCCACCTTGCTGAATGAGTTGATAGCATTTGAAAGCAACCCCGAAACGGTGCTGGAACCTGGCACGGATATTTATGAAGCCTTGATGCAATTAAGCACTTCAGGCGAAGACAAACCGGCCGCACTGGCTCGTAACCTGCTGCTTTCAGCTGGCCTGACGGAATACGAGGAACCCATAAAACTTGACGACGGCTTGAAATCAATGCCCATTTACAAGCCCGAAGCCAAAGTTGCCCAGTCGCAAAAGCTTAAAGTATATCCCAATCCGGCAAATACTTTTGTAACCGTTTCGTGGAATGCACCCGACCAGGGAAATACTACACTTATGATCCATGATGCAAATGGTCGGCAAGTGCATACACGTTCGTTACAAGGCCTGCACAATGAAACCATCATTGACATTACCGGCTTTGTGCATGGAACCTACACCGTAAGCCTTTCACAAGACGGAAAAACCATTGCCACGGAAACACTGGTAATTGCCAGATAGAATCGTTTATTACATTTTGAAAAAGGCGTGCCGAAAAATTATCCGGCACGCTTTTTTTGCTTTTGTCAAGCTAATCCCGGATTTGGCAACTTTGTGGCCAAATACCGCTCAACCCATCCTTTACTGAACAATCCCATCCCCGGCAGGGTTTATATTTAATTGTTTACATATTTGCCCTAAAACCGGGTAACTCCCTGTCACTTTACCATACCTGTATCGCTTTCAACCAAAGGAATACGCTTTGCCATCAAAGGAATTGGCAATTCATAGCTGACCCACTCCTGTCGTATTCTCAAATCAATCTGAACTATGAAAAACCTGCTGAAAACCGTTTCTATCGTTTTGCTGATAATATTCAGCAGTTCGCTTTTACATGCACAAAATGCTAAAATTGATAGCCTTAACCGTCTCATCAAAACCGAGACCGATCCTAAGGCGCGGATTAACCAAATGCTGGAAAAAGCAGATATACTGGGCATTATGAATCTCGATTCCGCCATCAGCTTCAATTTAAAAATAATTGCCGAGTCAAAAAAAATAAATTACGGCCTGGGCCAGGAAGAGGCCATGCTGAAATTGGTCCATAACTATACTTATTCCGGAAATTCAATGGCTGCGCTTCAGCAATTGGGCAATTTGCGGCGCTATGTAGAGCAAAAGCAGGATTCTGGCAGTTTCGCCAATTATTATTCCGTGGCCGGCTTGTATTATGGTATGCAAAGTAAATATGACTCTTCTATCTATTTTTATGAAAAGGCCATCCCCTTGTATGAAAAAATCGGCAACCGGGTGCGTACTGGAAGCTGTGCTTCGAACCTGGCCATTGGTTACCAGCAACAGTCCAATTATCCCAAAGCACTTTTTTATCAGCAAAAAGCCCTCAAAATTCAAGAAGAGGATGGTAATATTTCGGGTCAGGCTTATACCCTGGTGAATATGGCCAATACGTATCAGAATATGGGTGATAACCCAAGGGCCGAAAGCCATTTTCTGAAAACCATTGAACTTGCCGGAAAGGAAAGCTTGACCAATGTTGAATTGTATGCCTACACAAACCTTTCGAGTATGTTTCTCGATATGGAGCAGTGGCATAAAGCTTATGATTATGCCATGGAAGCGGCAAAATTAGGCGGCAAAATGGGCGATAAGGGCATTCAGTCGGCCAGTTTATCGAAGGCTGCCCTTGCCAAAATTCGCCAGGAGAAACCCGACGAAGCGATTGCACTGGCATCAAAGGCAATGGCCCTGGCTGATTCCGTTAATCAGCCAATGATTATTAAACAAGCCTATTCAGCTATGGGTTTTGTGCTGAAGTGGCAGAAAAAATGGAAGGAGGCCATTCCGTATTACGAAAAATCCTTAGCCTCGCTCAAAGAAACCGACCTTTTTATTGAAGAGAATGGAAGCCTTTTCAGGGAAGTGTCTGAATGTTACGAGCAAACCGGCAGCCCGGCCAAAGCCCTCGAAATGTACAAGCAATACACCGTGATTGCGGATTCGGTGCATAGTCGCGACAACATCCAAAAAGCAACCGAACTCACCATGAATTACGAGTTTGAAAAAAGGGAACAGGCCGAAAAAGTCAAGCAGGATGCCAAAGATGAGCTTAACCGCACCCGGATGATTGGACTTGGGAGTGGACTCTTTTTGTCATTCATCATCATTATTGGCGCTTTAATTGGTTACCGTGGCAAGCAAAGGGCCAATGCCCAGCTCCGAAAACAGAAAAATGAGCTTGAAGATGCACTTGAAAAGTTAAAGGATACGCAGTCTCAATTAATTCAATCAGAAAAAATGGCTTCATTGGGTGAGCTCACCGCCGGCATTGCCCACGAAATTCAGAACCCGCTCAACTTTGTCAATAACTTCTCGGAAGTGAGCAATGAACTGGTGGTCGAAATCCAGGACGAGTTGGCGGCTGGTAATTATCAGTCGGCCAAAGAGTTACTCGATGATGTTAAGGACAATCTTACGAAAGTTACCCATCACGGCAAACGGGCCGATGGCATTGTTAAGGGGATGCTTCAGCACAGTCGCAGCAGCACCGAAGACAAAGTGCCCACAGATATCAACAACCTTGCAGATGAATACCTGCGCTTAGCCTATCATGGCTTGCGGGCTAAGGACAAATCTTTCAATGCGACAATTGAAACCGATTTTGGTCCAAATACTGGCAAAATCAACATTGTTCCGCAGGACATCGGGCGGGTAATCCTAAACCTGATCAACAATGCGTTTTACACCGTGAACGAAAAGAAAAAAGGGGCTACTCCCGAATACAAACCTACGGTCAGGCTGCAAACGAAAAGGACAAATGCTGGTGTTGAGGTCAAAGTAGTCGACAATGGTAATGGAATTCCCGAAAAGGATAGGGAGAAAATTTTTCAACCCTTTTTTACCACCAAACCATCCGGACAAGGCACCGGACTGGGGCTAAGCATGAGCTACGATATTATTACCAAAGCACATGGCGGAGAAATTAAAGTTGAAACCAAAGAAGGCGAAGGCACCACGTTTATTGTTTATTTACCGGAATAGTACGAAATGAAACAGGGGATTGTCATATTTCTGTTGATTGCAGCCGCTGGTTTTCTGCCGGAGGCACTTGTCGGTAATGTAGTCAAAATCAATGCGATAAGCGATACTGCCCGCGTTGGTCACCTGAATAAACTGGCCGAAAAGCTATTGAACAACGAAAACTATGACAGCAGCCTGATCTATGCTACGCAAGCCCTAAGGATTTCTGACAGCTTGCTTAGATTAAATAATGTAAAAACTGATCCGTCTTATTTTAAAAAGTGTAAAAATTTAAAGGTCAGGTCAATGTCCATTATGTCAGGAAGTTTGAGATATACCGCTCCTGATCGCGCCCTTGATACCTTGCAATTGGCTCTGAAACTGGCGAAAGAAACCACAGATAAAAACCTGGAGGCAAGTATTTACGCGGATATGGGAGAACTTTTTAGCAGTCTTTCAAAGGATAAAGCCGCGCTGGTTTATCAACTTCGCAGTGTGTTGCTGTTGCGCCAGACCGGAAACCAGAAGGAACTGGCCTGGCAACTTTTAAACGTAGGCATTACGCAACGTATTCTTGGTAATTATGGAGATGCAATGGAATACCTGATGGAATCATTGAAGATCAGCCGTAGCATTGGCGACAGTGATACAAACATTGAAGCATTGCTGGCCATCGGGTTTACCTATGCCTTTGTGGAAAGGTGGGACGATGCGCTGAAGTTTCAGTGGCAGGCGCTCAACATTTACCAGAAGATAAACGATTCGTTAGGCATCGCAAGGATTTATAACGACATGGGCGTAACCAACATGAGAGCCGGAAAGCTGGAAGTGGCCCTGGCTCAGCATCAGAAAGCTTTGGCCATCCGTCTGAAATCATCGGAGAATTACTACACTTTTGCTTCTTTCCTTTATATAGGTGATTTGTTGGAAAAATTAAACCGTGTTCCGGAAGCCATCCAAAATTATGAGGACGCTTTGAATTATACGAAGTATTCCTCTTTCAAAATCAGTCAGATTGATGCTGAAATCAGCCTGGGCAGTGCTTACCTGAAATTACCCGATTATCCGAAAGCCTTGAACATGTTCACTTTGGCTTATGATCAGGCAGTGGACATGGGAGATGGCACTTTTCAGGCGCAGGCGGCTCTCTTTATTGCGAAAGTTTATCTGGCGCAGGAAAATCCACGCCTGGCCCTCACCTGGTTGCGTAAAGCTGAAAAAGCAGCCTCCGGATCGTCCTTGGTTTATCTGGCCGATATCTACCAAAGTATTGCCGAGACCTTTTCAAAACTCGGCGATTTTAGAAATGCCTACCTGAACCAGCAAAATTACAGCAGGGTGAAAGATTCGATGAACGTGGCAGAAAACCTTGAAAAAATTGCCATGCTTTCCAACCGCCTCGATTTTGAAAACAAACAAGCCCAGCAAAACCAGAATCATGAAAAACAAATGATTCTGAAACAGATACAATTAAGACGCGAAAAGGTTACCCGAAATTTCAGCCTTTTCGGAATGTTTGTGGCTTTGGTGCTGATGGTAATTGCCTTTATCCGCTTTATGGAAAAGCAAAAGCTGAATAAAAAACTTAGCGAAACCTTGTCCAACCTAAAATCCACCCAATCGCAACTAATACAGAGCGAAAAAATGGCTTCGTTGGGTGAGTTGGCTGCCGGTATTGCCCATGAAATTCAAAATCCGCTCAATTTTGTGAATAATTTTTCGGAAGTAAGCAAGGAACTAATTACTGAGGCACATGAAGAGTTGGCAAAGGGTAATTGGGTGTTGGCAAAGGAGGTACTTGATGATGTGGAGGATAATCTTGATAAGATCAACCATCACGGAAAACGTGCTGATTCCATTATCAAGGGCATGCTTCAGCACAGCAGGAGCAGCAGTGGAATCAAAGAACTCACTAATCTCAATGTCCTGGCTGATGAATATTTCCGTTTGGCATATCATGGCTTGCGGGCTAAGGATAAATCGTTCAATGCCATCATGGAAACAGATTTCGATCCAAAACTGGGCAAAGTCAATGTAATTCCGCAGGATATGGGCAGGGTAATCCTGAACCTGATCACCAACGCCTTTTACGTGGTGAACGAGAAACGAAATTCAGTTTCGGAAAACTATCAGCCAACCGTTAAGGTAAGCACCCGAAAAACATTCGGTAAGGTTATGGTGTTAGTTGAAGATAACGGCAATGGAATTCCTGCACCTATACTGGGAAAAATATTCCAACCATTTTTCACTACCAAACCTGCCGGCGAGGGAACCGGGCTGGGTCTGAGTATGAGCTACGACATTATTACCAAAGGCCACGGTGGCGCACTGAAAGTTGAAACCACCGAAGGGATGGGGACTATTTTTACGATTGTGATCCCGGTTTAAGCAATGGACAAGGGGAAATGGAGACGGGGAGAAATGGAGAAGTCGATGGCCGATCGATTCCCATAGCTCTCGGAACGAGACCATCCGAAATAGTGACGCGGTAATTCCTTAAATACCAATGAACAAAAGCGAATGAACTATGATAAAAATTCTGGTCGTTGACGACGAAAAAGACATACAACCGCTGTTCGAGCAAAGGTTCCGCAAGGAGATAAAAACCGGGGAAATAAGTTTTGAGTTTGCCTTTTCGGGAGAGGAAGCCCTGCAATGTCTCGAAAAATACCTGCACGAAGCGGTTCTCATTTTGTCCGACATCAATATGCCGGGCATGAGCGGGTTGGAATTACTCAGTCGCATTAAAGCCAAACACCACAATCCGCCTCCTATGGTCATGATGATTTCGGCGTATGGCGATGCTGAAAATTACAAGGCGGCCATGGAGCTTGGCGCCGATGGTTTTATTTCAAAACCTGTTGATTTTGTGGCACTTAAAGAAAAAATAAAAACGTTATTCTGATGGCAAAGATATTGGTCGTGGACGATGAGCCGGATCTTGAGATACTGATCAGGCAAAAATTCCGCAAAAAAATAAGGGAAGGTGAATACGATTTTGTGTTTGCCAACAATGGACGGCACGCACTGGAGCAGTTGGAACTGCATCCCGATGTGGAGGTGGTGCTCAGCGACATCAACATGCCCGAAATGGATGGTCTTACACTATTGTCGAAACTCAACGATCAACATGCGTTGCTTAAGGCCGTGATTGTTTCGGCCTATGGCGATATGGAAAATATACGCACAGCCATGAACCGCGGTGCCTTCGATTTTATTACCAAACCGGTTGATTTCCTCGATCTGGAACTCACCATCGAAAAGACCCTTTCGCATGTGAACCAGCTTCGGCAAACCCTGAAGGCGGTGAAAGAAAACAACATCCTTAAAATGTACGTGGACGAAACCGTGCTGCATTTTATGGACAGCCGTGAATATGAGACCTCCCTTATGGTGAGCGAAACGCTCGAAGCCAGCATTGTCTTTATTGATATTTGCGGGTTTACCTCCATCAGCGAAAACGAAACGCCCGACAACGTGGTGAAGCTGCTTAACAGTTATTTTGATGTGATGGTAAAGGGAATCATCAATCAGGAAGGCTATATTGATAAGTTTATCGGCGATGCCATCATGGCCGTTTTCCGGGGCGATTACCACTTAGACCGGGCCATTGATGCCTGTCTGGCGGTGCGCAACGAAATTGCAAGATTGCCGGCTTTCTCTGAAAATGTGAAATACAAGCCCAATGTCTCCATTGGCATCAACTGTGGTGAAGTGGTTTCGGGCAACATAGGCTCGGCCAGCCTGCGCCGCCTCGATTACACTGTAATCGGCGATGTGGTAAACACCTCGCAGCGCCTGCAATCAGCTGCCAAACAAGGGCAGATCATTATCTGCGAAAGCGCTTACAAGCAAATTAAGGATTCCTTCAAATGCCGTGAAGTAGGCGAAATTACCCTGAAAAACAAACAGAAACCTGTGATGGTGTATGAGGTGATTAGTTGAGAAGCAGCAAACAGCCACTAAGACACGAAGGCTCTAAGGTTCACAAAGATATTTTCTAAATGTTGTTGCACACAACCTGTGCTCATTCCCTGGTTTTCGTCAGGATACATACAACCTTGGTGCGACTTCGTGGCTTCGTGCCTTAGTGGCAAAATTAATCAATTCGACATCATATGCAGTTCAATGTCTGACATAATGCCTTCCAGATTTTTCACTTTTGAAAGCTCAATATTAAACACCAACTGAACACCATTTATTTTGCGGATATTTTGGGTTAAGCTTACAATGTTGTCTGGTTCCAGTTGTCCGCGCACCATTAACAGGAAGTCAGCCTGCTTATAAACGGGAATTATTTTGGTAATGGTATGGTTGTTTCCCAAAAGATAAAAATGCGCCCTTTGGTTGGGCTGATGGCAATAATAAAGGGGATATTCCGGAAGCAGGTTTTCTTTTTCAGCAAACACGGGCAGGTCGTTCATACGGTTCAGGGAGAGGGCTGAGTCCTGGTTCAGGAAAAAGGCAAGACGATAGTCTTTCAATTGGCTGTTAATCCCAATGATGGACAAATCAGGAAAAGAAGAAGGTTCGCTGATAAGTTTACGTCGGGCCATGGATTTCTGCTTTGTTGCAAAGATAATTATTATGACCGTAAAAATGATTTCAGGGGACGAGAAAATAAATCCCACGCAAGGACGCAATGACCTGCCTGCGTGCTACTTCGGCAGGCAGGCGCAAAGAAATGCAAACACTATTGGAATTCGGTAGTAAGACGCCAGGGTATTAGGTGACATCGAGGACATTGTAGGGGAAATTCACGAATTTCCTTGTGTATAAAGATAAAATGTTCGATTCCAGATTCGATGGTCGAGCTTGTCTGCTTGTATATTCAAGCAGGCCTGCCTGAGTGCCTCTTGCAGACAGGCGCAGTCGAGACCAGCTATTACGGAATAAGTTCGGTGTTTGGTGTTTGTTGTTCTTTGTTCACTTAGTCGCTAATTTCAACATGTAGCCCCAGTTTCCCCTTGTCCCCTGGTCACCTTGTCCCCAAGTCCTTTGAGTCTCTGAGTCTCTAAAGTCACTAAATCCGCCCCGTCGCAGCAGCCACATTCCCATTAATGCCCAACTGTTCAACGGCTTTCATGGCAGCATTTTGCTCGGCACCTTTTATGGAGTAATCGCGGCCGGTACCTTCGGTTTTCCCATCAATGGCAACTTCAACAACATATTGTTTGTGGTAACCTGCGCCAACTTCCTGGACCACTATAAAATCAATGGATTTTTTTTCTTTCTGAACCCATTCAATCAGCTTACTCTTGTAGTTGGTATCGGTTGTGCTGAGTTCGATGATGTCAAAATTATTTTTGATCACGCGGTTAATCAGTACTTTGCGGGTAAACTTAAATCCCTTATCAAGATAAATAGCACCAATGATGGCTTCAAACGCATCTCCTTTTATCGAACGGTAAACATTGTTTTTGTCCTGGGTGTGAATGATCAACTGGTCGATGCCCAATTTGAGGGAAAGCTTATTGAGCTGGCTGCGGCTCACAATTTTGGAGCGCATTTCGGTGAGAAAACCCTCATCTTTAAAGGGAAACATCCTGAAAAGATAATCAGCAACCACAGTACTTAACACCGTATCGCCAAGAAATTCAAGGCGTTCGTTGCTCACCCTAATGCCATTCAATAATTCTTCGGCCTGCGATTTGTGGCGAAAGGCAAGCTTATATAAAAAAATATTTCCGGGATAGAACCCGAAAATATTCTTTATGGCTTCATAAAAATGTTTTTCTTCAGAAAGGTAAAACCTCAACGGCTTTATTTTCAATGTAAACACAATTATCCGACAAATTTCTTAAAGAGAATAGAAGCATTGTGACCACCAAAACCAAAGGTATTGCTAATGGCTGCATTGATGTCCCTTTTCACTGCTTTGTGGAAGGTGTAATTTAGGGTATTATCAATTTCAGGATCATCCGTAAAGTGGTTGATGGTTGGAGGGATAATGCCATTTTTCAGTGCGAGAATGGTGGCAATGGATTCAATGGCACCGGCAGCGCCCAGCAAGTGGCCGGTCATTGATTTGGTGCTATTGATGTTGATTTTCGGTGCATGTTCCCCAAACAGCGTGGCAATGGCTTTTGATTCAGCTATGTCGCCCAGTGGTGTAGAAGTGCCGTGGGTATTGATGTGTTCAATATCCGTAAGGTTAAGGCCTGCTTCTTCAATGGCAAGCTTCATGGCTCTGCGTGCGCCATCCCCTTCAGGATGTGGTCCCGTCATGTGATAGGCATCAGCAGTAAGTCCGCTACCTATAATTTCGCCGTAAATTTTTGCACCACGGGCAAGGGCATGTTCCAGTTCTTCAAGTACCAATGCACCAGCACCTTCGCCAATGATAAAACCATCGCGGTCTTTGTCAAACGGGCGGGAAGCAGTTTTTGGGTCATCGTTGCGGGTTGAGATGGCATGCATGGCATTAAAACCACCCACTCCGGCAGGGTTTACCGCTGCTTCGGAGCCGCCGCACACAAAAACATCGGCTTTGTTCCATTTAATGTAGTTGAATGCATCAACAATGGCGTTGGCCGAAGAGGCACAGGCTGAAACCGTTGCAAAATTCGGTCCTTTAAAACCATGTTTTATGGAAATATGGCCGGCAGTGATGTCAGCAATCATTTTTGGAATAAAGAAAGGGTTAAACCTCGGGGTTCCATCACCTCTGGCAAAATCACTCACTTCATCCTGAAAGGTTACCAGGCCGCCAATACCGGAAGCCCAGATAACTCCAACCCGTTCGAGGTTAAGCGCGGCAGTGTCAAGTCCCGCATCGGCAATAGCCTCATCAGAACTGACCATACCATACTGAGCGTAGGGATCGTATTTACGAACCTCTTTCCGGTCAAAATACTTGAGGGGGTCAAAGTTCTTGACTTCACATGCAAACTGTGTTTTAAACTTGCTTGCATCGAACCGCGTAATGCGGTCAGCGCCGCTTACTCCATTAACCAATGCGTCCCAATACTCAGGAACTGTATTGCCTATTGGAGTAAGCGCACCAAGTCCGGTTACTACAACTCGTCTTACCTTCATTCAGGAATTTCCTTATTTGGTGTTGTTTTCAATGTAAGCAACTGCATCGCCTACGGTACCGATTTTTTCAGCCTGATCATCTGGGATAGCAATGTTGAATTCTTTTTCGAATTCCATGATCAACTCAACGGTATCTAATGAATCAGCACCCAAATCGTTGGTGAAACTTGCTTCGGGAGTTACTTCGTTCTCATCAACGCCCAGCTTATCAACGATGATAGCTTTTACTTTTGTTGCAATGTCTGACATGTTTTCTCCTTTTTTGGTTTGAGGCTGCAAAGAAACAAATAAATCAAATACCAAACAAAATATTCATGCTTTGTCAGGCATTCAATGTTTGGTAAAAAACAGTAAATCAGGTACATGAATATAACTAGTTTGCACGTATGTAATCTGGTGCGATTACATAAAATGCACATAATCAGATAAATAAACCATGCTTGAGCCTATGAATTAAAATTGGCTTAAATTTTCAGGCGAAGGATTGGTAATTGTCTCTTTTTTAGCGGCTGACAAGTATATTTATCCTTTGTCAGTAAAGAAAAATCCCTAACTTTCGGTGCCCTAAGAGGTAATGGGTAATTTTTCGGATACAGATTTTAATCAATCCTCAGTTGGATGATAAAATATTTTGATAGAATATTAATTCACAGAGGTTTAACCATATAGTAATTAAGGTATGAATGAAGACCAGACAAATGTTACTGCTCCTGTCAAGAAAAAAAAGAAAAAAAGAGGATGTTGTTTTGGCTGTTTGATCCTGATACTTGCACTCGTTGCATTGCTATTGGGGACAATTGGTTATTACTGGTACCAAAGCCTGCCTAAGAAATCTCCTGTGGAAAAGGAGTACAATCAAATTCCTGACTACTTTGAAAATTGAGCGTTATGAAAAAACTTGTTTTCACTTCTATCCTGGTTATTTGTTTTTTCTCTGTTTTTTCGCAAGCTCCCTTTAGGTTGCATGTACAGCCTGGCAAACCCCAGCTATTTGGAGATGGCGATGATTTTACCACGTTGATTATTACTGCACGCGACAGCGAAGGGGAAGTCATCACTTCCCGTGAAGGCAAGGTAAAAATTGGCGTCAGTTCCGGATTCCCCGATGAAACCGAGGTAAATATGAAATCGGGGGTTGCACTGGTTAAATTTACCGCCCCCATGTTTGGCACACCGGTGAAGTCTTCACAGCGCATGGTTTATTTTATGTTTCGTTTTATGCAAAAGTTTATGGCGCGTGCCACCGGCTCAACCGACGAGGGTGAAAACCGCAAACTTGCAACCGATATTGCCCTGGAAACATTTAAAGAAGGACTTAACCCGCTGACCCTTATCCCCAAAAAGGATGGTGATAATTTTGTATATATTGTCTGCGAAATGGATGGGGTGAAGGGAAAGGCAAAAATTGAAATCTCACAAGCCACTGATGGCAGGAATGGAAACATCGTACCAGGGGTGTACTATGGTCGTGATATCACGGGGCAGAGCGAGTGGATGCTTGACATTACCAGTGGTGGTGAAGGCTATTTTGGAGAAGCCAGTGCTTCGGAGCGCGATCAGGTGGCCATTCTGTTTTCAAATGAAGATTATGCCGAGTTTAACGATGCCATGGGCAAAATGGCAGGAATGACAGGTTTTAAGAAGGCTTACCTGGGCCCTCCGGCCAGTGAGCAGGAGTATTATGAAAATTATGATATCCGCACCAACGGTATGTCATCGGCTTATATGCCCATGCCCAACCACGGAGTGTTTGTTTACATTCCACCCATACTTTTTGAGTATGTCGGCAGGCGAAGTTCAGATGATGGAAGAAAGGAAGACGGCAAGAAAGAGGAAATAGTGAAAACGGAGAAAACGGGAATCATCATTAAACAAAATGAACTTATTGGCGATGGACGCAGCAGAACCAAGGCCGTTTTCCACTTTGAGGATGAAAATGGAAGGCCCGTTGCAGGGAAAACGGTTTCATGGGCCATTCCCAAAGCGCTGAAGGTAATTTCGATGGAAACAGTTACAAATGAATCAGGCAATGCTGTTGTTGAGATAGAAGTACCTGTGATTAAGGCAACTGAGGAGAAGAGGGGCGACAATTGGAAAGAAGTTTCTGATAACATTAATGATTTCTATTTAATTGCCAGTTATGCTTCATTGAGCGAAAAAAAAGAAACTACTCAAGCCAGAATTAAGATATTCAAAACCCTGGAGCAGGATATTTATATTCTAAAGCCGGGAATGGAGATTACTCCTTATAAAGTTTTACTCCCTCAATTGGAATACTATATTCTTGAAAGTAGCATCTATGCCCTGCTTCCTGAGAGTTTCATGACCGTTCCCAATAAGAAAACCGCTGTGAATGATGCGGTGGTGTTTATGCCCAGCCGAAATTTCGATAAAGAAAGATTTCAAAAAAACTACGATTTTCTTTTTAAAAACGACAGAAAAACATTCTTACTATTGCTTGAAAACGCTAAAGGCGGATTTTCGGCTCTTACCGACGCTTCAGGCAAATTTAAGTTGGTTGTGCGCGACTTTGAGGGTAAGCATTGGCTTGATAAAGGCAATTATGAACGCAGAATGGCGGCGGAACCCATGGAGGCCAAAATTGCCGATCTTACAGGCAGGCATAAAGGAGCACTGACTGAAGTTCTTGACTTGCTGGCTGCAGGCGATGTTGCAGTAAACGCCTCAGCGGATGCCGGAGAGTCTGCGCTTAACCAATCTGTGCTTGCCCTTAACTTCAAGGAAAAAGTACTGACAAAACTGCTTGAAATGGAGAATGATCTCTGTTCAGGTGTTCACCGGGATGCGGTTAATATTGAAGAAAAGCTGCATATCGTTGGAATGTTGATGACCAACATGAAGGGTTCGTCGAGGTATGTGCGCGATTGTGCACTAACTTTTGGTGCACAATCCTACGAAGCCCTTAAATTTTTGGTTTTTTTCGCTGCCGAGAAATACAAGTTTAACGAGAAGGTGGGGAAGTGGATTGGCAATACCCAAAACGGACAAAAACTGAAAGATGCCGGTTTGGATGCATCCGGTTATGTTGACACCTACCTTGTAGGACTTAGCCAAGATGAAGCCACCAAAACCCAGGTTAAGCAATTTCTTATAAAGGTGATTGCAGATTTAAAGAAGCTCCCTTCACAGGAGTACTTTCAACTTTTGGGACATGCTGCCAACTATGCACTTACCGAAACCCAGAAAAAAATGTTGGATGCAGTAGTTAATGCCGTTGTTTATTACCTGCCCTTTCCTGACATGATTGCCGATAAACTGATTGGTAATTATTATGCTGGACAAACAGCAGAAGTGTTGAAAATGCTGAACCATGATCCGGCTAAGGTACATGCTGTATATGAACAATTGCAGCCCGCTTTGCGCGACAGATCAACTGAAATCAGACAGCACTATGTTGATGTTGCCACCTGGAGGCTAAGACTGGATGATTTTAAAGCTTACACGGACCTGTCTGCCGATCTGTTTATTAAAGGAGGGGTAATTCTAATAGATGCTTATTCCCAGAACTATGCAGCAATTCAAAAACACCTTGAATACATAGATAAAGCCAAGAATGTTCTAAATGCTGCATACCATGCAGCCAGCGTCGGCCTTGAATTTCAAAGTTTCCGAAATCTTTGGGCAGAAAGTGATGCCGTACTTATTTATGCCAATAAATGCATTGAGCAAGGATCGATGAGCCCGATTACCGAAAACCGGAATTTCTCCTTTCCGCTTTTTCCTTCAGCCCTAGCTGCAAACGGCTCGGAAATAGGTCTGCTGAAAGGCGTTCCTACTTTTTCAGCAAATCAACTAAACCTGAAAAATGGCCGGCTTCCACTGAATGAGTTGAATCAGATGTATAATGGTTTCGGGGACTTTAATCAATGGTTCTCTCAGCATGAAGATCAGCTTTTGTGGCTATCGGTTGATGCACCTGAGCTGGCTGTTCAACTCTTCAATGCAAGGGATGCTTACAATGATCATCTCGAAGGACTTACCATTCTTTCATTGGGCATCATTGACAATCCTGAAGATGCATCCTTAAAAGCACAGTGGAAAGAGCTTTCGGGACAAATGGAAAAAACTTCGGCTGAAATTATTAATGTTTCAGGTACAGCCACCGATAAAATGAAGACGATTGAGGCTAACCCATCGGTTCCTATTGCTGAGAAAACCGCAACAGTAATTTCAGCTACTTTTCAGGAAAGTAAACAGATCACTTACCTTCTGGTAGGTACTGGCAGTTTGGTGGTTGTAGTGGTTTTGGTGATGATTGTCCGCAGGAAACGGAAAAAGGGGAAAAAGATTAAATTGGCAATCCCACAAACCGAAACTCCAACAATACCAATTCAGTATCATGCACCGACAATGGTAACGTCTCCGGCTACTCCTGCAAAATCAAAATTCTGCACTGCATGTGGTGCCCCACTAAAACCAGGGGCTAAGTTTTGCGGAAAATGTGGTAATCATTTGTAAAAATGAGTCAGGTAAAACTTTACTTTTGACAACTATCAATAACCAAATCCCATGAAGAAAAATTTGTACAGTATTGCAGCATCACTCTTTGTTTTCATGTTTTTGGCTTCGTGCAATCCAAAGCAACAACCTGATAATGCTGCCAAAAATGAGGTTGACACAATGTCCTTCATACATCAGGGCGATTCCATATCAACCATCATGCAGCGGGTTCTGCTTTCAAATGTAATGCAGGCAACCAAAGCAGGAGGGCCTGCTTTTGCGGTAACCTTTTGCAACGAACGCGCCATGCCCCTGACTGATTCTTTGTCACAAAAATACAATTGTCAGATTCAAAGGATTTCTGATAAATACCGCAACCCGACCAACAAGCCGACTAAATATGACGAGGATGTTTTATTGAGGTTAGGATCTTCAACTTCCGGGGAACCTCTGTTGGTTTCAGATAATGGGCGTGTGGTTTATTACAAACCTATCAGAATAGCCAAACCGGCCTGCCTGAATTGTCATGGAGTAGAAAAGAAAGATATAGCCCCAAAAACACTTGAAGCTATAGTGCAGAGATACCCCAACGACTTAGCCACTGGTTATAAGGAAGGCGATTTTCGCGGTTTATGGAAAATTACTTTCCAGGAAGAATAACAACTTTTGTTCCCAAAAGTGAATAAGACACTGTGCCGTAATATTTAATCAGGAATTCTTAATCACAGGCTGGGCGGAATTTGACAACCGACCAGGCCATGATCGGGTTATTCAATTATGGAAGAAATATTACTATTACTGAACTAAGCTTTACTTCAACAGAGCGAAATAATTGGAAAGACAGCAGGAAGCGGAATTACAAATTCCGCTTAGCTGATCATGGTGAAAATGACTTACGGTTGTTGAATTTCGTTTAGCTTAGCTCATCGCTTAGGACGGTTCATGCGTTAGGCTGGGCGGAATTTGCGCTCACTCAACTCATTTATTCCGTATCGAGATAACGCTCCGGTAAATAGAGCCCAGGTAATTCATCAGGCTTACATAGCGGTTGGCTGCCGGGGCAATCATTACTTTTCCGGTTCCGGTAAAGGTATTAACAATGCCTTCGCCTGAAGTCCAGGATGAAAACAGACCTTTGGCGGCCTTGTTTACTGTAAATTGAATGCCAGAGGTGCGGGCAACGGCAAAAGAGCCATCAACCACCAGTTTGTCGTTGTTCAGTTCAATGGTTTCTAGCGGGCCATTAGAAACAACAATTACTTTCCCAGTCCCGGAAACCTTGGTCTGGAAAAAACCCTCGCCCGAGAAAAATCCGGATATCGCCTTATTGGTCCACATGCCAACCTCAATACCCATTTCGGATGCATAGTAGGCGCCTTTGTCGAGAATCCATTCCTCGTTGTTGAGTTCCAGTATGGTAAACATTCCGAAACTAGGTTCCAGGTAAACCGTGCCAGTTCCGCTAATGGTAGGCTTAAACGCGGTCTCCTTGGTAACCATGGATTTGAGTAATCCTCCGGCTGAAGGCATTTTTGATTCAAGCTGCAGGTTGCCTTGCATGTAATACATTGCCCCTGCTTCACAACGGAAGGTTGAGTTCTGCATTTCCACTTTCACCATTTTGAGCATTTCCTTTTCCTCGATGGTGAATTTTATCATTCCTGGTACATTTGCTTGTACAGGTGGTTGATATGCCGGAGGGGCAGGTGCCGCAGGAGGCTGAATGGTTTGTTGCATAGGTGGTGCTGCTCCGGCATCCTGCCTCGATCCACATTCATGACAAAAAACGGCACCATCCTTCAAACGTGCCCCACAATTTCCACAAAAAGCCATATTTTATTTCGTTATTTGGTTAATGAATTGTTTTTACCAATGAATTGATAATCAATCAAGTTCGTATCCTTCGACAATCACCAATCCCTTGCGATTGGATTTGCCATTGTATGACCAGGAATCTTCATTGGAAACCACAATTTTATACGTTCCCGCTTCCATTCTGGCATTTGGTTCGCAAATCCATTTTCCATTGAGTGTGCCATCACTTCCCGGGGCATTTCGAGCCTGCCAGGGCCCGCCGGTTTCATTTTTTCTCCCTTCAAGGGTAATGGTTCCTGCCACGGCTCCTCTGCCATCATTGTGATGAAAGGTAATGATGCGGGTAACCATAGTAGGTTTGTCAAACTTTATCCTGTTGGTAGATTTTGGCCCACTTTTTACCTCTTCAGTATTGTAATTGGTGTAAAGTGATCGTGGCGATTTTTTTACTGTTTTCTGGTTCATGACCACGGTTACCGGTCCATTGGGTTTGGCGGGTTCTTCTTTTACAGGCTCAACTAACTGGGGCTCTGTTTTTTTCTTGTTAGGCTTTGCTTTGGGAGGTGTGGTTTTTTTCTGCGGATCTGGTTTTACAACCGGGGCATCAACCGGTTGAATGGTTATGGTGGTATCGGGCTGCTGCATTTCCTCTTCTACAGCCGGAGTTGGAATTGTTTCTTCCATAGCAGCAGTGGCAGCAACGGTCTGTCCTGTATTCTGGAAAAACTTTTTGTACGCAAAATATCCACCGCCACCCAATACACCAAGCGCTAATAAAACAAGCAGTAATACCAATATGAGCTTATTTTTCTTCTTTGGAGCTTGATTCTTATTGTCAACAGGAGGCTGCACTGGAGGAGGTACAACAGGAGGAGCCTGAACTTTCGCCGAGGGTGCAACAGGTGGTGACGGAATGGGTGTTGCAGGCTTTTCTAAGACATCAGTTACAACTACTTCACCTGATTTATAGCCACATTCCTGACAAAATACATCATCTGCCAGCATTACTGCACCACACTCCGGGCAAAACTGACCTCCCTCAGAAACTGGTTTTTCACTCTCTTCCGGTGGTTTTACAGCTTCCTGCTGAACAATGGGAGGAACGATTTCAATTATAGGCGCTGGAGGAGTAACCTCCTGTGTATCAAATCCACAACCCGGGCAAAACCGCTCCTCAGGTTCCAGGCTGGTTCCACATTTCGGGCAGGCAAGTTTTGGTGGCTCCGGAATAATTGTTTCTGGCAGTATAGTCGGAGGA
>SWCB01003909.1_pt1 | contig 23332 bp, 10 predicted proteins | sample 4692901 | NCBI WGS metagenome assembly SWCB01 (sample SAMN10267276, study PRJNA491770) | bioreactor metagenome | isolation source: DHS bioreactor inoculated with subseafloor sediment | place: Japan: off Shimokita Peninsula | collected 2006-08 | reverse complement strand
ACTATTGAAGTAAAAACTCAGCCAACTATCGTAAAATATCTTCCCGCAAAGAAATCCTATGTATATACAACTGCGGCCACTTTATTAATTATACTTTTTCTAATATTTGGTAGATCTTTTCTGTTCCCAGAAATTAGACTGGAAAATAAAATTGCCGTACTTCCACTTGCTAATATTTCAAATGAAATTGGGGAGGAATGGTTAACGGAAGGTATGACCGACGCATTGATAACAGAACTGGCACAAATAGGCGGTTTGAGTGTTATCTCCCGATTTTCATCAATGCATTATAAAGGAACTACAAAACAGCCGCCGGATATAGCAGCAGAACTTGGAGTTAACTATTTGATTGACGGCTCACTTTTAAGGATGGGTGAGCTGGTGAAAATTTCGGCAAGATTGATTAATGCCCAAAACAACGATTACATTTGGGCAAAAGAATATGAACGGGATTTTAAAAACATTTTAGGACTACAGGGTGAAATAGCCAAAGCAATAGCCAGTCAAATTGAGGTGAAATTAACACCTCAGGAAGAAACTCTTTTAACAAAGCATCGTCCGGTTAATCCCGAGACCTATGAAATGTATATGAAAGGGATGTTTCACCTAAACAAATTAACACCGGAAGGCATTGAAAGAGGATTATCTTATCTACAACAATCAATTGAAAACAATCCAAATGAACCAATGGCACATGCAGGAATTGCCTTAGCCTATCTTGCTATTGCCCATGGAGCAGTATCCCCAATACCAGATCCTTTAGCCAGAGCAAAAACTGCGACATTGAATGCGCTGGAATTAGATTCAACATTGGCTGAAGCCCACCTTGCTTTAGCACTGGTTACAGCATTTCATGATAGAGACTGGGTGAACGCCGAAAAGTCAAATAATCGAGCTCTTGAACTCAATCCCAATCTAGCTTTAGCTCAAGAGTACATAGGATTGTTCTGTCGGATAAGGGGTGAAAATGATGGCTATGGTGCATCCATTCGCGCTAAGCAATTGGATCCATTAAATCCTGCATATTCAACAGATCTTGCCTGGTCGTATTATTTTGATGGAAAATTTGATGAATCTATTGATGAATGCTTTAAGTCACTTGAGATTAATCCGGAATACTGGCAAGCATATTGCATTCTTGGTCATGCGTATGCTGGAAAAGGAATGTTTGATGAAGCTATAACAAATAATAAAATGGCTGCAGAACATAGCCTTGGTTGGGAATGGGGTCTTGCCCATACTTACGCAGTAGCTGGAGATACTTTAAAAGCTCTTAAAATAACATCTGAAATTGAAAAACGGAATTTAGTCTGGGATACATGGTGTTTAGCAATGGTATTTGCAGCTTTGGGTGATGGTAATAAAGTATTCTACTGGCTGGAGCAAGCATACCAGCGGCGTCATCCCTTTATTCAATGGATTGGTACATTTAATGCCTATTTAAGTGCTTTTAAAGACGATCCCCGTTATAAAGACCTACTCCAACGAATGAATTTACCGGAATGATAAATATCAGAATTAATATGGTATGACAATTTGGCCCAGCAAATTATAAATAATGATGACCTTATAGAATTAACAAAAATACTTGGGCATGAATCCGATTTTCAAGTAATACTAAGCTTAGTGGCTAATAAAACAGCACAATTATTTGGAGCTGATTTAGCATTAGTACTTATGGTGAATCCCGATACACGAGAAACAGTAAAGACCATTATCAAAGATGGTAAATATATCGATCAAAAAGAATACCGCGATATTCATATTCAAATCAGTGGTTGGATCATCAAAATGAGAAAATCTTTTCTCAGTCAGGATATTCAAAGTGATAATCGATTTGTAAAAGGATTGTTTGATAAAGTTCCTTTCAAATCCGTTGCAGGGGCACCGCTTATTATTGAGGGATTAATTATAGGTGCTTTGATATTATTGTACAAGGATTTTAATGACTTCATCAGTCACGATTCAATTGCATCTTTAGAAAACATAGCTGCTGTATCGGTACCGTTTTTAAGAAATGCTCAGAAAATAGGATCATATTTTGAGACTTCAATACCAAAAACTACTCTGATTCAAAAATATAAAAATGCCGGATTGTTTGGAAAGAGTTCCAAATTTGTTGAAATGCTTTGTGCTATAGAAGCCGCTACAAAATGTGATGTAAGAGTACTTCTCGATGGTAAAACTGGAACCGGAAAAGAACTTATTGCAAACGCCATCCATAAATTTAGTTCCAGAGCTAATTCCCCATTTATTTCAATTGACTGTGGTGCAATTCCCAATAACTTACTTGAAAGTGAATTTTTTGGACATAAGAAAGGAGCATTTACAGGAGCCGATACCGACCGACAAGGCTTATTTCTTGAAGCATCAGGAGGTACATTATTTATGGATGAAATAAATAATTTGCCATATGATATGCAGTCAAAGCTTTTACGTGCTCTGGAGGAGGGAGAAGTTCGTCCGCTCGGCGGTAATAAAACATTAAAAACAAATGTTAGAATAATTACCGCTACCAGTAATCCTTTAAAAAGACTAGTCAAGGACAATCAATTTAGGGAAGATCTTTTCTTTAGACTGCATGTTTACCCAATTTATATACCCGATTTAAGTGAGAGGAAAGAAGATATTACAGTTTTAGGAAATCATTTTCTTAAAAAATATGCAGAACAACAAAACAAAAATATCAAGCATTTTCATGAAGAAGTAATTGATTTTATGAAACAGAGGAATTGGAATGGGAATGTAAGAGAGCTGGAAAACTTTATTGAAAGACTCATGACATTAACACCCGTAACCTCATCAATGATTGATGCAGAATCGTTCCCCCCAGATCTGCATGAAGAATTAAAACAGTTTCGTGATAAACGAAAATTTCAGAACCAGTTAAAATCCTTAAAAAAGAGTGTTCAGGATTTCGAATCTGAATTGATTTTACAAACATTAATAGAATGTAATTGGAATCAATCTGAAGCAGCAAGAAGATTAGAAACTTCTGAAAAAAATATCCGTTATAAAATGGAAATACTAAATATTCTAAAACCTAAAGCTGAATAAAAAAGTGCATTTATAAAATTGTTAGTTGAGGAACAATATGAAAAAATGCTTAAAATTTTTATTCATGGCCACATTTACTTTATTTCCCCTAGAAATGACTGGTCAAGGAGAAATTATAATTAAAGGAAAAGTGAAAGATCATTCCGGTTATCCTTTAATATATGCAAATGTAACGATAGTTGATGAGTCTTGTGGCGGCTCCACAGACAGGAATGGTGGTTTTTTTATAAAACTGCCATCTGATTACATAAATAAAAATGTTGTTCTTGAAGTTCGGTATATAGGTTTCATTTCACAATCTAAAGAAATTAAGCTGTTAGAAGGTACAAACATATATGATTTTCAGTTGGAGAAAGATGTACTTTCATTAAAACCTATTATTGTAACTGCCCAGAGGCGTGAAGAATATCTACAGAATGTACCAATATCAATTACAACAATGAGTAACAATGATATTAAGAACAGAGGAATTGACAGAGTAATGGATCTTCAAAATTCAGTTCCTAACTTTTTTTTAGGGGATGATACATTTAATCGCAGTGCTGCTTCATCAATTAGAGGTATAGCGGGCTCTACCCGTGCTACAGGCGTTGAAAAAAGAGCGAACTACTATATCGATGACGTTTATGTAGGACGCTCCATAGCAGTAAACATGGATTTATTTGATCTGGAAAGAATAGAAATTCTTAAAGGACCTCAGGGAACCCTTTTTGGGAAAAATACAATTTCAGGCGCCATAAACTTAACTACCCGCAAACCTATTAACGAGTTGGAAGCAACACTAAGTGTTGACGCAGGTAATTTTAATTACTTTAATAGTAATATTATAATAAATACACCTTTGAAAGATAATGTACTCTTAACCAGGTTTTCAGGAAAGATATTGCGAAGAGATGGTTTTGTTACGAACTTATACAACAACAAGGATTTAAATGGACAGAATATAATGAATGGTAGATTCCAGGTTAGATATCTTCCATCGCCAAATCTTGATATAAATTTGAGCTTAAGTGCTCTTAGGGATCGGAGAGATAGAACAGTTGCAATAGCATTAGATGGACAAGGTTATAATGCAGCACCAGAACCGCGCGAGGTGTCTCATAATTATAGTGAATTTGAACATCGTGATATGTTTGGCTCTGCTCTGAATATGGTATATCAATTCTCAAATAATTATAATATAAGATCAATTACTGCTTACAGAAAAATTAAAAACTGGGGAGAGTTTGATATAGATTTATCACCAGAACCATTATATATTGGTAAAATCACAACCGAGGATGCTCATTTTACTCAGGAAATCAGGCTATCTTCTCCTTTATTAGAACATTTCGATTTTGTTACAGGACTTTATTATATTAGTCAGAAATCAGATCAAATAGATGATGCGAGAGGTTCTCCGGAAGCTTCCATTCCTAATTTTATCATGTTATCTTATGGCCCCGTTAGATCCAATTCACTCGCAGGATATTTTCATAGCAATATCAATTTGATGAATAACCTCTCTCTTTTCACTGGAATCAGATACACCTATGAATATAAAAGAATCAATTGGACTCAAATAAACGATCCATATCCATATGTAAATCTCCAAAATTATACCGATAAATATTCGAAGGGTATATTCTCACCTCAAATAGGTGTCCGCTATAAAATTCTTGATCAACTTATGTCCTATGGTAAAATAACTTGGGGTTACAAAAGCGGAGGATGGGGTAATCATTCTGTTCTGATACTTGAGCATTTAAAACTTAGACCGGAATATGCAATTAGTTATGAGATGGGAGTTAAGTTAACAACTTTTAATGATAGGTTAAGTTTTAATTCTGCCATATTTTTAAGTAAGTTTGATGATTATCAGACTGAGGTTTGGCAGGATGACCGATTTGGCTCTACTCACCCTATTTATATGAATGCTGCAAAGGTTACTTCCAAAGGATTTGAGATTGAGCTAATTGCTGCTCCTATGAAAAATCTATCTCTATTTAATTCTTTCGGTTATGTAAATGCAACCTATGATGAATTCGATTCTGCCCCGCGATACGATTATACTGGCAATAAATTGGAGCTTGCCCCTGAGACTGAATATAATTTTTCAATAGAGTATAGGCTACCTGTTACTAATATCGGAACTTTTAGTATAAGAGGTGACTTTATTCATAAAGATGACTATTTTTTTGATGCAAGTAATTCAGAAGATTTCCTTGTCGAAGGTTATGAGTTAATTGACGGAAAAATTGGCTATGAGAGTTCAGACGGTTCTCTTAGGATTTTCTTATGGGGAAAGAATATGACTGATAAATTATATATGCTGACAAGGGCTATGATGCCGGAACCAACAAAATATGCCTGGTACGGTATTCCGCGTACATTTGGCATTCAGGTTTCATACAATTTTTTTAATTAGATCTTTTAAACAATTCCTTTTCGTAAATATTTCCGAGTGAATTTTGCACAAAAACCAAATATTATGATTATGTCTCGACAATCTTTCCGAGCTGCCACAATTTAATCGATGCAACTTTATTCCCTTGATTACGCTATCGTTATATTTTATAAGAACTTAACCGCAAACTACTCTTAATGGTACACCTCTTGTAATGATCTTAACTCAGAACCACTTAATAAGGAGGTGTAATATGAAAAACGTATTTACAATTATCTTATTTCTTTTATTAACAGCTATTTTATCATCATTATCTGGTCAGTGGACTCAAAAGACAGATATTCCAACTGGCAGATCTTATGCATCAGCATGTGAAGTTGACGGGAAAATTTATGTAATCGGCGGAGGCGCGACAACTAAATCATGTATGAGCGTTATGGAAGTTTATGATCCGGAAACAAATACGTGGGATAAGAATATAGCCCCAATGCTTACTCCAAGAGTTAATTTCTGCGCGGGTGTAGTGAATGGAAAAATCTATGTGATTGGAGGCACTACGGGTCACACCAATTCCAATGGTATAATAGGAAGTGTGGAAGTCTATGATCCGGCAACAGATACATGGCAAAATAAAACTCCAATGCCGGTACCCCGAAGAGCCGCGGCATGCGGAGTAATAGATAACAAAATATATGTTGCCGGGGGCTCGCCAACGTCGTGGTATGGTAGTAACACTAATAAGCTAGAAGCCTATGATCCCGTTACAGATACCTGGGATACTACTAAAGATAATATGCCGAAAACTTTATTTGGACCAAGGGGTGCAGTTTTAGATGGCAAGTTTTATATAGTTGGTGGGGTGTCGAGCACAACATGGACGGGTCAGACATCGGTTCAGATCTATGATCCAGTAACAAATACCTGGGAGTTAGGTCCAAATTTAATAAACGGCAGATTTGATCATTCTCTTGAGGTTGTTGGGGGCAAACTATTTGTAATTGGTGGGCTAAGGGAAGCAACGTCGTATGTTCAACCTACTATATCGCAAGTTGAAGTCTATGATCCTGCTCAGGATTCAAGTTGGAGCGTGGTAGATTCAACACCTGTAGTGATGAATGTGCATGCATCAAGTGTTTATAACGATACAATATACTTGTTCAGCGGGAGCAGAAGTAGGGAGAATTTTGATATGATTCCAACAAAGGATGTCTATTCCTATAAACCTCCAGAAGCAGAAGAGCAAGCTTGGAATCGCATTGCAGATATACCTACAGCAAGAATATTTGCTTCAAGTTGTACCTTAAATGATAAAATTTATGTACTTGGAGGTGATCCAGGGAATGGACAGGGTATTAGTAATATGGAAGTTTATGATCCAGTTATGGATAGCTGGGATGTGACAAAACAACCAATGCCTACAAGTAGATTAGAATTAGGTGTTTGTACGGTAAATGAAAAAATATATGCAATTGGAGGTGCATCTACTCATGGTGGATCAGCATTTGGAACGGTAGAAGAATATGATCCTTCAAGCAATTCATGGATTAGTAGAACAGCAAAACCGTCACCCCGAAAAGGTGCTGCATATGGAGTTATTGATAATAAAATCTATGTTGCCGGAGGTACAGCAGCCTCTTACAATATAGCTTCCAATAAATTGGAAGTATATGACCCGGTAACCGATACCTGGGACATTACTAAAGAGGCAATGCTGAAAGCGGTATATGTTCCCACCGGTGCTGTTATCGATAACAAGTTTTACGTAATTGGAGGTTTAGTTGGCTCCCCCTGGACAGGGCAAAAGACTGTTCAGATATATGACCTAATAACTGATACCTGGTCATTAGGTCCAGATTTGCTAGAGGGAAGAGCAGTTCCTACAACCAATGTTGTTAATGGTAAATTATATGTGATTGGAGGAGATTCAGAACTTGCTCTGGTTACTAGCATAGAGGAATACGATCCTAACTCAAATAGTTGGAAGACAATTGATCAAAAGGTTGAGCTGACAATGAATACCTCCTGTGTATTAGGAAACAAGATATATCTCATCAGTGGCAGCACAACGCCTTATATGAATCTCACTTGGACATCTGCTGTATATTCTTTTAATCCAGATCTAGTTACATCAATTGATGTAGAACCAAATTATTTAATTATACCCAACAATTTCGCTCTCCATCAAAACTACCCAAATCCTTTTAATCCAACAACAACAATAAAATATTCAATTCCATATTCTTCTGTCATCCCGAATTCAGTTCGGGATCTAAGTACTCAGATTCCGGACCAAGCCCGGAATGACAACGTTATACTTAAAGTCTATGACATACTAGGAAGAGAAATGGCAACGCTTGTAAACCAAAAACAGAAGCCGGGTAATTATGAAGTTGAGTGGGACGCTAAAAATCAACCAAGCGGAGTTTATTTTTATCAATTAAATACAGGTAACTATACTGAGACAAAAAAGATGATTCTTTTAAGATAATATTGTAGAGATGTAAAGTTTTACATCTCTACGTTTATAAATAATTCCTCCTTGAGAGAAACATTTTGACTCTCAGTCGTAAACATTCTCTCTAGAATAACTATTGTGCTTCTCCCAAGGTATTACAATTAAATTCTTTGGAGGACAAAATGAAAATAACGCTTACTGTAATTCTACTTTTAGCTTTGTTTGTAATTCTTTCACCAACATACGGTCAGTGGCAAAAACACATTATTGAAGATGACATGTCCACCACAGTTTCCGTTGATGTAGCTGATATGGATGGTGACTCTAAACCGGATTTGTTAGTAACAAATGGTGGTAGAAATCAAATTATTTTATATTTGAACGAATTTCCCCAGTGGAATAAAACTATCATCGATAATGTTATGGCACCATTTGCATATACAGGGGATATAGACGGTGATGACACCCTGGATGTCGTAGCATGTCACTACATGGCAAATGATATAGTATGGTATGAAAACAATTACCCTACATGGACTAAACATATGATAGATGAAAATACAAATTGGGCAGATTATATAATTGTTGTCGATCTAGACAATGATGATAAACTTGATGTAGTAACTGCAGTAACTACAAGTTATTATAATCACATCGGTGATATAGTATGGTATGAAAACAATCACCCTGATTGGACTAAACATATCATCGAATCAGATATCAATGGGACTGCATTTCTAAACGTTACCGATATTGATGGCGATGGAATCCTTGATTTATTAGCAACACATGATGGGGCACATAAAGTTATTTTGTATAAAACTGAAGATAATGGACTTTCTTGGACTAAATACACTATTGACGATAACCTTCAATATGCTTGGGGCTTAAATAGTGGTGACATTGATGGAGATGATACAATGGACGTAGTGGCAACAACTGGCGGACCATATTTTAATGGAAGTGATGTAGTATGGTATGAAAACAATCACCCTACATGGACTAAACATGTAATTGACACAAACTTACCTGGAGCCAACAATATAGAGGTTAATGATGTTGATGGTGATGGTAAGATGGACGTAATATCAGAGGGATTTGTTTCGGATGATGTTGTGTGGTATGAAAATCCGACATGGACTAAACATATAATAGATGCAAACTTGGATGGCCCCAGAGTATTCGCTCTCGCTGATTTAGATGAAGATGGAAGTAATGATTTAATCGTGCCAGGTAAGAATAATGTTGTTTGGTATAAGAATCCTTATAATCTAGTTGATGTAAATGATTATTGGACTTGCATAAATGATACTTTAAAACATGCTTCTACTATAGCTTTTAATTCTAACGATGATATTTTTGCAGCAACATGGGATCGTGGAGTATTTCGCTCCACAGATAATGGAGATAATTGGGCACAAATAAATAATGGTTTAACAAATTTATTAATTAGGTCTTTAGCTATCAATTCAAATAGTCATATTTTTGCAATAGCAGATAGCGGAATATTTCGGTCAATAGATAATGGGGATAATTGGACTCAGATAAATAATGGATTGTCTGATAGCATTATTATTGAATGTTTAGAAATTAATTCAAACGACCATATTTTTATCGGAACTGATGCTGGTTTATTTCGTACAACAAATGATGGAGATAATTGGACTCAGATAGATAATGGATTTCCAGATTTATATGTTGGGTCTCTAGCAATCAGTTCAAACGACCATATTTTTGCTGGAACAGGTGATGGTGTATTTCGTTCAATTGATAATGGGGATAATTGGACTAAAATAAGGAGTGATTTTTTTAATGAAAAAGTTGGGCCTATAGATTTCAATTCGAACGGAGATATTTTTGTGGTAACATATTTCTCCGATATTCTTCGATCAACAGATAATGGAGACACCTGGACTCAGATAAATAATGGATTGCCAAATTCTGCAGTAACATCAATAGTCATTAATTCAGAGGATCATATTTTTACTGCGGTAGGCTGTGCACCTTATGGCGGCCCTGATGGAGTTTTTAAAACGATAAATAATGCTGAGAGTTGGACTCCGATAAACTATGGACTGATAGATTCATGTGTTTTGTCTTTAGGTATTAATTCAGAAGAATATCTGTTCGCATGTACATTGGACGGCGGAATATATCGCAGTCAAAATTCTACTATCATATCCGTTGAACAAATAAATAGTATTCCTCATACATATATGTTATCCCAAAACTACCCAAATCCGTTTAATCCAACAACAACAATAAAATATTCAATTCCATATTCTTCTGTCATCCCGAATTCAGTTCGGGATCTAAGTACTCAGATTCCGGACCAAGCCCGGAATGACAACGTTATACTTAAAGTCTATGACATACTAGGAAGAGAAGTAGCAACTCTTGTAAACCAAAAACAAAATCCGGGGATTTATGAGATAACATGGGATGCCAAAAATAAACCTAGCGGTGTTTATTTCTATCAATTACATACTGGAGATTTTAGAGAGACAAAGAAAATGATTTTATTACAATAAAACGATTATGAAATAAATAGTATCTCTAAAGGATCTAATTCCTAAGAGAAATAACAAACAATATTTAAGTGGAGGAAACAATGAAACGAATAATTTTTATGCTTTTGCTTATTGGCGCTGCAATGTCATTTTGGAGTTGCTCAGAAAACAATCCTTCGGCTCCAGAGTTAAGCCAGAGTGATCAAGTTGCCAATTCTTTGGATAAAAAACCATCATCAAACCTTATAGGGGCAATGAATTTAACTTTTACATTAGCAAATTTCCCACAAGTTTGGGATGGGACAGTAGATTTTGGAGAAGGTGTTGTAGTTGGTATAAGATTCCAAAGCTTATCAATGATTGAACATGGACAAACAAGTCATTTTGAAGAAAATTTTCAAATCTACAATTTAGATAATCCAGAATATGTTTACATGGGAGGATCGGATGCTGGCTCCCTAAGCATGGCAAACTTGCACGGCGGATCATTACATGGTGTTGTAGAAGAAGTAAACGCCCCATATGAAGATTGGCTTGGACGAAGATTTCATGTAAAAGCCACATTAATTATGGGCCCTGATGGACCGATAGCTTGTGAAGGGACTGTCAGAATAAATTGATCTGATAGTAGGATATTGGTTAATAATAATAACATCTTTGAAAACAAAAAAGCCCAAGATAAAATCTTGGGCTTTTTTCGTTTAGTAGAGGATGCTAGATCCTATTATATCAATAAAGCTACAATTAAATAAACTAACTCTACTTCCGCTTTTCTAGAAAAACTTTTAATTCTGCTGTTACCATAATTATCAGAAATATGATACCTTATTTGGTCCTTTTAAGACGATAAGTTGTCCTTTTCGAATATTAAAGTCTTGACAAAATAAGTCTGTATTCTTAATTTATAATTATGTGACAATTCTCTTCCTTGAGAGAAACGTTTTGACTATCGGTCGCAAACATTCTCTCTAGCATATCTATTGTGCTTCTCCCAAGGTAATGGGTAAATAAAAATATTCTTTGGAGGACAGATCATGAAAAAGATTAACATCTTTATTCTTCTTATTTTTATCATCATTACTGCTAATATTTCTATTAAAGCACAACTATTAAATGGTAGTTTTGAGCACTGGGATATTCTTGGTAATCCAGTAAATTGGTACACGTCGAACCTTCCTGGAATTACAAAGACAATAAACCAATCCAGCGATGCTCATGATGGTATTTCTTCAGTGAGGATTGATGTTGTTGAGGAGTTTGGCGAAGCATCTCCGGGAAGCTTGCAATCGTTTGATGACGTTAATCAATTTGGTCATCCAATAACAGAAAATTATACTAATTTGACAGGGTACTATAAATTTTTACCACAAGGATCTGCACAATTGATTTTAGCAGTAAGCATATATAGTCAGAGTTTTAGTTTGGTTGGAGTTGGTGGGTTGAATATATATAATGCCTCAGAAAATTGGTCCCAATTCGATGTTCCAATAATACTATCCTTATTGGATTCAAATGCCGCAAGTGTTGTGGTTTCAATAAGTATTACAGATAACTTTGAAATTGGGTTTGATCCAGCTACAATAGGCTCAATAGCATTAATTGATAATCTATCATTTGGAAATCCGACAAATGTTAAATCAAATGAGAGAATTGGCAATAATTTTTCACTAAGTCAAAATTATCCAAATCCATTCAATCCAATTACAACAATAAAATATTCTATTGTAAACGTAGAGACGGGATATATCCCGTCTGTACAATTAAAAGTTTACGATATACTAGGTAATGAAATAGCAACTCTTGTGAATAAAGAGCAATCACAAGGAAATTATGAAATAGAGTTTGATGGTTTAGAGTTAACAAGTGGTATTTACTTTTACAAACTACAGGCTGGAGATTTTATTAGGACAAAGAAAATGATTTTATTAAAATAAGTTATTTTATACCTTGAGAGCAACGTTCAGTAATATACTTTAGAACTTTCTCTCTTACAAAAATTGTACTTCTTTCAAGGTGAATCAATCACCACTGGTAATTTCCTCTATTGATTGCAGAATTGTTAACTACCTGGACGGGTAAATCCAATATATGCCCCTATCTGTCCCTCTAAATATTCTCACCATAAAGGAGAAACTGTCATGAATAAGAATCTCTTTTCCCATCAATATTTTAGGTATTCGATTTTTATTATTTCAATGCTAATTGGAGTTTTTGTCTTAAATACTTTAGAAGATTTGTCTACGACGCAAGACTACGTTGGGAAAAAAGTTAGTCAAAAGTCATTCACTCTGTCTCAGATGCGATTTGAGAAAAATTTGGGCCAATCAAACTCAGAAGCATCTTTTCTATTTCAGGATCAAGCTATAGAATTGGAGCTGAGCTCTACAAAGGCTGTTATGTGTTTGAGACAACCATTCAATAAGAATAAAACCAATCCGAAGAAAAAGGATGTATCAGTTATCATGAGTTTTGTCAATGCAAATCCGAGCGCAAAAGGAGAGGGGCTCGATGAACTGATAACTAAATCCAATTATTTTATTGGGAACGATCAGGCAAAGTGGAGAAAGAATATTCCAAATTATCAAAAAGTTCAGTTTAGTGAAATATATCATGGAATCGATTTGGTATATTATGGAAATGCCGGCAAACTGGAATATGATTTTAATATCTCTCCCGGAGCTGATCCTAGTAAGATTTTGCTACAATTCCAAAAAGAAGCTGAGTCAAAACTGGATAAAAATGGTGATCTAGTTCTGAAAGTTGGTGATGGTTTGGTCACTATGCAAGCACCCCTTGCTTTTCAAAATGTTGAAGAAGCACGGACACATATAGAAACGAAGTTTGCTCAGCAAGATGAATTGACTTATGGTTTTGAAATTGGTGAGTACGATGAATCTAAAACATTGATTATCGATCCCATATTAGTATATTCAACGTTTCTGGGTATCTCAGGTACAGGTGAGGATATTGTGGTAGATGAAGATGGATTCGCATACATAGTGGGTAGCGACGGTACCAATGCCTTTGTTACAAAATTACATCCTGATAGTTCTGTTTTAATTTATTCAACCATTATAGGCGGGGACTTAGAAGATTTTGGGCTGGGAATTGCCGTAGATACGGCGGGATATGTTTATGTAACTGGTGAAACACAATCAGGTGATTTCCCAACACTTAATGCAATTCAGCCGGATCTTGGCGGAGATTTATGGATTGATAGCGATGCCTATATTAGTAAACTCGATCCGTATGGCTCACTTGTTTATTCAACCTATCTAGGTGGTGAAGGTAATGATATTGGTTATGATATTGCAGTTGATCTTTCCGGAAATGCTTATATAACTGGTAAGACTATTTCTTGGGAATTCCCAGTAGAAAATGCCTACCAAGATTCACTTGCGATTCTAGATATTTTTACTTGGGGAAGTGATGCTTTTGTAAGCAAACTTAATTCCGATGGTTCTGCTTTTATTTTTTCCACTTATTTAGGAGGCGGTGGTGGTGATGAGGGTCGGGCAATTACTCTTGATATTAATCGGAATATATATTTAGCCGGTCAAACAGGATCTTCGGATTATTATATAACTCCAGGTGCATATCAGACTGAGTTAACAGTAGGAGGAGCTTTTATTACTAAAATGAATGCACAAGGTACTGATATTGTTTTCTCAACTTTTTTGACTGGAGGCAACGATCCAAATTTTTCAAATGTTAGTTGGGGTACCGGAATAGCAGTAAACGAAATTGGAGAGGTTTACGTAGTAGGTGAGACATTTTCACCGGATTTCCCAGATACAAATGCAGTACAACCAAAAATCGGTGGAGCAAAAGATGGATTTGTAACAAAATTTTCTGCTGATGGTTCATCACTAGTGTTTTCCACTTTTCTGGGAGGAACAGAGTATGAACAAAATTTAAAAATTGCACTTGATTCAGAGGGGAATGCTTTTGTTACTGGGAAGACAAATTCAACTAATTTCCCAATTGAGCAATTCATACTGTATGACGTAAATAGCAAGCTGAATGAACTAAATGGGCATAATGATGCTTTTGTGACAGCGATTAGTTCTGATGGAAAAGATTTCATTTTTTCATCGTATCTTGGTGGTAGTGGATGGGATCAAGGGAGAGGAATAGCATTATGGGACAATACTCATATTTTCGTTACCGGCCAATCTAATTCGACAGATTTTCCTTTAGTTTCGCCTTTACAATCCGGTAGCAATAGTGTTTTTGTAACTGAGATCGAAATTGAGGAAAAGGAAGACACTTTGGTAGTGGAGGTTCTACAAGATTCGTTAAAACATGAACCAGCTCCGGTTGCCAACACAGAATTGGATATATTCTTAATTGACCACTCAAAACTTCAGGATCCATTTGTGTATCTAGGCAGGGAGACAACGGATAATGAAGGACTATTACATTTACCTTCAGCGGAATATGAACCAGGTAAGCCATTTCTTCTTACGACAAAGCTAACTTCTCTACCTGCTGTTAAACAAGGACATGAAATGGTTGATGATGTAGTTTATGATATTTATGTCGATAATCTCAATATTGACAAAACTGGAAAAATCCGTGCAGCATTTTTGGAACCTAACAAAAATGACACGACCCACACCTACCTCGAGCATACATGGGTTGGTTTCAACCTGGTAGTTAGTATAGAATGGGAGGCATCAGACGAATATATTCGCGAACTTAAATCAGCTTTTTTAAATGCTAGTAATTATCTGTATGATATCGCAAATGGACATGCATGTTTACAAAATATTGCAATATATGACAACGGATCACAATGGGATAATGCTGATATCAGAATTCATGCAAATAATAGAGAATGGCCAAGAACAATAATAAATGGATATAAATGGGAAATGCGTGGCTATGTTAAGTTACCGCCTCAAAGTTTTGGTTCTGCAATAGATAATATAAACAGAGTATATGATGAACCTTTAACTCCGGACAATTATATAAATTATTACTATATTATTCATGAACTCGGTCATTATTTTTTTGGCTTTTATGATGAGTATATTTCTGCTACTAGAGAATTAATATTTCCAGATACTGCGGGGACTCAACCAAAAATTAATTTTGGATTTATGGATGACGGCCGCATACAACAAGACCAGATGAGTTCTGAAATGTCTGCATTCGAAACAGCAGAGTACACAAACACTGCTCAGTATAGCAAAAGAAATTCTGCTTGTTGGGAGTATTTTAGAACCAATTTTAGAAATATTGAAGGTATGGTTCGTGCAGAAATACACACACCGAAACTTCTTGGACTAAATTCCAATGAAATTGTCGAAGGTCCTCTTTCAAACGAATTGGGAGTTGGCAACGTCCTAGATATTATTGACAAAACCGGACCAGATGGTGGACCAAGACTAGAATACTTTGCGAAGAATGAAAATGGTCAACCTTGTCCGGGTGTCTACATTGCAAGTTATAATATGCCATCTGATAATCATCCACGCGGGAGATTTGTCAGAGAGGGGTTAACAGTTTTGTCTGGGCCTAATAGGGGCAGAATTAGATTGTTTACTGCAAAGCCCGGGGATGAACTATTTTTTTCGCTTACAGAAAAACCAACAAATTTTTTGTTTCTCAAGACAATTGTCCAGGCCACAGGATCCCAACTATCTAAAAAAAACAGCGAAGTAACTCTGCATGAGGTTATATTAAAAACCGTTCAGGGTAAATTTAAATTACTATCTGAAGTCAAATTTTTATCTTCCGGCGAGTTAGAGTATAACACCAGAACTCAATCAAATTTTAATAATTTACCCACATTACAAATCATTGAGGATGATAATGCTGTGAAAGACTTTTCCTTAACTTCTGAATCTTATGGATATACGACTACTATTCCTGGTGATATTGGACAGAAAGGAGCAGTATGTATGTTCAAAGCACCCGATAGTTCGGGGACATTATTTTTTGTACCGCAAGATCTTAACATTTTAGTTTTAGATGAAAATTCAAACCACCTTGTGCCATCACAAAATAGTATCGAGATGTGGTTTGAATATCAAAATCTGACAAAATTAGCTATCATGGGCTCAAATTTTCCGGCTCCAACAACAGGCCTTCCAGATTCAGTAATGAGAGCTAGTAACGTATTTGCAATAAACCAACAACCAATTAATGAAATGATAAATTCGAATATCAGAATATTTTATGATGCTGATACTCTGGGGGCAGCAAATCCACAAGCAGTTACGATTTACCATTGGAACGATGAATGGCAACCGATGCCTACAAAAGTAAATATGGATCTCAGTTATGCTTCCACAAAAATTGAAGAACCAGGATTTTATGCTGCATATTTGGATCTTACTCAGAGTGTTATTTTGACATCAATTAAAGATGAGGGAATCATTGAGCAGGATATTCCAAAAGGATTTGAACTATATCATAACTATCCAAATCCATTTAATCCAAGCACAACAATAAAATATTCTGTAGCAAATGTAGAGACGGGATATATCCCGTCTGTACAATTAAAAGTTTACGATATACTAGGTAGAGAAATAATAACGCTTGTGAATAAAGAACAATCACAAGGTTATTATGAAGTTAAGTTTGATGGTTCAGATTTAACGAGTGGTATATACTTTTTCAGATTGCAATCGGGAGATTATGTCGAGACAAAAAAGATGATACTATTAAAATAAATTTTTACTCCTTGAGGGAAACGTTCAGTAATATACATTAGAACTTTCACTCCCAAAAGCATTGTGCTTCTTTCAAGGAATATTCTTTTTATTCACATATTTAAGAGGATAGAATGAATACCCTTAAGCTAGCTGCACTTATTATAGTTTTATTCTGCTATTATATACAGGTCAATGGCCAAACCAACATTAATGGCGGACCAGTTGCCGGAGTTTGGACTCTCCTTGGGTCGCCATACTTAATTTATGGAAATATTGAAATTCTGGAGGACTCAATTCTCGAAGTCGAGCCTGGTGTGTTGGTTGAATTTCAAGGACACTATGAAATTAATGTCCATGGGGTTTTGCTAGCTGAAGGCACGGAAAAAGACACAATACTTTTTACAATAAATGATACTACGGGGTTTTCAGACTTAGAAATAACTTTGGGTGGATGGAATGGAATAAATTTTAGAAATGTTTTGCCGATAAATGACACCTCAAAAATAATATATTGCAAAATTGAATTTTGCAAAAATGTAGCTTCGGATTGGCCGGATGATTCAGGTGGAGCAATTTTGATTGAAAATAGTGATGAAGTGTTTATTTCAAACTCAGTATTTTATTCTAATTATGCAAATTGGGGTGGAGCAATTGCCGCAGTAAATAGTAAGTTGAAGATCAATAACTGTAAATTTACCAAAAGTCATGCAAAGAATAACGGAGGTGGTATTGGTGGGAGTTTCTGTACAATTGACATTGAGGGATCGGATTTTATCAACAACCTCAGTGACTTTCAAAGTGGAGCAATAAATGCTTGGAAATGTGATCTGCAGATAAACAACTCTAATTTTATTGGAAATTCTTCCACAATAAATTATGGAGCAATCGGTGCTGATTCAAGTACAGTTATTATAAACAACTCAATATTTCAATCCAATTCTACAATTTGGGGTGGCGCAATTGCTTCCAATTATGGACTTCTCGAAATAAATGATAGTTATTTTTCTAATAATAAATCAGAGCACGGAGGAGCAGTCATAACTGGATGGAATCAAACACTAATCAACACCTCAGATTTTGTACAAAATGAGTCTGTATGGGGCGGTGGTTTGTCTGTTTTAAATAGTGATCTTATTATTGACAGTTGCTTATTTACGAAGAATCAAGCAGAAAGTAATGCAGGGGCAATTGAATATATTGTCGATTCAACGATTAGTAAATCAAATCATGAATTAAAAATTACGAATACTAAATTCAAAGAGAATTATGGTTTCTTTCGGGGCGCTCTTGAGATTCAGCAAAGAGATTTATTGGAATCAAAAGTTAATGTTGATATAAGCAAATGTTTATTCTTAAATAACTCATCCGATAGAGGGGGAGTTCTATTTATTAATGGTTTTATTAAAGATTTCAAATTATCAAACTCAATACTTAATGGGAATACTGCTGTCTTACGTACAGCCGGATGCAATTTTAGTAACAGCGTAGAAGGAATTGTAGCTAACTGTTTGTTTAGTTCCAACATTACAAATGGTGGAAGTTCAGCAGCTGCAATAGGAACCGGATCAAAAGTTTCTTTTGAAAATTGTACTTTCACCCAAAACAGTGGTAATTTAGGAGCTTCAATAACTCTACGAAAATCCGGACCAGTAACACTATTAAACTCAATTCTATGGGATAATAGACCTTCTAATTTGCTAGTTAATGCACTTGATGACTCGGCAGGTTGTGAACTAAATGTATATTATTCAAGCATTCAAGATGGTGCTGATTCGATAAGAATTAATGACACAACCTCCATTCTCAATTGGGGAATCGGCAACATCGATGCTGATCCACTATTTTCTATTGCGGACTCATTTTATAGATTGACGCAAAATAGCCCATGCATTGGTACAGGCATAGAATCAATTGAAATTGAAGGTGTTTGGCATCATTGTTCTCCAACCGACTTACTGGGTAGTCTAAGACCTAATCCAGTTGACGAGTTTGTGGATATGGGGGCAATTGAGTCTGAGTTTTTATTGGTAGGAATTGAAAGAAATGGTAAAAAAACACCAAAATCATATGTGTTATTTCAAAACTACCCAAATCCATTTAATCCAAGCACCACTATAAAATATTCTATTCCCGCTTCTGTCATGCCGAACTCGTTTCAGCATCAAAATAATGAGATTCCGGATCAAGGCCGGAATGACAATATGAAAGTACAACTTAACATATATGATCTGTTGGGAAGTGAAGTTTCAACACTAGTTAATAAAGAACAACCACCAGGTAATTACGAGATAGAGTTTGATGGTTCAGAATTAACAAGTGGAATATATTTTTACAGGCTTCAAGCAGGGGATCCCGCATCAAGTGCGGGACAGGTTTATGTAGATATAAAGAAGATGATATTGTTGAAGTAAGCTTAGTAATCTATTGCAATTTCTTAAATTTAAAACTTCGGATTATACATCAGTACAAAGGAGAGAACAATGAAAACAAGTACAAAGGAAATTGTTTATTGGACCCCGAGAGTTATATGCATCCTTTTTGCATTTTTTATGAGTTTGTTTTCTTTTGATGTGTTCAGTGAAGGTTATGGCTTTTGGGAAACAATTATTGCTCTTCTAACTAAATTACTCCCAGTAATTATTCTGATAATTTTATTAGTCATATCATGGCGATGGGAATGGGTTGGTGCTATTTCTTTCAACTTTATTGGATTTGTTTATGTAGTATATAATTGGGGGAAAATTCCATTTGTTACTCATTTAGGTATCACTGGACCTATGTTTGTTGTTGGTATTTTATTTTTCCTCAATTGGATTTATAAAGACGAAATAAGTATTAGAATAAGTATTAGATAGTTGAGATTACAATGATCAAATCGATGAAGATGATTTTCCTTAAGTAAAGTTTACTATTGGAACTAATATTCTGTCTATATTTTTCAGAAAAAAATATTCTCTTAAATTGTGCTGGATGAAGAAATATATATTCTCAATAGATTTGTAAACCTAATTAAAATTCTTTCAACCAGCTCACCCAGAATTCGAATTTTAAAGAATATTGTTATTCCTTCAATTAATTATAAGAAAATTATTATAGGAAGCGTAAGCTGAATTTATGTAGTGATTTCTCCATTTAAAATAAGTTTCCCCTCAATAGTTTTTCCTATAGAAAATTTTGAATCTTTGTAAGAGATTTATTTTGTTAATTAATAGTTTACTTTTACTTAGTTGATGTGATTGTCAATAGTTAGGGGGTACTATAGATAATCACACCACATGTCTTATAATTTAATATATTTAAGTGTTGACATAAGCTAATTATATACTTATTATATATTTATAAAATAACTCCTCCTTGAGTGAAACGTTCAGTAATAATCAATAGAACTTTCTCTCCCACAATTATCGTGTTTATCCCAAGGGAAACAAAAATTAACAATTTTTAATTTGGGAGGTGAACATGAAAAGCTTTTTACCTTTTTTAATGCATCCCTTGAATGTATATAAACTCAACAATTCGTTGATAAAAATATTTGTTTATCTAACAGTCATTTTTATGCAAATTAATTATGCACAAGAAGGTTGGTATGAACAACTAGGTGATACAAAAAACCTTAATTGTATTCAATTCATTGATAATAATATTGGATGGACAGTAGGTGACGGAGGAACAATATTGAATTCAAACGATGGTGGAATGACATGGGAACAGTCAAATGGTGAAATTAATGGTGATTGTAATTCAGTATTTTTTCTAAATGATGAAATGGGTTGGATGACCGAATACGGATGGATTTTATCTACTGTAGATGGAGGTAATTCCTGGGCGTATCAATATAAGGTAGATTTCAGTCCACTTTTATTCTCAATATTTTTTACAGATTCCGATCATGGATGGGTCATCGGTATGTATAGTTATATTATGAGAACGGTAGACGGAGGAAATACTTGGACAGAGGAACAAAGTGGATCAAATACAAATTTTACATCAGTATTCTTTGTTGATTCGACAACAGGCTGGATTGTTGGAAATGATTTTTCTGCAGACGAAGGAATGATTTTACATACTATTGATGGCGGAATAAACTGGACATCACAAATTAGTGGATGTAACTTGACTCTTAACTCGGTTTATTTTATAAATAGAGAAATTGGCTGGGTTTTTGGCGGGCCTGATACTTTATTAAAAACAACTAACGGTGGAGAGGATTGGAATAAAAATGAAATTGGATTGGGCTGGTCATATTTTAATTCTGCATGTTTTATTGATGAAAACATAGGATGGGCTGTCGGTGACTTTGGAAATGTTATTCACACTTTAGATGGAGGAGAAAATTGGAGCTATCAAGAGAGTGGAATAACCAATAGATTGAATTCGGTCTGTTTCATTGATGAGAATAATGGCTGGATCGCTGGAGGAAGTTTATCGGAACCTAATTCCGGGATTATTCTAAAAACCACAAACGGAGGTTTGACTTACATAGAAGAAGAAGGACAAGAGACTATTCCAATAGACTTTGCTCTACTCCAGAATTATCCTAATCCATTTAATTCAACAACAAATATTTCTTACACTTTATCAAGAAAAAGTAATGTGTTGATAACAATTTATGATTTAATGGGAAAAATAATAAATGTTGCCGCTAGTGGAATACGAAAAGAAGGTGAACACAATATAGTGTGGGAAAACGATAATCTTGCTTCAGGAATATATTTTTACAGATTTGAAGCTACTACAGTTGAGGAACAAAACACATTTGTATCTACAAAAAAAATGATTCTCTTAAAATAAATAACTACCTGTATAATGAAGAAATAATAAGGATATTTCAATTTATGTGAAAATCTAAGTAAGCTTTACTAATGTTATATTAACCATTGTACTTACTTTTTAGAATTTTCAAAGTATCATGTAAAATTCAATTCACCATAATCGTCTGGGGAAAGAAGGTGAAAAGATTAATATATTCATTTATTGCTGGTCTATTAACAACATTTTTTGTTTTTCCTCAAAATAACCAAAGTAGTAAGTCCATTATAAAACAGGTTTCTATCAGACCAATCATTATAAGTGGTAAAACTACAAAAGCTAGTAAGGAAAGTAATAAAATTGAGCCCGTTCTAAGATATATTCAAGAGAAAGCTTCCAATCTTAATCTTAGTAATAATAGAAACTTAGAACAATTCATTAAAACTAATCAGATTTTGCCGATGACAAAAACATTGGATAATCTGATAATAATTCCAGTTCTTATAAAATCCCAAAATACTAGCCTTACTGAAAATCTCATTCGAGAAAACGGCGGAAATGTATCTACAATTGCAGGTAATATTTTGGTGGCTGAAATTGCGTTATCTTCAATTAGTAAAATCGTAAATAATAAAGAAACCATTTTTATTGAATCCAGTAAGTATTACCAAACCTGTTTGGATATAAGTCATACTGAAATTAAAGCTGACAAAGTCCATACTGGATTTCAATTACCAGGTTCGTATAGAGGAAAAGAAGTTATTGTTGGGATTGTAGATAGTGGGATTGATTGGAAACACGAGAATTTTGTTGACGAAGAGGGAAGTCGAATTTTATACATCTGGGATATGTCGGAAAATTTGAATTATCCCCTTAATTATGATTATGGAACCGAGTATACTAAATCTGAAATAGATTCTAATCTTTGCCAAGAAATAGATTCCCACGGTCATGGTACTCATGTTGCTTCAATAGCTGCGGGAAATGATAATTCTTTATATGGTTATACCGGAATAGCCCCCAAAGCCGATATAATATGTGTTAAAACGGAAATTGAAGGAAGTATATATGATAATAATGTAATTGATGGTTGTAACTATATATTTTCAAAAGCTGAAGACTTAGGAAAACCGGCCGTTATTAATATTAGCCTAGGACATAACTCCGGACCTCATGATGGAACAAGTCTTAGCGATCAGGCATACAGTAACCTCACAGGACCCGGAAAAATAATTGTTACATCCGCGGGTAACTCAGGTTCCAATTTTCATCATTTAAGCTATGAAACAAATGGTATTGACTATAATTCTTCATATAAAACTTTTTTAAGTATCCCGGACACAGCTATATTTGTTTTTATAGACATGTGGTATGATACTGGAAATATCTCGGTCGGAATTGCCGCTTTTGATTCAAGTTATCAACTAATTGGATACACTGAACCAGTTTCTCCAGGAGAAAAGATATTCTCGGTACCTTTCAGATTTAACGAACAAAATTATGCATACGT
>SWCB01009141.1_pt1 | contig 23501 bp, 20 predicted proteins | sample 4692901 | NCBI WGS metagenome assembly SWCB01 (sample SAMN10267276, study PRJNA491770) | bioreactor metagenome | isolation source: DHS bioreactor inoculated with subseafloor sediment | place: Japan: off Shimokita Peninsula | collected 2006-08 | reverse complement strand
CCCCCAGGCGACAATGGAGCCGTCCGCCTTGAGCCCCAGGTTGTGGTAACCATACGTCGCCCCGGCGATGAAGTCCCCGTTCGGGTCCGGCACGTCGCACTGGCCATAGTCGTTGTTTCCCCAGACCTCGATGGAGCCGTCGGACCTCAGCCCCAGTCCGAGATAGTGTCCACCCGCCACCGCGATGAAGTCGGCGTTGGGGTTCGGCACGTCGCACTGCCCCGCGCCGTTGTCGCCCCAGGCGACGATCTCACCGCTGGACGTGAGGCCCAGGCTGTGGCGGATGCCCGCGGTCACGACGATGAAGTCGGTGTTGGGATCCGGCACATTGCACTGGCCCCAGTCGTTGACACCCCAGGCCACGATGGAGCCGCTCTGCCCCGCGGCCGCTGGTCCGATCGCCAGGGCCAGGCAGGCGCCGATGAGGAGGGCTGCGGTGTGGAAGTGGGAGATGGTTCGTTGCGTCTTCATTGTTCGTCCTTTCGACGCTATGGACAAGGCATCTCGTAGACCGCCAGGAACAAGCCCAGGTCCGCCTGGTCGGTGAAGCCGTCGCCGTCGAGATCGCCGCCGTCGTTGACTTCGTAGCTGGCGAGCAGGATGCCGAGGTCGGATTGATCGCGGGCGCCGTCGCCGTTGATGTCGCCCAGGCAGGCGCAGTCGGTGCTGTAGCAGTCGGTGTCATCGCCCTGATATGAGCCGCCGGCTCCCAGGCAGTCCGCTTCAGTTCCTGTGAGGCAGTAGGTGTTGATGCAGCAGGCGCCCGTGGGCGGGGCCAGGGCCATGCTATGCGCGAAGCCCGCCTCGACGCCGAAGTAGCCATAGGTTGTCGCCGGCACGTTGCACTGGCCGGAGGAGTTGTATCCCCAGGCGACGATGGTGCCGTCCGACTTCAGCCCCAGGCTGTGACTGCCGCCCGCCGCCACGGCGCTGAATTCGGTATTCGGGTCCGGCACGTCGCATTGGCCAATGTAGTTGCTCCCCCATGCCACGATCGAACCGTCCGCCTTCAGACCCAGGCTGTGATAGGTTCCCGCCGCCACGGCGATGAAGTCGGTGTTGGGGGCAGGCACGTTGCACTGGCTGTCGTCGTTTCGACCCCAAGCCACGATGGAGCCGTCCGTCTTCAGCCCCAGGCTGTGCCGATGTCCGGCGGCGACGGCGATGAAGTCGGCGTTGGGGTCCGGCACGTTGCACTGGCCGGAGGAGTTGTATCCCCAGGCGACGATGGAGCCGTCCGACTTCAGCCCCATGCTGAAGTCATGGCCCGCCGCCACTGCGGTAAAATCGGTGTTGGGGTCCGGTACATCGCACTGGCCCGTTATGTTGCTTCCCCAGGCGAGGATCTTGCCCCCCTCCCCGGCGGCCAGGCACGTGCAGGCCAACAGCAGGCCGGCGCCGAGGATGCGGGGGGCGGCTCGGAAGAGAGAGCGGGTTCGCTGCATACACACAGTTCGTCCTTTCGACGCTATGGACAAGGCATCTCGTAGAACGCCAGGAAGAGGCCCAGGTCCGCCTGGTCGGTGAAGCCGTCGCCGTCGAGATCGCCGCCGTCGTTGATTTCGTAGCTGGCGAGCAGGAGGCCGAGGTCGGATTGATCGCGGGCTCCGTCGCCGTTGATGTCGCCGGGGCAGGAGCAGTCGAGGTCGTCGCAGTTGCTGCCATCGCCCTGATAGCTGCCGCCGGCGTCGAGGCATGCCGCTTCCGTGCCGACCATGCAGTACGCAGCGCCCAGGCAGCAGGCGCCGGTCGGGGTTGCAGGCGGGGTTTGATGTGACCAGTTGTTGCCGCCGATGGTGTCGAGTAGCGGGTTGTCAGTGCTTCCCCCCTCGAAGGTGGTGTTCACGTAGGTCAGATCGCAGCCGTTGTTGTAGATCGCGCCGCCTGTCAGTGTGCAACTGTTCTCGACGAAGGCGCAGTTGGTCAAGGTCGCGTCATGTGCGAAGCTGTAGAAGCCGCCGCCGCTCGCTGCGGCGTTGTGGCTGAAGGTGCAGCCCGTGACCTCGAAGCAGTAGCCGTCAAAGCTGCCCATGCCGATCCCGCCGCCCCATAAGGCGGTGTTGTTGGAGAAGGAGCAGTCGGTGACGCTCGAGTTTTCCTCCGGGTTGTCGCAGCACACGCCGCCGCCATTGATGCCTGCGACGTTGTTCCTGAACGTGCAGTTGGCAATCTCGACGGTGGACTTTTCGAAGCTGATGGCGCCACCGTTCCCATCTGCTGAGTTGCCGTCGAATGTGCAGTGCTCGACCAGCGGGTTGCCAAAACTGCTGTACATGCCGCCGCCGGATCCGGCGGTGAGGTTGTCAGTGATGATGCAGTAGGTCACAGTCGGGCTTGTCGAGTTGCAGTAGATGCCACGATTGCTGGTTAGCGGATTGAGGTGCATGATTCTGAAGCCGCTGATGACCGTGTCCCGATCTTCGCCGTTTTCGCAGCGCACGGTGGGTTCGGGCTCGATTGAGACAATGCGCGTTGCGTAGACCACGTCGGCATCCGTCGGGTCGGTGCTACGCAGCGTAATCGCCTTGCCCATCAGATCGATGTGCTCGAAGTAATTGCCCTGCTGAACGACGATCTCATCGCCGTTGGAGGCAAAGGCGATCGCCTGTTGAATCAGGGGCCAGTCGCCCGGCACGTTGATGATGTCGGTGGCCGCAGTGGGGGTGAGGGCCAGGAGCATTGCGAGTTGGAGCATCGTGTTCCGTGTCATGGTCTGTCATTCCTTCCGCGCGCCGCCCTGGGGCGGCGTTCAAGCAGGCGGTTGCAGATTCCGACATGCAGCCGCGGATCCTCGATCCGCGAACTCGTTCGTCTACGGGCAAGGCACCTCGTACACCGCCAGGAAGAGGCCCAGATCCGCCTGGTCTGTGAGACAGTCGTCGTTGAGGTCGCCGCCGCCATCGACCTCGTAGCTGGCGAGCAGCAGGCCGAGATCGGATTGATCGCGCAGGCCGTCACCGTTCAGGTCGCCGAGGCAGGGGCCGGGGCAGGTGATGTCGGCACAGGTTGTGTCATCGCCCATGTAGGTGCCGCCCGCGGCGAGGCAGTCCGCTTCCGTAGCGACGATGCAGAAGTCGGTGAAGCAGCAGGCGCCGGTGAGGGTCGTCGGCGGAGCCTCGTGCGACCAGGTCTTGCCCGCGACCGAGTCGATGGTGAAGTCGGTGTCGTCGGGATCGCCGGCGAAGGTGCAATCGTCGAAGATGAGTTCCGATTCGAAGCTCATGATCCCGCCGCCGAACGAGGAGCTGGCGGTGTTGCCGCTGAATTCGCAGCCGATGAGGTTAAGCGTCGAGTTGATGGCGTAGACGCCGCCGCCTCGATACGCGTCGTTGTCGAGGAACTCACAGTCGGTCAGCGTCAGGTCGCCGTCGGTGTTGTAGACGCCGCCACCGTTGAGGCCGGTTTGGTTTGCCTGGAATCGGCAGTCGGTGATCGTGGGCGAGCCGTCTTTGTTGTAGATGCCGCCGCCCACGGAGGAGGCATTGTTGTTGTAGAAGACGGAGTGGCGCACGGTGATGTCGCCCCCGCCGGCGTGGTAGAGGCCCCCGCCGTCAAGCGCGTCGTTGTGGGTGAAGGCGCAATGATTGACCGAGGGCTGGGCATCCATCCAACTGTAGATGCCGCCGCCGTGGCCGTTGTTGTCGTTCAGGGTGAAGACGCAATAGCTGATGGTGGGAGCAGCGCCGCGAATCTCCATGCCCACGCCGATCGTGCCCGCCTCGTGGGTGATGGTGAAGCCGCTGAGGATCGTGGCGTGTCCCTCCCCGGAGGCGCAAGTCACGGTGGCGAGATAAGAGGTTCCGACGATGCGCGTGCTGGCGACGATGTCCGGGTCGGTCGGGTCGCCGCTCTGCACGGTGATGGCCTTGCCCAGGAAGTCGAGGTGCTCAAGGTAGTCGCCCTGCTTGACGAGAATCTCATCACCATTCGAGGCGGCGTTGATCGCCTTTTGAATGGTCGAGTAGTCGGTGGGCACGGTGATGACGTCGGCAGCAGTGAGCGAGGCGAAGGGCAGCAGCGCCACGGCGCCGACAAACAGGATAGCCCTAGTGGTTGCAGATCGGGTACGCATGATCGTTCTCCATGAGACGGCATTCGCTATCGACGTACTCGCCGAGGCGAGCATTCGGGCGACATTCAGGGGCGCCAACTGTGAGATTGAGTTCTTGGTTGAGTGCCGCCGACCGAAGGCTGCCGCTTGAAGAGCAGCCAAGCCTGCCCGCCGCACTCGGGTCTACGGGCAGGGAATCTCGTACGTCGCCAGGAAGATGCCCAGATCCGCCTGGTCGGTGAAGCAGTCGTCGTTAAGGTCGCCGGCACCATCGCTCTCATAGGCGGCCAGGAGAATGCCGAGATCGGACTGGTCGCGCAGGCCGTCGCCGTTGAGGTCGCCCAGGCAGGGGCAGCCGGCCCCGTCGCAATCGCTGTAGTCGCCCTGGTACGTGCCGCCCGCGAGGACGCAGTCCGCGGCGAAGGTCCGCACGCAACCGAGGTCGATGCAGCAGGCGCCGAAGGGCGGCTGGGCGTCGAGCACCACGGCGGAGTAGGCCAGGCCGGTGGCGATGTCGGTGATGACGCCGCCCAGGGGCGGGAGGCGCGCTTCCCCGGCGGAGTTGAGTCCCCAGCCGATGATCTCACCCGACTCGCGCATGGCCAGCGCGTGCCAGGCGCCGGACACCACTTTCACGTAGCCCGAGTTCGGTTCGGGCACCTCGCACAGGCCGTATTCATTCGACCCCCAGGCGACGAGGCTGCCGTCCGCCTTCAGGCCGAGCGTGTTGCCGAAGCCCGCAAACACATCGACGTAGCCCGCGTAGGGCGGCGGCACATCGCATTGGCCGTACTCGTTGTAGCCCCAGGCCATGATCTGGGTGTCCGTCTTGAGCGCGACGCTGTGGACGGTGGCCGCAATCTTCACGAAGTCCTGGTTGGGGTCGGGCACATCACACGAGCCATAGCCGTTGTTGCCCCAGGCTGCGATCGAGCCGTCACTGCGCAAGGCCAGGCTGTGCTCGTAGCCCGCCGCGATGGCGATGAAGCCCTCGTTGGGATCGGGCACATCGCATTGGCCGAACTCGTTGTCGCCCCAGGCGACGATGGAGCCGTCGTTCTTGAGCGCCAGGCTGTGGTTCCCCCCGGCGGAGACGGCGATGAAGTTGGCGTTGGGCGGCGGCACATCGCACTGGCCGTCATCACTCTTCCCCCAGGCGACAATGGAGCTGTTGGCCCGCAGACCCAGGCAGTGGCCGACCAACATGGAGACTTCCACGTAGCCCTGGTTCGGCTCGGGCACGTCCCACAACCCGAACTCAAAATACTCGTTGCCCCAGGCGAAGACCGTTCCCTCCTGCCCCAACGCCGGGCCACTCACCGTCAGTCCCAGCGCCAGTACGCCGCTGATCCAACTCAAACGGCGGGCGCTCCCTCGGTTTCTCATGGCTGCACCTCATCCTCAGGACCGCACCCGAGCGTGGCTACAACCATCGCGCCGGCGGCACTAACGGAAGCCTACACCGGCACGGCGCACCCAAAAGGGGTAATTGAGACATTCGGATCAGAATCTCGCCCGAACGGCCCTTGAGGCCCGATACCTCGCCCCGAACCTCGCTGCCGCTCGACCGAGCCGGGGTCGCCACGCGCTGGCCTCGGGCCCGACCGCTCCCCGGGGGCGCCTACGGACAGGGCGTGTCGTACGTCGCCAGGAACAACCCGAGGTCCGACTGGTCCGTGAAACAGTCGTCGTTGAGGTCACCGGCGCCATCGCTCTCGTAGGCCGCCAGCAGGATGCCCAGATCCGCCTGGTCGCGCAGGCCGTCGCCGTTGAGGTCGCCCAGGCAAGGGCAGCCGGCCCCGTCGCAGTCGCTGTCGTCGCCGAGATAGGTGCCCCCGGCGGCGAGGCAGTCGGCTTCATGCGTGCTGACGCAGCCCAGGTCGATGCAGCACGCGCCGAGCGGCGGCAGCGCGTCGTACACGACGACACTCAAGCCGTAACCGCCGTCCACGTCTGTGATCGTTCCTCTCAAGGGAGGGATCAGGGCCTCGCCACGGAAATTCGATCCCCAAGCCTCAAGGCCGCCACTGTCCCGGAATCCAAAACTGTGGCTGAGTCCCGCCACGATCCTGACGTAGCCCAAGTTGGGCTGGGGTACGTCGCACTGGCCATAGTCGTTATTGCCCCAGGCGAGGATGCTGCCATCACTCTTCAGGCCAAGCGTGAAGTCCCCGCCGGCGGCCATGGCGATGAAGTCGGCGTACGGCGGAGGTACATCGCACTGGCCCTGATCGTTGTAGCCCCATGCCACAAGCAAGGTGTTCGACTTGAGCCCCAGGCTGTGCACCATGCTGCTGTCAATGGCGACGAAGTCCTCGTTTGGCTCGGGTACGTCGCACTGGCCTTCGTCGTTGTTGCCCCAGGCTTCGACAGTGCCGTCGCCGCGCAGGCCCAGGCTGTGATACATCCCCGCGGCGACGGCGATGTACCCCGCGTTGGGCTCAGGCACATCGCACTGGCCGTATGCGTTGCTGCCCCAGGCCACGATGGAGCCATCGTTCTTGAGCGCCAGACTGTGAGCTGCCCCCGTCGCCATGTCGGTGAAGTTGGCGTTGGGCTGTGGCACCTCGCACTGCCCCTCGTCGTTGAGACCCCAGGCCACGATTGAGCCGTTGCTTCGCAGCCCCAGGCAGTGGCCGAACGACACGGCGATACCGACGTAGCCGGAGTTCGGCGTCGGTACATTCCACTGGTCCAGCTCCGCATAGCCCCAGACATAGATCGCGCCCTCTTCTGCCGCCACCGGCCTCACGTCGACAAGCGCCAGACAGATGCCCACGGTGCAGGCGATCATCCCCGGCCGATTCGAGCATCGTCGATTCGTCATGGCTGCACCTCTCCTGTCTGACCGCCCCGGGAACGTGGCCACACCCATCGCGCAGGCGGCATTGCCCAAGCCTACACCGGGTCTGGGCAGCCAAAAGGGAGAATCGAGACATTGGGGTCACATTTCGTTCGCCCGCCATCCCTCATGGGCAAGGCACGCCGTACACCGCGAGCAACGCTCCGAGATCGGCCTGATCCGTATCACCATCGCCGTCAAGATCGCCGCCCGCATCCAGACCGTACGCTGCCAGCAGCGTGCCGAGGTCGGATTGATCGCGCAGGCCGTCGCCGTTCAAGTCGCCGAAGCAAGGCTCCGCGACCTTCGTGAACCGGACTTCACTCAAGAAGAGCCAGTACATGCCCGGCCGATGGTCCAGCGCCACACGCACGTATTGGGCGGAGCGAGGGATGTCGATCACGATGAAGCGAGCGGAGGGGTCGCTCAGGACATCGTTGTCAGCGGTGTAGAGCAAGTCATCGCCGAAGTCGAGGCCGTCGCTGCTGAAGGAGAGGTCCGCATGCCAGAACATGCCGACCGAACCGTTGGCGCTGTTGTTGACGTGGATTTCGATCGTCTCGAAGTCGATCACGGCGCCGAAGTCGAAGGTAATGGTGGGGTTGAACCCGCTCCACCAGCCGATCCACTCGTAGGCGATGCCGTTGCCAAGGTCGGTCTGCCAGTTGTCGAGGCCGACGACTCCATCGGTGAGCTGCCCGAGGCCGCCGCTCAGCAGGTCTCCATCGACGGTGTTGTCGCCGTCTCCGTCGTACAACTCATCCCAGAAGTTCCAACCGCCGCCGTGCGCGGTGCCGCCGCCGTTGGGCATCTCGTAGGTGATCGGGGCGACGGGCGTCCCGGCAAGGGCGCTTGACGCCAGCCAGACCAGTACCACCACCGAGGCTGTTCTCGGATTCATCAGCATTGTGCTTCCCTTCCTCGGGTGCGCCGACGCGTCCCGCTTTGAACTCTCGATGGAGTCTACTTCGGATTTGAGGGTCCGCAATGCGTAAATGATTGGAAAGCAGGAGTTTGTGATACGATCGCCGGCCTCCCCAAAAGAGGGAGGGGTCGCGCTGCGGCCACCGGTCAGGCGGCGCTCTCCACCTCGGTTCTCCTCGGCTGCTCAGCCAACATCGCCAGCTGCAGGTCCCCCTGGTTGACGAGTTCTTGCAGCGTCACGGCCCCCGTCGTGTCACGGGCAATCAACGCCGTAGTTGGAAAGCAAGGCGCCAAGGTCGGCCTGGTCGGTGTCGCCGTCGCCGTCGATGTCGCCGCCGTCGTCGCTGAGATAGGCGGCGAGCAGAATGCCCAGGTCCGCCTGGTCACGGGAGCCGTCGCCGTTCAAGTCGCCGGGGCAGTCCACCGGGGGCGTGACCGGAATCGTCAGCGTTCGCATCAACTCCGGCGGGCACTTGTCGTGATCGTTCCAGTAGGCGTACATGAGGTCGCCGGTGTCGTCCGTCGTGTTGTTTTGCTGCAGGAACTCAACGTACTCCTTGGACGTCGACTGGTAGTACAAGGTCACCACGGCGGTGGCGGCGCCCGGCGGGATGGCGTAGTCCGTGTCGTCCCAGTACTCGCCGTCCTCGTAGCTGTAGTCGACCGGCGCGCCGCCGAACGTCGCGAAGACGACGTTGTCAAAGCCGCGCGGCGGGATGCGGTTGTCCTTGATGACAGCGTTGCTGAGGACGAAGTGGAAGGATTTGCCCGCGGGGATGCCGGTCAAGCCCGCCATGTAATCGTCCAGCCCCAGGAGCGCCTCGTAGACCTTGGTGTCATCCGTGGTGAGAACCCCGGTAGTCGGGTCGTAGGCGCCGTGCTCCTGCAGCAGGGCGTTCTCAGCGTCGTAGAACTGCACGTTCAGCCAGATGCGCCGGCCTTCCGGGTAGCCGGTGGGCAGCTTGTGGCCGGTGTTGTTGGTTACGGTGACGTCGATGGCCGGCCCGTCCTGCACGACCTCCATGACCGCCGCGTTCTCAAGCATGTAGCGCGACTTGGCCGCCCCCGCATCCAGGGCTGCCTGGTCGAGCGTGGGGTCGATGGCCGTCAGGTTCTCCGTCATCCAGGCGCTGCCACCCGTCATGTCGTGCAAGGGCAGATCGTCGCGGATGGGCGTGCCGCCGATGGCGGCCCCCTGTCCCGTCACGTCGCGCATGTGGCAGTCCTGGCACGTCGAGACGAACGGCTTGTTGCCGCCGAACTCCGGGGCGTAGATGCCGTCGATGGAGTTGTAGGCGCTGTTGAGCCATTCGCTGTAGGTCCGCTCCACCGGGGCCAGCACGGTCGAGGCGAAGTCCGTCGCCGGCGCGTCGAGGGTGTTGGCGATGAAGTTGCCCGCGCCGTCGTTCTCGAGTGCCGTGTTGCTCACGTCATGGCAGGTGCCACAGAACGCCGCCTCCGAATGGAACGGTGAGTAGATGATCTGGTGGCTGATGTCGGCATCGTCGTAGGGGCCGCGGCGAATGAAGGAGGGATCCACCACGTACATGCCGTTGCCGTACTCAGCGGGAACCTCGGCCAGCGCGTTCAAGACCGCTACATCCTCCGGCGGACTGATCCCCGCGACGTAATGCGGATCCACCATGTTGTGGCAGAGCGAGCATGACACGCCGTGCCCATCGCTGTCCAGCATCTGCGAGCCGTCGGTCGGCGAGGACCGTCCCGCCAGCCAGCCGGCAGGAATGTGGCAACGCAGGCACAGGTCCGCGGATTCCGCCGCATCCTGGCCGGCGATCGACTGGGCCGCCTCGTACAGCGGGTCGTAGGTGGCGTGGGCCATCATGCTGCCCAGCCAGTTGAAGTAGGGCTCGTGATCGGCGTCGTAGTCACCGTGGCAGGGCCGGCAGGTCCCGGGTTCCTCCAGTTGGCCGACATCGTGCGGCTGCGAGCCGGGCATGTCGAAGTCGCGCAATGTCGTGGGCACGATCGCGGTCGCCGTGTCAGTGATGGTGAAGTAGGCGTCGCTGGAGTCGCTGCCCCAGTTGTTCGCCGCGTCCACCGCTTCGATGCGAATGACGCCGGTCGTGGTGGGGCGGTTGTGCACGAACCAGGTGAAGGTGCCGGTGTTCTGCAGGCCGCGGCCGAGTTTGCGATACGTCGCCCCGCCATCGTAGGAGACATCGATGTTGACGCCGGCGATCGTGCCGCTGTTGTCGGTGGCGGTCCAGGTGATGGAGAAAGCGTCGCTGCTGGGCAGGTTCTCGCCGCCGTTGGGGGCGGTGACCGTGACCACGGGCGGTTCCGCATCGCCCCCAACAAAGGGCGTGAGATAGTCCTGGATGTCCGCGAGATCGACGTTGCTGACTTGGCCCACGTTGTCTGCGTCGAGGCCGGGGAAGGTCGGCGTGTTGTCGTAGAGGCCCCCCGGGTCGAGGATCTCGGTCTCGTTGTCAAAGCCGTCGCCGTCTGAGTCTGTGGAGCCAAGCGCCAGGATCTCGGGCACGGTGATGCCGGTCCCGCCGATGGCCACGCCGTAGGGATTGCGGGCTCCGCCGCCGTCGAAGTTCCAGTGGCAGACGCCGCAGTGCTTGTTGCTGCTGGCCACATCGTCAAGGCGCGTGTCGATGGCCTCGGGATAGGCGTCAAAGAAGGTGTTGCGATACGGGTTTCGACCGCTCGCCGGCAGGACGCACAAGGTCAACAAGGCCCCTGCGAGCGACACCTGAATCCCACGCGAGACGAGGCGGGCATGTGTGGTTCGTGGCTGCATGGTCTCTCTCCTGCTCCTGGGAGCGCCAGATTCGGATCCGTACTTGGCAGCGCGGTCGTACACCTCAATGGGTGGTGCCGCGCTCATATCCGATAAGCTACACGCGAATCCGCCAGGGTCGATCGATTTTCGTGAATTTCCCACCGGAATCAGGGATTCGGGGCCAGGACAGGGTCTCCCTTCGAGCGACACCCCGCCCGGCATCGGCCCGGGACGCCGCTTTGCGGACGGATGGGCCAAACCATGGCTGCCACAGGCGTTTTCGATCTTGCTCCCCCAGCCCTGGCGGGATAAGGTGTCCGCTCGGCACAAACTCGGTGCTGATGGTCTCCTTGCACCGTCTGGAGCAGACAACCATGGCCAAGATGTTCTACAGCCTCGATGAGGCCGCCCAGAAGCTCGCTGTTAGCGAAGATGAGATTCGTAACATGGTGAGCAGTGGGCAGATACAGGAATTCCGCGACGGGGAGAAGCTCCTCTTCAAGGTCGAGCAGATCAACCTGCTCGCCGGCGAAGGTGAGGAAGAGGACGATCTCATTCCCCTCGCTGCCGATCCGGTCATGGAGGAGGAAGTCGGTGGCGTCCCGCTCGTCGAGGACTCCGGCCTGGATCTGGTCGAGGGTTCTTCCATCGGCCTCACCGATTCCGCCGCTCCCAGCCCCGAAGCCAGCGGCATCAGCGTCTTCGACGCCGACGATCTCGACACCGCCGACCCCTCGGCCTTGACGCAGATCAGCGAGACCGCCAACGCCGAAGAGCTGAACTTCGAGACGGTCGGCTCCGGCTCGGGCCTGCTCGACCTGACGCAGGAGTCCGACGACACCAGTCTGGGCGCGGAACTGCTCGACGAGATCTACCCCGGCGAGGACAACGTCGACGTGCCTGCCAGCGCCTCTGGCCTCTTCGAGTCGGAAGAGGGCGCCGAGGGCGAGCAAGCGGCTGCCCCCGTCATGGCCATGGCCGCCTCCGAGCCCTTCGACGGCATGTGGAGCGGCATCTCCATGGGCCTGCTCTTCGGAGCGATCGTCGCCCTGGTCGTTGGCGTCATCGTCGTCCTCACGGCCCTGATCAGCGGCGCTCCCGCCCTCGTGCCCGCGATCGGCGACATGAACGGCATGATGATGTACGGCGGCGGACTCGTCGGCCTGATGATCATCCTCGCCATCGTCGGCGCCGTCATCGGCAAGAAGTCCTAGGCCCGGACAGCCCGTCCCCCAACGCACACAACAACGCGCGGCACGCCCGCGCGTTTTCTTTGCGCGAGTGCCACTGGTTGCTGGTTGTCGAGTGCCGCTCAGCCAGGGCCGTTCGTCATACAATCACCAGCATCAGAGTCTAGCCGCGACCCGTAGGGGAGCGCGTTGTGACGGTCCAAGTAGCCCAGGGGTGTCGAGCCATGTCCGACCCAGCCGAGAGAGTCTGCACCGAATGCGGCGAGGAGTCCGAGCGACTGCACCGACGCTTCTGGTTCCGTAGTTGGTGGGAAGGTCTCGCCAGCGGCGAACCGATGGCGGAGGTGCACTACGTCTGCGACGCCTGCCGAACGAGCGAGCGCCGCAAGTCGCTGTTGTACCTGTGCATTGTCGTGGTCGCGATCGCCATCGTGGCGGTGGTGCTGCTGGCGGAGATTCGCAAGTGGTGACCTTGCCGCCCGACGCGCGGACAAGACCGCCGGCTGCCATCGCTCACGCCGTCGATTGCTTCACCGTATCGACAATCGCCTCGCGGATGAGATCCGCGTGACTCTCGAACTCCTTGGGGGTTACCGACACGCGGAATTGCTTCCCCTTGCGGCCCTTCCCACCGGGTACGCCTGCCTCTTCGAAGCGATCATGCCACGCCTCGGACTCGGGATGATGGAAGCGGATGTGCACAATCTTCTTGGTGGGCTTCGGGCTCATCGAGATGATGTTCCGCACCACGCCGTTCGACTTGAGTCCCATGTAGCCGCGCAGGTAGTTGAACTCCTGTCGCTGTTCGGAGACAGCGTTGATCATGTCCAGCACTTGATCGCAGATCGCCATCAGCGCCTTTCCCGCCTTCTTGTCCCAGTAGGCTCGATCGGTCTGGCCGCCTCCGCCATCGTCGCCGGTGTCGTCGATGCGCAGGTCGGATTGATCGAGCACCTGCACGAAGTTGAGCAGGATGTGGTGTTCGATCTGCAGCGCATTGAGTTGGATCGCCACGAGGGGAATACTGCCCGCCAGCAGACTCATGACGTTGAGGAATCGAGCGGTGATGTCTTCCGCCACCAGTACCGCGACGTGATCGTAGCCGGGGTAACGGCGGCGCTCGAGATCCCAATACTCGATGGTGCGGATGATGTGACTTGGATCCGTAGCGCCGAGCATGATCTCGACTTCATAGCGCCGATCGTTGTCGTCGTCGAGGAGCAGGAGATCGAGTCGCCCGCCACCGGGCAGTTGCCGTTCATGATCAAGCACACGAAGATCACCGAGGCCGAGAATCGACGGATCGTCGCAGATGCGATCATGCAACCACGCCTCGTTCAACTCGGGGTGCTTCTTCAGCCAGAGCTTCCTATGTGTGGCGTAAGTCAACGGCATACCCGACCCTCCTGCGTAACGGGGACCATCTGACTTCCTTGGAGTGTAGCACCGCTCTGCGCCGGCACAACCTCTCGCGGCAGGCCTGTAGCGCTCTAACGATTCCCCTCGCCTACGCCGACGCTTCCAGGCGATCCGTCTCGGCGTCGCGAGCGCACCTGGCGCGGAGGGGTTCGTAGCGGCCGCCCTTGATGCCCAGGTGCTGGAAGAGATCCGTGCGGGCGTAGGCCAGGGCGTTCTCCCGCTCCGGCCGCAGCGACACAGCGCAGGACCAATCGGCCGCCGCGATGTCGAGGTGCAGCCAGCCGTCCGCCGCGCCGTCGTTCCAGGCAATCTCCGCATCGCTCGCCGTCGCGATGCGCACGGGCCGGGCCCGCGTGGGCAAACAGGCGACGACTTCCGCCGTCAGGATGCGCGGGCTGTTGCCATTGCGAACCTGCCGCACGGTCAGCCGCAGCTCCGCATCGCGGTCAACGCCGCGCTCGGCGTGCCCGTTGCTCGACGTCGGCCGGCGCAGGGCGCGGGCCAGCGACTCGGCGTCGACGCGCCAGGTCACCAGCACCGTCTCGCAGCCGGTCCCGCCGCCGCGGCGAAGGGGCTGCGTGTGGTCGGGATGGAGGTGTTGCATCGTCACGTTTCAGCTCACCTTCGAGAGGACCGCCGCCGCGATCTTGAGGCCGCGTCCCTGCGGGCTGATGAATCGTTCCGCCAAGCCGTCCACCATCTCGATGAAGTTGATCATGTCGTCGATGCGGGCGTTGTGCTCCGCAACCTCACGGCGGGCGGCCTTGTCCTTCACCGTTTCGTCGCCGGTCTGATCGCGAATCTCGTGCAGCGACACCAGCAAGGGGTCGATCTCGCGCTTCTTGCGTTCGCGCAGGATGGTGCGGAAGAGCTTCCAGACATCCGTTTCCGTGTGGAAGTATTCCTTGCGGTCGCCGCGCTTGTGCGATCGGCTGACCAGCCCCCAGTCGGTGAGAGCGCGCAGGCTCATGGAGGCGTTGCCGCGCGAGATCTGCAGGCGCTCAAGCACCTCGTCCGTGTTCATCGGCCGGGCGCAGATGTAGAGCAGGGCGTGCACCTCCGCCATGGTTCGCGGGATGCCCCAACTGCTGGCCATCTTGCCCCAGGCAGAGACGAACTGGTCCTGGGAGTCGCTGACGAGGGACTGGATCTGCGGGTCGGACTGTGGCGTCTGTCGTTTCACAATGGGTCGGCCTCCATGGCGCAGGGTAGGGGTTTCCGGGATCAATCGCCACGTCCCTTTCAGAAAATTCTGAAACTTCGATGGCTCCGGTGCGGGCCCCCCGTGACAGGCTGCTGCGGGCGATCAGACCAGCGTCACCTCGAGAATCACCGCCGCGCCGAGGAGGCAACTGACCACGCCATTGAGTGTGAAGAAGGCCATGTCCAGGTGCTTCTCAGCGGATCGGGCGATGAGCAGGTGCTCCCAGGCCAGGAGGCCCGCCACGCCGACCACCGCCAGCCAGTACAGCCAGCCAAGCTCGGGATGCGTCGCTCCCAGTGTGACCAGGCAACCGACCGCGATGAGGTGCAGGCCGCGGCTGAGCCAGAGGGCCGGGCCGATGCCGAGTCGGCTGGGGGCGCTGTGCAGTCGTTCGCTGCGATCGATGTCAACATCCTGCAAGGCGTAGATCATGTCAAAGCCGGCGACCCAGCAGAGCACCATGCCGGCGAAGAGGTAGGGCCAACTCGCGCCCAGGCTGGTCGGTTCGATAGCCAGGGCCGCCGCGATGGGGCTCGCCGCCAGGGCTCCGCCCAGGAAGAGATGGCAGAGCCAGGTGAAGCGCTTGGTCAAGCTGTAGAAGGCGATCCAAGCGAGGACCGGCACCGCCAGCAGCGGCGGCCAGACGTTGCCCCACAACAACCAGAAGCCGCTCGCCAGGAGAACGAAGAGCGCCCCGGAGCCGAGCGCAATCAGCCACGTTGACCGGACGCCCAGCGCCCCGGAAGCGACCGCGCGGCGGGCGGTGCGCGGGTTGCGCGCGTCGATATCGCGGTCGGCGAGGCGGTTGAAGAGCATGGCCCAGGTCCGAGCTGTCACCATGCAGCCGACGATGAGCACCAGCTTGCCGGCGAAGCTCGCCCAACTCTCTTCCGCCGACTTGGCCAGGAAACTCGCCAGCAGTGCGAAGGGCAGGGCGAAGACCGAGTGCGCCAGCTTGATGTCGAGGGCGGCCAGGCGCAGCGCGGCCAGGACACCCTGCGTCGGCGCGATGGGCGTGGGGCTGGCTTCCGGGATGGTTGGTGTGGTGTTGGGCACGCTGCGATCCTAGCCCATGAAACCGCGTTGTGGTCTACTCCACCCGGGGCGGAAAACGGTACTGGGTGCCGTTTCCTTGGCGGCTCGGTTCGCTGCGCTACGCCGAAGCGGTCCCCTACGGGTCGCGGCTAAACAGACCTCTTCTTCTCCGTGCCCGCCGTGCTCTCCGTGGTGAATCTCCCACGCGTGGCGAGCCCCGCTGCGATCCTACTTCTTCAGGGTCTCGAGGTACTCATCCCAGCGAACCGGCAACTGATGCTCGATGCCCAGCAGGTCCAACCAACGGCCCGCCAGGAAGTCGACGATCTCGTCCACGCGCGTGGGGTTCAGGTACAAGCCGGGGTTCGCCGGGGCCACGATGGCGCCGGCTTCGATGAGCGTCACGATGTTGCGGGCGTCGATCAGGTTCAGCGGCATCTCGCGATGGCAGAGCACCAGCGGCCGACGCTCCTTGAGGGCCACGGCGGCGGCGCGGGTGACGAGGTTCTGGCCGATGCCGGCGGCGATGGTGCCCAGCGTGTTGCTGCTGCAGGGCACGATGATCATGCCGTCGTGGCGGAAGGATCCGGAGGCGATGGAAGCGCCGATGTCGCGGTTGTCGTGGATGACGAGGTGGTCCGCCAGTTCCTGGTGCATGGCCTCGTCGTGGAGCACGATGCGGCCGGCCTTCTCACCGTTCGCCTCGGGACGGTTCGTCTCGGTCAGGCCGAGCAGATGTATTGGGTCGCGATCGGTGATGCCAAGCTCGTCGGCGAGCAAGCGCCGGCCCGGGGCGCTGACGACGAGGTGGATCTCAACTCCAGCAGCGTACAGCAGTTGCAGCACGCGCCGCGCGTAGAGCGCGCCGCTGGCTCCGGTGATGCCGACGATGATTCGCTGGGGGTGCTTCATGCCTGTCTGCTCCGCCGTAGGATAGGCATCCTGAAGAGAACGGGCGAGGTCCGTACACTGACCCGGGTTGGGCCAGTCACGTTCGCCCGGAGGATGGAACCATGCGACGCACGCACACCGCAATTCTACTTTTGACCGTCTGCTTCGCCGCTTGTCTGAGCGGTTGCGCCAGCTACGTCAACATCCCGCCGCAGCCAGGGGATACGGCGATCCACAAGCCGGACATGATCCCCGTGCCGGAGTTGATGACGGACGCCCTGGTCTGGGCGACGGCCCGGTACCCGGTGGAGCCACCCTTCGCGGTGAACCTGCCCCCCGACACGCCGAGGGTCACCTACAACAACGTGGTGGAACGCGGCACGCGCGGCCGGGGCGTGCCCATGTCGGCCGACGTCGAGCACCTGCCCACCTACCACATCGCTGAGGTTCGCATCCGGGGCACGCGGGCCCAGGTCGACATCATCCTGCCCAGGGGGCAGAAGGCCTCCGCCACCACCGTGACGCTTCGCTCCACGGTCAGCGGCTGGCGAATGCAGGACGCGCGTTCCTGGATCGCCGGCGTCGTGCCCGTGCCCTTTGCCAACTACATCCCCGCCTACTCCTCTGTCTATGACGACGAAGAGACCGCGGAGGCCATGGCGGAGGAGCCGCCGTTGGTCGAGGACGACACCCCGCGGGCGCCACTGGTCCGTGGCGTCCCCAGGCAGGCGCAGCCCGTGGCCCAGCCCGTGGCGGAGCCGGAAGAGTCGGTGGGGATGGAACTCGAAGAAGAGTCGTCGTCGTCGGTCGTCGTCACGAAGAAGCCCGCCCAGCCCGACGCCGTCCCGGTCGGGGAGGCGATTCAGTACATCTTGCATCTCGATGGCACCATCAGCCGGGATGGCGCCCTGGTCGATCTGCCCACCGCCTTCGCCGGCATCGGCAAGGAGAGCGCTGTGCACCTGGAGATCGAGCGGGGCGCGGACGGCTCGGAAGCCTCGACGGCCGAGGCGGTCATCGCCTCCTTCCGTATCCGAGGCGTCAAGAATCTCACCGTCGAGCGCCTGCCCACGGCGACCCCCGAGAAGTAATCGCACTGCTGGCAACAGCGTTGCGCTTTGTGGTGCGTGCAATTCCGCAACGAGCCGCGACCGTAAGGGAGCGGTCTGCCAGAGAGAGCGCCTGAGTCCACATTGGAATCGGTAGTCCCCCCGCGTTGACGGGGAGAGCACTTGCTGAGCCGAGGAAACCGCTCCCTTACGGTCGCGGCTCGTTTGGAGGAGACCGACCCATGTCGAACGTCGATCCGGCTGAGGCTGCCCGTGTGCTTGAGCTGCTGTCAGGGCATCGATCCATTCGTTCCTTCACCGATGCGCCCGTAACCGACGAGGTCATCGCCGGCGCGGTCCGCGCCGCCCAGATGGCGTCGACCAGCAGCAACGTCCAGGCCTACAGCCTGCTCCAGATCACCGAGGCGACCGTGCGGGCGCAGCTTGCCGAGTTGGCCGGCGGGCAATCCTACGTGGCCCAGGCCGGGGCCTTCTTCGTCGTCTGCGGCGACGGTCGGCGGCACGCCTTGCTCTGCGCCCAGGAGGACAGCCCCTACGAGGTGACGCTCGAGTCGTTTCTGGTTTTTTTTATCGATGCAGCCCTCTTCGCACAGAACCTCTGTGTTGCCTTCGAGTCGCAGGGGTACGGCATCTGCTACATCGGTGGCATTCGCAGCAACCTGCCCGACGTCGATCGGCTGCTGAAGCTGCCGGAGCACGTCTTTCCCTTCTTTGGCCTGTGCGTCGGCATGCCCGCGGACGACCCCGACACCAAGCCGCGCCTGCCGCTCGACGCGGTCTGGTTCAAGGACGCCTATCCCACGGATGAAGAGATGCTGTCTCAGGTGGCGGAATTCGACGCCACCATGACCGCGTATTACGAGCAGCGAATCGGCAAGAGCCGCGACTGGTCCACGGCCATTCGTCGGATGCGGGCCCAGAAGAAGCGCGAGGAGCTTGCCGACTTCTACCGCGGCAAGGGCGCGTCGCTGGATTGAGGCCGGGCCAGGCGACGGGCTGGACGCCGCTGCCGGTATGTCCCTGTGAATCTCCTTGACTGTTCCGAGGCCTGAAGTACTGTTTTGGAGGACGGAAGGTCACTGACGGGAGTGGAGAAGATGCGCAAGAACCTACAGTTCGCTGGAGTCACCGCCCTCTTGCTGTCGTCCGCGGCGTGTGGCGGTCAGGAGATCATCCTCAGCAACTATCCGGGGAATGATGCGACCTCGTCGACCGTTGACTCGCTCATTAACGGTTCCAAGGCGATGGGGTTCACCATGCCCGACTCGCCCTACTTCATCTACTTCGAGGTCACGCTGCGCCTGGACATTCTTGAGCAGGGCACGCAGCCTCGCGTCGAGGTCTTTGATGATGTCGGCGGCACACCCGGGGTCTCGCTCGCCACGCTCCTGAATCCGACGATCGATACGGTCGGCCTGGGCGACTTCACGTTCAAACAGGACAGCATGGTTTGGCTCGAGCCGAGCGAGTCCTACTGGCTGGTCGTGTCTGCGGAGTCCGGCTGGTTCAACTGGATGGCGAGCGACCCGCCCCAGGACCCGTCGATCTGGGCCCAGCACCTGGGATCGGTCTGGGGGACCTACCCGCCGTCCGAGCCGAGCTCGATCTGGAACACTTACTACCTCGAAGCCTGGTATCCAGCGCCGGGCACGCTGGCGGGCCTGGGGATCGGCGTGTTGGCGCTCCGCCGTCGGGGCTGTGAGGGCTCGCTGTAACCCCCGAATCGACGCGATGTCGGGATCTGTGAGGGGTGTCTTGAGGCAGATTGCCTCGGACGGCCGGGTCGGCGGTGCCCTGTTTGGGGTGGTGGGCTGGTCAGGCGAGGCCGTAAGTGGTTGTTTTGGTGGCAGTTAGAAAAACTACCCTGGAACTGTCGGGCTGGTTCTTGACCAGTTCAGATCACGAGTTACGTTTCATACGAAGCATGAGGGATCCATGGGTGGTCCGTGCAGACACCTGTGGTTGTAGTGACTCATAGTGCAGGCGGTCCGGCACTCGAGACGACGCGTCGGCTGGTGTTTGCGCCCAGGCACGCCGCGATCCAGCGACGCTTGGCTCGGTTGTCACCGCCTGAAGTCAACGTGCACGAAGACAGACAGGAGGAAACACGTATGCGGAAACTCGTATCAGGAACAATTGTCTTGGCGCTGATGATCGCCGCCGGCCAGGCGTCTGCGGATATCATCATCAGCAATCTCCCCGGCAACGATGCCACCCAGACGGCCGGCATCAACAGCGGCACCCGCACCAAGGGCATGGGCTTCACGATGGGCGCCGGTGACTACTACCTCACCGACGTCACCATGCGGCTGGACATCACCTTCGTCGATACCGTGCCGGTCGTCGAGATCTTCACGGATGCCGGCGGCGTCCCTGGCACCTCCCTGACCACGCTGCTGAACCCGACGATCGACACGCTGGGAATCGCGAACTACTCGTTCACGCCGTCCAGCCTGTTCACCCTGTCGGGCGGCACGTCCTACTGGGTCGTGGCCTCTGCGGCCGACGACATCAACACCTACAGCTGGAAGGCGAGCAGCCCCGCTCAGAACCCCACGGGCATCGCCACGCACATTGGCGCCACCTTCGGTGCCTACCCGCCGTCCAACTCCAGTTCCATCATCGTTTCCTACGAGATCAACGGCCGGGCCGTCCCCGTTCCCAGCAGCTTGGCGCTGCTCGGTCTTGGCGGTCTGGCGCTTCGTCGCCGTCGCTGATTCACCTCGTACCAACTCCAACACAAAACACCCCGGTGCTGCTGACCGGGGTGTTTTCGTTTTGTGATTAGGCGGGCCCGACCGGAGCGGCCGGCCTGTCGGCGTCCTACCTGCAGTCGGCACCGTAGTTGCCCAGGAGCGCCCCGAGGTCGGCCTGGTCGGTGTCGCCGTCCCCGTCGATGTCGCCGCCCGCGTCCTGGCCGTACGCCGCCAGCAAGACGCCGAGGTCGGCCTGATCGACGTCGAGGTCGCCATCCAGGTCGCCGGGGCAGTCCGGCTGTGAGCCGTTGATGGTGAAGTCGCCGTCGCCGTCGTCGCTGCCGGTGTTGCCGTCGCCGTCGTGGGCGACCAGGCGCAGCCGACCTTGCGTGGTGTAGACGTCGGGAACGGTCCAGGTGAAGGCGCCGTCGTCGGCGGTGCCGCTGGCGATGGTCTGGTCGAAGGAGAAGCCGCCGTTCGTCGACAGCAGAATGTCGATGCTGGTGACTTGCACATCGTCATCGGAGATCCAGCGGATCTCGACGTTGTCGCCGGGGTTGTAGCTGTCGCCGCCGTTGGGCTCGCGGAGGTAGACGCTGGGGTTGGCGCCGTTCATCGGCTCAGGGATGTGCATCATGATGCAATGCATGACGCCGGCCGAGTGCACGATGTCCTCGCAGTTGATCTGCACCACGGTCTTGCCGGGCACCGCCGACTGCACCGCCGCCAGGGCCTCGCTGTTGTGCTGCGTCATCGAGGAGTTGGTGTAGAGGGGCAGCAACACCAAGTCGTTGCAGACGACCATGTTCGTATAGGTGTAGTGCGTCCAACTGAGCGAGCGTGCCGGCACCCGCGTCACCGTCCAGCCCAGGGAGGAGAAGTGGCTGGCGGCGTTGTCACAGACCTGGTCCTGGGCGGAGCCGGAGTTGTAGGGCCAGTCGCTGATGATGATGTTCTGGTCGCCGAGGATCTGCATCCACATGTCGATGTGCTGGGTGGAGTCGATGTTGGATGGGTACGGCGTCCAGAGCGTGGTCAACACGTTCTGGTAGTCCATCCAGTAGTCGATGATCTGCTGGTCGTTGAGGCCCGGGTTCTCGTTGGCGATCAGGCGAGTGGAGTGGCTCGAACCGAGAGCGTTGAGGTGGTAGTTACCCCCGCCGTGCACCAGCGGGATCTCGTAGACCTCGTGCCCGATCCAGGGTCCGAAGTAGCTGTTCAGGTCGTTGTCGTTGTAGCGGGGGCGGTTGTAGGTGTGGTCGACGATGGCACGGCAGTCGCCCTCGTAGATGTAGCGCGGGCCGTAGTCGCGGATCCAGACCGTGTCCGTGCGGCGGATGTAGAAATGGACGCGGTCCATGTCGACGCCGTACGAGTTGAGCGTGTTGTAGGCGCTGGTCTGCTCGCTGGAGCTGTCCACGACGACGTAGACGTCGGCATCACCGGTCGTGGTGATCTCCCGGGCCATTTGCTTCAGGATCGTCGTGTACCCCTCCCAGGCGATAAGGATGCCCGCCATCGGCTCGTACTCGGCGACGCAGTGCACCGGGCCGGTCGGCGGCGGCGTGGAGCGGGTGAAGTCCCAGCGGGGGAACTGGCTGGTGAAGGCCTGCTCCACCGGCGTCAGCGAGCGCGGGATCAGCGCCCCCTCGGGGTAGATGAGCTCATCGCCCACGCGCGTTGGTTCCGACAAGACCTGGCCGGTGGCCCCGGCACAGAGCGATAACAACAACGTGGCCCCACAAATGGCTCGATCGAGCAGCATGTCGTCTCTCCTCTTGGGCCCAGAATCGGGCAGGGATACACCCTACCTTCCTCCAGGGTCGGCAGCCTGTCCAGCACTTTTGAGGATCTGCCCCTCAGATTGCGAATCCTTGATACAGAAAGGGCGAGTGGGCCTGAGAATCCAGAATTCCACCCCATCTTCCCGGCGGAATTCTTGGATGGGGAGAGGAGGGGCGATAGAATGGAGTAGCGGCCAGTTGAGAGCCGGTGACAACCGACTCCGGACCTAGTCCCTGGTCGCTCCTCTTTTGCGCTCACGAGTAGGCCAGCGCCTCCGACCCGCGCGGCGGTCTCACCGCGTTGTGGAGCCGTCATGCCCGCGGAGGCGGGCATCCAGTTCTTCGCCGAAACTCCCGGGTACTTGCCTGGATTCCCGCCTTCGCGGGAATGACGCAGTCACGCGTCGATGGTGGCCCTCACGTCGTTGTGTTGCCGTAACTGCGCACAGTCATCCTCAGTTCACAGCCCCAGCCGCTCCGCCTCGCCGCGGATCGCATCGATGCACGTCTGAATGTGCTCCGTCTCGTCCACGCCCAGCTCCGCGATGCCCTGGCGGATGTCATCCCGGCTGACAGCGGCGGCGAAGGCCTTGTCCCTCAGCTTCTTCTTGACGCTCTTGGGCTTCAGGTCCGAGATGCCGTTGGGCCGAACCTTGGCGCAGGCAACGATGAACCCGGCCAACTCGTCGACGGCGAACAGCACCTTGGCCAGGTCGGACTCGCGCGGCGTACCGGTGTAGTCGGCGTGGCCCAGGATGGCGGTGCGGATGTCCTCGTCGATGCCGATCGATTCGAGATGCTTGACGCCGACGTAGGGGTGTTCCTCCGCCGTGGGGTGCTTCTCGTAGTCGAAGTCATGCAGGAGGCCCGTCAGCACCCAGCGGTCGCGGTCGGCGGGGGCGAGTTTCTCCGCGTAGGCAGCCATGCAAGCAGCGACCGTCTCCATGTGCACGCGCAGGGCCGGGCTCTCGGTCCACTCTTCCATCAGGCTGCGGGCTTGCTCAGGGCTCATGGGTGTCTCCAGGGGATCGGGAGCGGGGGGCTTCTCTACGGCGAGGCTGGCAGGCGGTAGGGGGGCCCGACAGCCGGGCGCTTCCGTCACGGTCACCTCGGCGATCGCGCAGCGGGTCTCCGTATGGCGCGTCGCCAGCGCTTCGGCGAGGTGTCGGGCGACGTGTTCTGCGGAGGGGTTCACGCCGGCGAACGCTTCGCAGGTGTTGAGGTCCTGCTCGTCGAGCACTTCCACCACCGCGGTGAGATCCGCCTCCAGGACGTGGAAGTCGGCGAGCAGGCCGTCCTCGTCTAGCTCGGGGCCGGTGTAGCGGACGACGACCTCCCAGTCATGCCAATGCGGCTCTTCCCACGCGCCGCGAAGCCGCAGGGCGTGCCGGGCCCGAAACGAGGTTTCGATCAGCAGTTCGTACACGGCTGCCAGTATAGGCCTCGTCGGGGCCAGTGAAGCCCAGGCTGGCGGGCGTGATTGGTCTCAACCACGCTCGCCCGGCGGCCGATAAGCCCGATGGCTTGGCTTGGCGAGTGGTTGCTCGCCGGCGCTGAGACCTGGGAGCCCGCATGCGCATTGGCGAACACGAATTCGGCACGCGAGAGCTCAACGCCCTGATCGATCGATACCGACCGGCCTG
>SWCB01000714.1_pt1 | contig 23552 bp, 19 predicted proteins | sample 4692901 | NCBI WGS metagenome assembly SWCB01 (sample SAMN10267276, study PRJNA491770) | bioreactor metagenome | isolation source: DHS bioreactor inoculated with subseafloor sediment | place: Japan: off Shimokita Peninsula | collected 2006-08 | reverse complement strand
GGTCTTGCCGTCGACCTGCCAGGGGGAAGCGGAGCCGCCCAGTCGCGTCACGTCGTCCGACACCATGCCGGTGATGTCCTTGAGGTAACCATCCTTCACCTGGGCGACCATTTCGCCGCCACCCCACTGCTGGAACAAGTCGGGAGCCTCACCAGACTGAAGCGCCACCGGGATACGGGTGCGCTGCAAGTCCTCGTTCTGAATTCCCTCGACCTTAACGGTCACGCCGGGGTTAGCTGCCTCGAACTCCTCGGCAACCGTTGCCCAGAACGTGAGCGCGGGGTCCGCAGTGGCGTTGTGCCACCACGTGATGGTGACGGGAGCGTCAGCGTCTCCGGTGCCGCCCGAGGTTGCGGGGGTGGTGGTCTCGCTGGAGCTACAAGCCGCTAGAAGTAGCGCGGACGAAGCAGTCACAGCTGCGAGGACGCCCATGCGTCGCATTTTCGCCATTCTCTTTCCTTTCAGTCGTCGTTGACCTTGCCGAACGAGCCGAGTCTTGCATCCGGAGTAATTCCTTGTCAATCGTTATCGATAACGTTTTCGTTTCGAACTGTGCTGGGTGTAGCATTCGGGACATGGAAACGCAGGGTCGCGTCAAACTCGCAGACGTCGCAGCACGAGCAGGAGTCTCAGTCGCAACTGTCTCCAAGGTGGTGAACAGCCGTTACGGGGTCGCCAAAGAGACCATCGCGGTGGTTGAGGGCATCATCGCCGAGATGGGCTACGTGGGAAATCTGGGCGCTTCCGGGCTACGTAGCAAGAGCACGAACGTGGTGGGCATCTTGGTTGCCGACTTTGAGCCGTATAGCGCGGAACTCATCAAGGGCGCCGCAAAGGCAACAAGGGGCACCAAATACGATGTCATGGCGTATGCGGGAGGCGAGGCCCCCGAGTGGGAACGCCGGTCGCTTTCACGCCTAGGCGGCACTCTTATCGACGCGGCCGTCGTGGTCACCCCCACCGCGCTTACCTCCGCAATTAGCGTGCCTGTTGTTGCTGTTGACCCTCACTACGGTCCCAATTGGCTTCCCACCATCGATTGCGACAGCCTTGGGGGCGCTCGCACAGCGACGCAGCACCTCATCGAGTTGGGGCACACACGGATTGCCTACCTTGGGGGCCGCAAGGAGCTCGACTCGTCGCAGCTCCGCGAGGCCGGGTTTAGGGAGGCCATGCGTTTGGCCGGAATCCTCGTCGATGAAAACCTGGTGCGTGACTCCCGTTACGACCCGGACGCTGCCTATGAGATCTGCGGTCAACTCCTCGAACTCGACGAGCCTCCGACTGCCATCTTTGCTGCCAACGATGTCACCGCCATGAACGCAATCGCGGCGGCTCAAGCACGCGGACTTACCGTCCCAGACGATCTGTCCGTTGTTGGTTTCGACGACATTCCCGATGCTGCGCTCTCACACCCAAGCCTCACCACTGTGCAGCAGCCACTTCAAGCCATGGGAGAAGCCGCCATGCGCATGCTGCTCGACATCCTTGAGGGCAAGGAACACGTGCAGCACATACGTATGGACACGACATTCGTAGTGCGGGAAAGCACCGCTCCCCCGCGGCGCCAGTAGCCTTGCCCCGCTCCTCCGCGGCGCCAGTAGCCTTGCCCCGCTCCCCCGCGGCGCTAGCTGTACAGCTGCTCCGTGGCGGCTCTGTACTGCTCACGAACCACAGGCTTCGAGTCGGGCTCCAGGTGGGTGGCCATGTCGACGGTCCACGCGGGCTTGTTGCCCTCGAGGGACCACGCGGCTTGCACCGTCGCCCCCATGGCAACGTACTCCCCCGGCTTGGGGATATCGATCGGTAGCCCAAACACCTGAGCTGCCACGCGTCCCACCGCTGGGTTGAACGCTGCACCGCCCACAAGCATGACCCTCTTGGCGTCGAGGCCGTGAGATCTGACCGCGTCCACACCGTCCGCGAGCCCGCACAGCATTCCTTCGACATGAGCGCGCGCGATGTTTTCCCGTGTCGACGAAGCCAGCGTGAGCCCAAGAATCGACGCCGTGGCATCGGGCCGGTTGGGGGTGCGCTCGCCCTCAAAGTAAGGAACGAGCACCACTCCCCCCGCGCCCGGTTCTGCGCCGAGCGCAAGGTCAGCCAGCCCGTCGAAATCGACGTGAAGTAGCCGCGTTGCCGAATCGAGCACGCGAGCCGCGTTGAGCGTGGCCACCAAGGGAAGGAACTGCCCCGCCGCATCGGCGAATCCAGCGATAGTTCCCGTGGCGTCGCTGACGGGCGTCGATGTCACGGCGAAGACCGTGCCCGATGTGCCGAGAGACACCACCACGTCGCCTTCCGAGGCCCCAAGCCCCAGTGCAGCGCCAGCGTTGTCGCCGGCGCCTGGCCCCACCACGATGGCGGTGGGTCCGTCGAGGTGCACAGTGCCCGCAGAGCCGGACGGTGCCACCACCGTGGGCAGGATGGCATCGTGGCCGAGCGCGGCCACGAGCAAGTCACGGTCATACTCTCCCGACGCAGGGCTCCAGTAGCCCGTTCCCGATGCGTCGGATCGGTCGGTGGTCAATGCGTCAAGGTCCGGCCCAAGAGGCGACTCGCCGGTCGGCCCGTATCCGCGCAAGCGCCAGGTGAGCCAATCGTGAGGAAGCGCCACGGCGGCGACCCGCGCGGCATTCTCGGGCTCGGCGTCGCGCAGCCAGCGGAGCTTGGTCGACGTGAACGATGCCACGGGCACCAGGCCGGTGCGGCGCACAAGTTCCTCGGCGCCAAATTCAGAGATGAGGTCGCGCGCGGCCTGGGCCGAACGGGTGTCGTTCCACAAGAGCGCCTCGCGCACGACTGTGCCGTCAGCCGCGAGCGCGACCATGCCGTGCTGCTGCCCACCCACGCTTATGGCGGCCACATCACCAAGGCCACCCGCGTCGTCCATTGCTGCCAAGAGTGCTGTCCACCAGTGATCGGGATGAACGGACGTGCCGTCCGGGTGAGAGGCGCGGCCCGAACGGACGACGTCTCCGGTGGCGAGATCGCGTACGACGACCTTGCAGGTTTGCGTGGACGAGTCGACTCCTGCGACAAGCGTCATTGCTTTCTCCCTGGTGATCAAGTCTGGCGTTGTGGGCCGGTGGTGAAGTAGAGCCGGCCCGCCGCTCGTGGGAGTATCCACGGACGGCGGGCCGGAAAAGCGCCTTACTAGCCGCGCGCACCCATGAGGTGTTCGGCCGCAAGTTGCTGCAAGCGCACAAAGCCGAAGCCCTTGCCGTCGTAGTACGCATCGGCGTCAAAGTTCTCGTAGACGCTCGTGTCGGCCATGAGGTCGGCGACGGTCTCGTCGGCTCCCAGCGTGGTCTGCGCGAGCTGGTCCTGCTTGGTGGCCAGGATGGCTTCCTGAACCTCAGGGTCAGCACGGAATGCCTTGGCACGCTCCTTGAGGAGGAGGTACATGCGCATGTTTGCCTTGGCAGACTCCCACACGCCATCGCTGTCCTCGGTGCGCGACGGCTTGTAGTCGAAGTGCCGAGGGCCACTGTAGGCCTCGCCGCCATTCGGCCCACCGTTTTCGAGCAGGTCGACGAGCGAGAAGGCGTTATAGAGGTCGCCGTGACCGAACACGAGGTCCTGGTCGTACTTGATGCCCCGCTGACCGTTGAGGTCGATGTGGAACAGCTTGCCGTGGTCGAGCGCTTGCGCGATGCCCGCGGTGAAGTTGAGCCCGGCCATCTGCTCGTGACCGACCTCGGGGTTGAGGCCCACCATCTCAGGGTGGTCAAGCGTGTTGATGAAGGCCATCGCGTGTCCAACGGTCGGCAGCAAGATGTCGCCGCGTGGTTCGTTGGGCTTGGGCTCGATCGCGAACCGAATGTCGTAACCCTTTTCGATGACGTATGCGCCAAGCAGGTTGGCTGCCTCGCGATAACGCTCCAGAGCGACCCGGATGTCCTTGCTGAAGTCATATTCGGCGCCCTCGCGGCCACCCCACATGACAAAGGTCTTTGCGCCGAGCTCGGCCGCAAGGTCGATGTTGCGCAGCACCTTACGCATCGTGAAACGGCGCACGTCGCGGTCGTTGGAGGTGACTCCGCCGTCCTTGAATACGGGGTGTGAGAACGTGTTTGTGGTGATCATTGGGATCACCATGCCGGTGTCTTCGCACGCCTTCTTAAGTGCGTCGATTGCGGCACGGCGGTCTGCTTCAGAGCAGCCGAAGGGGAAAAGGTCGTCGTCGTGGAACGTCATTCCATATGCACCAAGCTCAGCGAGCTTGTGAATGACCTCGACAGCATTGACCGGACCGCGAGTGGCAGAACCGAAGGGGTCCTGTGCGTTCCAGCCGATCGTCCATAGTCCAAAAGTGAACCGGTCTGCGGGGGTGGGCGTAACAGTGGGGGCCATGATGATGACTCCGATCATCGTCGATCAATAGTTGCCATTACAAACATAATGCTTGGGGATGTGCGTGTCAAGACCCCGTAGCGCCTCAAGCGTAGGGCCCTAGGGTTCGATAACGTTATCCACTGTGACCATAGTCACGATCGTGTAACACCTGGGTCTGGAAGGTGTCTCTCGCAGTCGAACCGGTTATATGTTTGCGGGGTCAACATAGTGTGACAACAAGCGATGCAAAGCCTGACAAAGGAGTGAGGCATGGAATACGTCACGATGCCAACGGTCTTCGGTCCGTTTGTGATCATCGGCGTACCTGCGGAACCCCAAGCAGTACTCACGCATCGCGTTCACGTCCCGGGATCCGCTCGGCGATTTCGCCGCGCACACCGGGTTCGCGCAACCGCATAGTGCCGAAAGGCACGCTAGGAAGGGAATTCTGCGCATGAAGAGAAGGAACAAGCTCGCGCTTGTCGCAGGCATCGGCGCTTTGGCGCTGTCACTGGCTGCATGTTCATCCGAAGACACGACGACCACCACGAGTGCCGCACCCGGCACCACGGCGGACACCGCGACCGAATGCAACGTCGGTATCGCAATGCCCACGCGCTCACTCGAGCGCTGGATCAACGATGGTGAAGGCTTGCAGAAGCTGCTCGAAGCCGACGGCTGCACCGTCGACCTGCAGTACGCAGACAACAAGACCGACCAGCAGATCTCGCAGATCCAGAACATGGTTGCCAACGGCTCCAACATCCTGGTGATTGCCGCGATCGATGGCACCACGCTCGGACCGGTACTTCAGGAAGCAGGCGACTCCGGTGCAACCGTTATCGCCTACGACCGCCTGATCCTCGGTTCGCCGAACGTTGACTACTACGCCACGTTCGACAACTACTCGGTGGGAACGCTCCAGGGCAACTACATCGTCGACACCCTCGGCCTCGCCGATGGCAAGGGCCCGTTCAACCTTGAGCCCTTCGCCGGAAGCCCCGACGACAACAACGCCGGATTCTTCTTCGGTGGAGCTTGGGACGTCATCAGCCAGTACGTTGACAACGGCCAGCTGGTCATTCCTTCGGGCAAGGACCTCTCTCAGCCCGATAGCTGGAAGGGCATTGGCATCTTGGGCTGGGGCTCCGACGACGCTCAGGCCGAGATGGACAACCGTCTCAGCTCGTTCTATGCAGGCGGAGCAAAGGTCGACGTCGTTCTGTCGCCCAACGACTCGCTCGCACAGGGCATCTCGCAGTCGCTTCAGCTCGCGGGTTACACCGCAGCCGACTTCCCGGTCCTCACGGGCCAGGATGGCGACAAGGCGTCCGTGGTGAACATCCTTAACGGTGTGCAGTCAATGACCGTGTGGAAGGACACCCGTCTGCTCGGCGAGCGCGTCGCAATGATGGTCAAGTCCATCGTTGCGGGCACCGACGTCGAGGTCAACGACACTGAGACCTACGACAACGGCGAGCTCATCGTCCCGTCGTACCTCATCACCCCCGAGGTCGTCATCAAGGACACCGTTCAGTCCAAGCTGATCGACTCCGGCTTCCTCAAGGCCGGCGACGTAGGCCTGTAGTCCTCAGATTTCGGTCTGAAACTCAACAAAGATGCGGTGGTGGCAGTCGGCAACGGCTGTCACCACCGCCTCCTACGGCAGGAAGGAACACCGTGTCTGATGTGATCTTGAGGATGAAAGACATCGTCAAGGAGTTTTCGGGCGTTCGCGCCCTTGATGGTGTATCGCTCGACGTCAAGCGCGGCGAGGTACATGGTATCTGCGGCGAAAATGGCGCGGGCAAGTCCACTCTCATGAAGGTACTGTCCGGCGTCTACCCGCATGGGCACTTTGAGGGCGAGATCGAGTTCGAAGGCGAAGAGGCCAAGTTTGGGTCGATCAACGACTCCGAGCGTGCCGGCATCGTCATCATTCACCAGGAACTCGCCTTGTCCCCCTACCTGTCGATCGCCGAGAACATCTTTCTCGGGAACGAACGCGCATCGCGCGGAATCGTCGATTGGCACGAGACCAACATCCAGGCCAGGACGCTGCTCGATCGCGTTGGCCTCCGCGACAAGGTCACGACCCCCGTCCTCCAGCTGGGTGTCGGCAAGCAACAACTTGTCGAGATCGCCAAGGCGCTGTCGAAGGATGTCAAGCTTCTCATTCTGGACGAGCCCACAGCGGCCCTTAACGACGAGGACTCGGAGCACCTGCTCGACCTCATCAGAGGGCTGCGCGACCACGGAATCACGTGCATCATCATTTCGCACAAGCTCGCGGAGATCAGGGCGATCGCTGACACCATCACGGTGATCCGTGATGGCCACACTGTCGATGCCTTCAAGATGAAGGACAAGGACAACTCGGAAGGGCGCCTCATCAAGTCGATGGTGGGACGCCCCCTCGACAACTTGTTCCCGCCTCGTACCAAGAACATCGGCGACGAGATCTTCCGTGTCGAAAACTGGAATGCCTACCACCCAGTCGACACAGGTCGCAAGGTGGTCAAGGACGCGTCGTTCTTTGTCCGTGCGGGCGAGGTCGTCGGTTTCGCAGGTCTCATGGGAGCAGGGCGCACGGAACTAGCGATGAGCCTCTTCGGTCGCCAGTACGGCACCAAGATCTCGGGCACAGTGTTGCGCAGGGGCGAGGTCATCAATACGCGCACCGTCGAGGAGGCCATCTCCAACGGCCTCGCGTACGTGACCGAAGACCGCAAACGCTACGGCCTCAACCTCATTTGGTCGATCGCAGCGAACGTCACCGGGGCCAACCTGGGCGGCGTGTCGAACTACGGGATCATCGACCTGCACCGCGAGATTGAAGTGGCAGAGGAATACCGTGGAGCGCTCAACATTAAGACGGACAACGTCGCGCGCTTCACCGGCACCCTGTCGGGGGGCAACCAGCAGAAGGTTGTCTTGGCCAAGTGGCTCAATACCAGCCCCGAGATTCTCATCCTCGACGAGCCAACTCGCGGCGTCGACGTGGGTGCAAAGTACGAGATCTACGGAATCATCAACGAGCTCGCCGCGCAGGGTAAGGCGGTCATCGTGATCTCTTCGGAACTGCCCGAACTACTCGGCCTGAGCGATCGGATCTACACGATCGCCGAGGGCCGTATTACTGGTGATGTACCTCGCGAAGAGGCGACCCAAGAACGACTCATGCAACTGATGACAGTGGGAGAGAACTAGAGATGTCCGAGGCCCCGACCTTGACCGAGACGCCAAAGGCGCGTCAAACGCTCAACATTAATGTGCGCGACTACGCCCTGCTGGGCGCGTTGATCGCGATCATGGGATTCTTCCAAATTGCGACGGACGGCAAACTGCTGCTCCCCGCAAACGTGAATAACCTCATTAGCCAGAATGCCTACGTGGTGATCCTCGCGATTGGCATGGTCATGGTGATCATCGCGGGCCACATCGACTTGTCTGTCGGCTCGCTCGTCGCCATGATCGGCGCGATCTCGGCTCTCACGATCAAGAACTACGACCAACCCGTCTGGGTGGCATTCGCGGTCGCAATTCTCGTCGGTGCCGTCATGGGCGCGTGGCAAGGATTCTGGGTCGCGTTCGTCAGAGTCCCTGCGTTCATCGTGACGCTAGCGGGAATGCTTATCTTCCGCGGGCTCGCGATCGTCTTCCTGACAGGCGGCACGGCTCTGGTCCCCAGTGGCTACGTGGCAATCGGCGGGCGATGGATGCCTTCCCTGTTCGGCAAGGTTGAGACGCTCGACGTCTTGACGCTCGTCATCGGCACCGCCGCCGCAGTGGGCTACGTCGTCAGCCAGCTCACCGCCCGCCGCAAGCTCATCGTGCGAGACCTTCCGCACGAGTTGTCGGTCGTGTTCTATATCAAGACGGCGCTCATAGTGTCGGCCATGATGTACTTCGCTTACTTGCTCTCCAAGCACCAGGGCACTCCTTACGTCCTGATCCTGCTCGGTGTGCTCGTACTGACTTACACCTTCGTGCTCAACCGCACAGTCTTCGGTCGTCACATCTACGCGATGGGCGGCAACCGCTTCGCAGCCATGATGTCCGGCGTCAAGACCAAGTGGGTCGACTTCTTCATCTTTGTGAACATCGGAGTCCTCGCCGCCGTCGCCGCCATTGTGACAACCTCGCGCGCCGGTTCCGCCGTCGCGAACGCCGGTAACTTCTACGAGCTGGACGCGATCGCCGCTGTCTTCATCGGTGGAGCAGCCGTCGCAGGTGGTGTCGGTAAGGTGTCCGGCGCCGTGATCGGTGCTCTCGTCATGGGTGTCCTCAACATGGGCCTCTCGATCATGAGCGTCGACTCCGCATGGCAGCAAGTAGTCAAGGGCCTCGTGCTCCTTGCAGCCGTCTCCTTCGACGTCATCAACAGGCGCCGTTCCGGTACGTCCTGACCGAGTGCGAGGATCGCGACATCGCCGCTAGCAACGATTCGTTCGGGGCAAGTCTTGACACCCCAACGGCGATGTCGCGTACCCTCGCGCCTGGCAGAGGCAGTCGTCTCGATGCCACACGTCAGCACAACCTGTCGACAATCTTCACCACGGTCCACCATCATCCTGGTGTCTCGCGAGCAGAACTCACTCGGCTCACCGGCCTCAATCGCTCCACGGTAGGAGCGCTCGTCGCCGAGTTGGCTGAGTTGGGTCTCGCTCGCGAGGTTGCACCTGCACAACACGCGACCCGAGGGCGCCCCAGCCCACACGTCTACCCGCGTGCGGAGGTAGTGGCCCTCGCGATCAACCCGGATTTCGATGCACTCGTGATCGGTCTTGTCGGGCTCGGCGGTACGGTTTACAAGCGGGAGCGCCACCCTTGGAAGGGCGCGCCTTCAGTTGCCGAAACCGTTGAGGTCGCCGCTGCCGTCCTCGAGAGGCTCCGTGCAGAGACCACGCCCACAACGTGGGTCGTGGGCGTGGGAGTCGCTGTGCCTGCCCTTGTGCGCTCTGACGATTCCTCTATTGTTCGCGCTGTCCACCTGGATTGGACCGAGGAGCCGTTGGGCGGAATACTCTCGGAGGCACTGGGCCTACCCGTTGTCGTGAGGAACGATGCTCGCGTTGGCACCATTGCAGAGACGGTCTTTGGCGCGGGCCGGGGAGTCCGCGACCTTGTCTATCTCAACGGCTCACCTTCCGGCGTGGGCGGCGGGGCCATCGTCGAGGGCATCACGTTGCGTGGACAGGACGGGTTTGGCGGCGAGATGGGTCACACCGCAGTTGCAGGAGGGCGCGAGCAGTGCCACTGCGGACGTCGCGGTTGCCTCGAAACCGAGGTCAGCCTCGAGCGCCTCTTGGCGGCGTTGGGACGCGATTCGGTGGATCCTCGCGATCTGGATGACGAGCTCGCTCAAACCGCCGCAAACCCTCGAGTCAGGGCCGAGATCCAAAGGCAAATGACAGTCCTTGCGGGTGCGATCGGCAACTTTATTTCGATCTTCAATCCCGAGCTTGTGATTCTTGGCGGATTCTTGGGATCGCTATACACGGCGGCGCCGCAGATGCTCGATTCGGCGGTCGCCCGTGACTCATTCGCCCAGATCTCTGCAAGCGCTCGCATCGAGCGGGCCCAACTTGGATCGCGCCTGCTGCTCGTGGGTGCAGCAGAACTCGCGTTCTTCCCGCTCTTGAGGGATCCTGCCGCACACGAACAAGGACTCACGAGCTAGGTCTTGGCCTGTGTGACGCGAGTGCTTGGCGAGTGCTACTCGGCACCGTGAGGCAGTGTGAAGCGCCAGCCCGCTACGAGTCTTTCCACAACGACGCGTCGGGTCGCCGCAACGGATGCCGCCCTGTCTCCCCCGCCATCGTGGATCAAGACAAGTTCTCCCGCCGTCATGACTGCTCGCAGACGTTCCGATAAGACGTCAACGTCCTGAACAAGCCAGTCGTCGATGACGTTGACCACAGCAAGCGGCTGCATGCCAAGTTCCACAGCAACCTGGGCCGTGCGTCCCCAGTTGCCATTGGGGGCACGCCAGAACGGCACGCGCGCCCCCGCGTCGCCCAGTGCCGTACGAATGATGTCTAGATTGGAGAGCATGTCTGCGCGCACCGCGGGGACATCCCACTCACCCATGTCCGCAAAGGACGTCGAGTGGTTGCACAAGACGTGGCCACTTGCGACGATGCGACGAACCAGGGCCGCTCCGCCTGGCCTCTCGATCTGTTCCCCAATCACGGCGAAGACTGCCCTGATGCCGTGCGCGTCAAGGAAATCAAGCAACGCGGACGTGTCCTCGCCGTTCGGCCCGTCATCAAAGGTGAGGGCGCACACGAGGCCCTCACCCAGGGCGGCCCGCACCGGCGTCGGCGAAAGCACTAGCCCTCGACGCCCGCCCTCGCCATGATGATCTCGCGCACGCGTGCGGCATCGGCCTGACCCTTGGTGGCCTTCATGACTGCCCCAACAATGGCACCAACTGCCTGGATCTTGCCTTCGCGGATCTTGTCGAGCACCTCGGGCTGCGTGGCAAGTGCTGCATCCACTGCGGCCTCGAGCGCCGAGTCGTCGGAGACAACAACAAGTCCACGAGCGGCCACCACGGCGGCAGGGGAACCCTCCCCAGCGAGCGTGCCCTCGAGAGCCTGGCGCGCGAGCTTGTCGTTGATCGTGCCAGCGTCGATAAGGCCCTGGAGTTCTGCGATGTCTGCGGGAGTCACGGGCATCTCGCCCAAGCTCACGTCGCGCTCGTTGGCGACGCGAGCGAGTTCGCCCATCCACCACTTGCGCGCTGCCTGCGGGCTGGTACCTGCGGCGACGGTGTCTGCGATGAAGTCGAGAGCATCGGCCGCAACCACGTCGCGCATCTCCAGATCCGCAAAGCCCCAATCGGCCTGAAGCCTGGCGCGCATCTTGGCGGGATGTTCGGGGATGGTCGCGCGCAATTCTTCGATCCACTCTAGGCTCGGCTCGACCGGGAGTAGGTCGGGCTCAGGGAAGTAGCGGTAATCCTCCGCTTGTTCCTTCGAGCGACCCGGCGTCGTGGACGACGTGTCCTCATGCCAGTGGCGGGTCTCCTGCACCACAGGTTCGCCGGCGAGCAAGAGCGCCGCCTGACGGCCCGCTTCGTAGTGAATGGAACGCTCGACAGCACGCAACGAGTTGACGTTCTTGGTCTCGCTCCGCTTGCCAAACTCGATCGCGCTTTGGTCCTCGCCAGGCGCAGCCTTGGCGCGTAGCGAGAGGTTGACGTCCGCGCGCAGCCGCCCCTGTTCCATGCGTCCGTCAGAGATTCCCAAGGCGCGAACAATGTCGCGAATGGTCGCTACGTATGCGCGTGCTACTTCTGCGGTGCGTGCACCCATGCCTTCGATCGGCTTGGTGACAATCTCGACGAGCGGTACGCCCCCACGGTTGTAGTCGACGAGCGAGTAGTCGGCACCTTGAATGCCTCCACTGCCTCCCACGTGCGTGTTCTTGCCAGCGTCCTCTTCCATGTGCGCGCGCTCGATGCCGATGGTCACCACTGTGCCGTCATCAAGAACCACGTCGAGTGCGCCCTCGTACGAGGTGGGCTCGTCGTACTGGGAGATCTGGTAATCCTTCGCGAGGTCTGGGTAGAAGTAGTTCTTGCGTGCAAAGCGGCTCGACGCGCGAATTGAGCATCCGAGCGAAAGCCCCAAGCGAACGGCCGACTCAACGGCCTTCTCGTTGGTGACGGGCATCGATCCTGGTAGACCCAGGCACACGGGGCACACCTGGGTGTTAGCTTCGCTACCAAAGGTGTTCTCACAGCCACAGAACATCTTGGTCTTGGTGTTGAGTTCCACGTGAACCTCGATCCCAAAAACGGGGTCGAAGTTTTCCATGGCGTCGTCGTAGCCGACGAGGTGCGTGGCGGCACTCATCGCGTCACCTCCAGCTCGGGGGCAAGCGAGGTCAAGGGACCTCCCCATTGGTCGGTCAATGCCTTCTCGAGGGCAGCCCCCACCCTGTACAAGCGGGCGTCCTCGTGCGCTGGAGCGATGATCTGGAAGCCAACGGGCAATCCGTCCTCGGGGGCGGTGCCTGACGGCAAAGACATCGCGGGGACTCCCGCGAGGTTGACAGGGATGGTCGCTACATCGTTGAGGTACATGGCGAGCGGGTCATCGATGCGCTCCCCTAGCTTGAACGGGGTTGTGGGCGCTGTGGGCGACACCAGAACGTCGGCCTGCTCGAAGGCTGCCGCAAAGTCACGCTGAATGAGTGTGCGCACCTTCTGGGCCGCGCCGTAATACTCGTCGTAGTGGCCGGCTGACAAAGCGTAGGTGCCCAGGATGATGCGCCTCTTGACCTCGTCTCCGAAGCCTTCGGCCCTTGTCGCGAGCATCGTCTTCTCGATGGTGTCCTTTTCGACGCGCTTGCCAAAACGGACCGAGTCGAACTTTGCCAAGTTGCTCGAGGCCTCTGCAGGGAGGATCAAGTAGTACGCGGCGAGCGCGTACGTGAATGACGGACAACTCACCTCAACGATGGTTGCTCCCAGTGCCCGCAAGTGGTCCAGTGACTCGTCAAAGCGCTGGCTCACGCCCGCCTGGTAGCCCTCACCGACGAGCTCCTTCACCACACCAATACGCACGCCTGCCAGGCCGTTTTCGCGACCATCGCGAGCCGCCGCTAGGCAACCGGGCACCGGCTCGTTGAGGCTCGTCGCGTCCATGGGATCGTGGCCCCCCATGACCTCGTGCAGCGCGGCAGCATCATCGACAGTGCGCGCGCACGGACCCAACTGGTCAAGCGACGACGCGAGCGCGATCGCTCCGTATCTGCTCACCCCTCCGTACGTTGGCTTGACGCCCACCGTGCCGGTGACGGCGCCGGGCTGACGGATCGATCCGCCTGTGTCCGAGCCGATGGCAAGAGGCGCCTCGAAGGCCGCGAGCGACGCGGCCGACCCCCCGCCAGATCCGCCAGGGATGCGCGTGAGGTCCCAAGGATTGTGCGTGGGCCCATAGCCGCTGTGCTCGGTCGACGATCCCATGGCGAACTCATCCATGTTGGTCTTGCCAAGGATCGGCATGCGCGCCGCCTTGAGGTTGGTCACCACCGTCGCGTCGTACGGCGGAATCCAGCCCTCGAGCATCCGTGAGCCAGCCGTCGTGGGAATGCCCTTGGTCACGACGAGGTCCTTGACGGCGATGGGAACTCCTGCGAGCAATGGCAGCTCCACGCCAGAGGCCCTGTCGGCATCAACGGCGGCCGCGGTGGCAAGAGCGCCCTCTGCATCGATGTGCAAGAACGCGTGCACGGGGCCGTCCACTGCGGCAATGCGGTCAAGGTGTGCCTGGGTGAGCGCGACCGACGTCACCTCGCCCGCTCGCAACGCCTCGGCCATCTGGAGGGCCGATGCCCTGGTGAGGGCGGTGGGATTGGTCCAGTCGGTCATGCTTCCTCTCCCAAGATACGGGGCACGCGGAATCGTCCGTCCTCTGCCTCGGGCGCTCCGGAAAGCACCTGGGCCTGAGTGAGCGACGGTCGCACCACGTCTGGGCGGTGCACGTTGCTCATGGGGATGGGGTGGGAGGTGGCTGGGACGTCGGCGGCTGCGACCTCGGCCACGAGCGCGACGGCGTCGACAATGGCGGCCAGTTGCCCGGAAAGCCTGTCGAGGTCGTCGTCGGTCATGTCGATACGCGCAAGTGCTGCCAGGCGCGCGACGTCTGCGCGGCTGAGGGTGGACATGGTGAAAGTCTAGTGGGACGGCTCCCACGAGTAGCCCAGCAGCTTGACACCGCCGTGGGCACAATCCGGTTCTTCGGTGAGGTTCACCTGACGCACCGAGCCGTCGGGGTTGTCAACGACTACCCAGTCAAGATCCGCACGCCTGGTGAAGCCCATCCGCTCGTAGAGCCGGTGCGCTACGTTCATCGTTTCCATCGTCGACAGCACGACGCGCTTGGCGCCACGTTCGACGGCCAATTCCAGGGCGGCAGCCGTCAGTTCACGGCCAATTCCCCTGCCACGCTCGATCGGGGAGACCGCGAGCATGCGCAATTCGAACTCGTCCTCGTGCGCCAGCTCGGCGAACACGGAGCCCGGCGGTACGAGGGTGACTGTGCCGACGATCCTGCCCTCGCCGCCCTCGCCATCCACCATCGCTAGCAGAAGTGCGTGCTCAGCGCGCGCAGAAGCGTCACGCAACGTGGGGATGTACGGATGGGCGCTATCAACCAATCCGTCCGCCAAGTAGGCGAGCGCGGTGAGTTCACCGATCTCTTGGATTCGTCCTAGCTCGGACGGTTCGACTACGCGCACTGATTGGGTCATGTGCCGCCCTTCAGATTGTCGGCGAGGGTCTTGAACTCGGCCCATTTGCCGTCGGCCAGGAGCCCTGCCTGCATGGGCCACGAGCCGGGGTTGTGGATGTTGTAACGCGGACCAGCCGCATCGAGGATTCCCTGGAGACGCTCCACGTTGGCCTTGGACAGCTGGCGCCACGTGGTCAGTCCATCCGCCTTGATGAGCGCCTCGATCTTGGGGCCGATGCCCTCGATAAGTTTGAGGTCATCAAGCTTCACTGTGGTGCCGAGTGCTGCCTTGCCCGCGGCGAGGTCGAGCGCTGCGGTCTTTCCGGCGGGTTTGCGCGCGGCCGGTGCCTTGGTCGCTGCAGGCTTGGTTGTGGGGGCCTTGGTCGCCACAGGAGCCGACGCATTGACCACCTGTGCCGGTGAAATCGCGGGCTTGGCCGCAGACGACTTGCACTCCTCGAGCTGCGCCTCAAGTTCGGTAATGCGGCTAGTGGCGGTCCTGTCCGCCGCCGTGCGATCGCGGCCCGCCAACTTCGTGAGGAAGTATCCGATGACGAGGCCAAGAATGAATGCGAGAAGCAGCCAAAGCCAGGCCTCGCTCAGTTTTTCGCCCATCGGAAATCCTCATCTTTCGGTCAAACTGACGTCGCCTCGAAGGTTCGTGGCTATCCACACATCCATCCTGAGCCACCCTCGTGCATCGCGAACTCAAGCGCTTCGAATCCCTGATGCTGACTCCCAATGTACGGCCTGTTGCGAGCATCGCGCCAGGCCGGGTGGGCCGACGACGCGGACTTCCGGGATACCTTACAGGCCACGCAACACTGGCTAGACAGCGGGATTGCCGTTCGCGAGGAGTCGCTCAAATCCCTGCTCGTCGAGCACAGTAACGCCCAGTTCTTCTGCCCTCGCCGCCTTGGATCCGGCGCCCGCGCCCACCACGACGTAGTCGGTGTTCTTGGAAACGGACGACGAGGCCTTGCCGCCGTGCGAGATGATCGCTTCTTTCACGCTGTCCCTCGTGAAGCGTTCAAGAGACCCTGTGGCGACGATCGTCAAGCCCGCGAGCGTCTGTGGAATCGACTCGTCTCGCTCATCCTCCATGCGCACTCCCGCCGCCGCCCAGGCATCGACGATGTCGACGTGCCACGGCTCGGCGAACCACGCCGTCACGGCATCGGCGATCACTGGACCAACGCCTTCAACGCTCGCCAATTCGGTGGTATTCGCTGCCCTGATGGCGGCCATTGAACCGAATGCACCTGCAAGCGCGCGCGAAGCAGTGGGCCCCACATGCCTGATACTCAGCCCTAGGAGCACCCGCCACAGAGGCTGCGTCTTGGCCTTAGCGAGTTCCTCGAGCAGTTTCGATCCGTTCCGTGTGAGGCCCCCAGCCGCTCGGGGCTGCTCCCCCGCGTCGCGTTGCGTCTTGGTGAGCTTCTCGTCAATGTCGAGCGTGAAGAGCGACGCGCGCTTGAGCGCGTCCTCGCCAATGTCGAAGAGCCCGGCCTCGTTCTCCAACACCTTCGCCTCAACGAGTGCGGCCGCGGCCTTCTCTCCCAGCACCTCGACATCCAATACCCCGCGGGAGCCGATGAACGCGATGCGGTCCTTGATTTGGTCTGGGCACGCGCGGGCGTTAGGACAACGCATGTCCTTATCGCCCTCTTTCTGCTCGACCAGATCGGTTCCGCACGAGGGACATACGGTGGGCGGCACCCACGCATACTCCGTGCCTGTCCTCGCCACCACCACGGGGCCAACGATCTCTGGGATGACGTCGCCCGCCTTGCGTAGCACCACGGTGTCGCCTATCAGCACTCCCTTACGCACAACCTCATGGAAGTTGTGGAGCGTCGCGAACGTCACGGTTGATCCGGCAACTGTGACCGGCGTCATGACCCCGTAGGGAGTCACGCGACCTGTGCGCCCCACCCCCACCTCAATCGCCTCCAAGGTGGTGTGCACCTCTTCGGGAGGGAACTTGTACGCGAGCGCCCAGCGTGGCGCCCTACTGGTGGATCCAAGCTCGGCCTGCACTGCGCGGTCATCGACCTTGAGCACCGCACCATCGATCTCGTGGGTCAACGCGTGCCGTGCCGCCTCAAGTTCTCGCAGGTAGGCCTCTACTTCGCCCACGTCTCGCACGACGGTGGCCCGGTCACTGACGGGCAGTCCCCAATCGCGAAGCACCTCGTAGATACCGTATTGGGTGCCGATGCGAGCATCGGGTACCGTCGCGCCCCATTGCAAGATTCCCAGGGCGTAGGTGGTCAGGGTCAAGGGGCGCGAAGCCGTCACTTCCGCATCCTTTTGCCGCAGTGATCCTGCCGCTGTGTTGCGGGGATTCGCGTAGGGAGCCTTGCCCTCTGCCAGCAGCGCCTCATTGAGACGCTCGAAATCCTTGACGGGTAAGAACACCTCGCCTCTGATCTCAACGAGCGCGGGCGCCGCACCCGTCAGCCGTTCAGGCACCGCCGCGATCGTGCGTACGTTGGCCGTCACGACCTCGCCAGTAGTCCCGTCGCCGCGCGTGAGCGCGCGCTCAAGACGACCGTCAACGTACGTCAGGGAGATCGAAAGCCCGTCGATCTTGGGCTCACACACCACGGCTTGCGGCCCAGCATCCCTTGTCACGCGCTCGAACCACGCGGCTACGTCGGCGATCGAAAAGGCGTTGTCCAGACTCATCATTCGTTCGCGGTGACGCTCCGAAGCAAAACCCGTCTGCCCACCCGCGCTACCCACTGTCTGCGTGGGCGACTCCGGCTCGACAAACTCAGGGAACTGCGCCTCAATCTCGCGAGCCTCGCGCTCTAGAGCGTCGTATTCGCCATCTGAAATGAGGGGGGCATCGTCTCCGTAGTAGCGGGCACGGTGCTCCTCGATCTGAGCAATGAGGGCGGCATAGCGGGCGCGGGCGTCTGTCACAGTCCTATCTCACCACGTACGGCCGACGCGCGTCATTCAGGGGCGTCGCACCGCGCGTTGATCTCGTCGGTGAGGTACAGCGCCCCATCTTGAACGGGCGCCGGGAAGCTGTCGAAGTTTTGCGAATCGGGATCGTCGGGGTCCACCGACGTGTCGTAATGAGCTTCCAAGAGGGCGATCGTGTCCACGAGGTCCTCAGACGCCACCTCAAGGAGCGCCGTGAACCGTGCCACGTGGTCGTCTGTGCCGATGAACGGCCGTGGCACCGGCTCTAGTAGCTCGAGCCCGAGCTCGCAAAACTCGTCAAGATTGGGTGCGGATGACGCCGTGATCGGGCTAGTCGCGTTGCTTGACGCCCCTGCATCGGGAGAGCCTGTGCAGCCAGCAAGCATGGCGGCGAGGCCGACGACAGAGACCACAACGGGGACTGTTCGAGTTTGCATCATGGACAACGACCCTAGCGGGAGGGGGACACTATGGAGGTGAATACCATCCACATCCCCACGCCCGCCGATATCGAAGCAGCCGCGCTCGCCATCACACCGCACGTGCGCCGCACGCCCGTCATCGAGATTCCAGGCGACACCCTTGGGCTCGATGCGACCTTGGTGTTCAAGCTCGAATACCTCCAAGTGACAGGCGCTTTCAAGGCCCGCGGCGCAGTTCACTACGTCGCTACTCAAGAGATTGCCCCTACCGGCATCGTCGCTGCTTCGGGTGGCAACCACGGCGCTGCCGTCGCGTACGCCGCCCAGCGATTCGGCCATGAGGCTCACATCTTTGTGCCGACGACGGCGAATCCTTCCAAGGTCGAGCGCCTTGTTCATCTCAACGCGCACGTGCACCGCATCGGCACCACGTATCCGGAGGCGCGCGAGGCGTCCTACACCTACCTATCGGAGAATGCAGCAACGCAAATTGAGGCCTTCGACGACGCGATCGTGATGGCGGGCGCCGCGACGGTCGCCCGCGAGTTCGAGGCCGATGGAGTGGCTGAGGATGGCAGGCCTCTGGACGCGATGCTCGTTGCGGTAGGCGGCGGCGGGCTCGCAGGTGGAGCTGCCGCGTGGTGCCAGGACCGGATGCGGATTGTGGGTTGCGAAACTGTGGGTACCGCGTCATACGCGGCATCGCTCGAGGCCGGGGAGCCTACCTCGGTCCCCATCTCCGGCGTGGCCGCAGACCACCTCGGTGCACAGATTGGGCGCGTGCCGTGGGCGTCGTTGTCCGCACATCACGTGGAATCCGCCGTGGTGACCGACGACGAGGTCATCGACGCTCAGGCGCGCTTGTGGCGCTTGCTCCGCGTGGTCGTAGAGCCCGGGGTAGCGGCGCCTTTCGCGGCCCTCCTCACGGGCCGCTGGGTGCCGGAGCCAGGTGCGCGCATCGGAGTAGTGCTGTGCGGGGCGAACGTGGTCAACCCCACGCTCGCACCCGTTGAGATGCTGACCTAGCCGCCCCTGCCCAGCAGTGGGTCATCACGTACCCGCCTATCCTCGGAGGATGTGCCAGCAACCGATTCGGAGCATCGCCATCACGAGCGTCGGCATACTCGGCGCGGGGCGCGTTGGCCTTGCCTTGGCACGCTTGGCTCGCAACGCGGGCCTCAACGTCGTTGTCGCTGGCTCGGCAAACGCATCGGGAATTGAAGCCGCTACGCGCGCCGATGTTGTCATCCTGGCAATACCTCTCAGCAAATACCTGACGCTTCCGGCAGATGCACTCGAAGGAAAACTCGTCATTGACGCGATGAACTATTGGTGGGAACTGGATGGAGTGAAGCCCGAGTTTTCGGATCCCAAAACGTCCACATCAGAGACCGTTCAGGCATTTTTGGCAGGTTCGCGCTTGGCGAAAACGTTCAATCATGCGAGCGTCTGGGAACTGGAGAATCTTGCGAGGCCACAGGGCCATCAGGACAGGCGCGCGCTCGCCATTGCATCAGACAATGCCAGCGACGTGGAATCAGTATCCTCCCTGGTAAACGCCATGGGTTTCGATCCAGTACCCACGGGCCCCCTCGCCAGCGGCGTCATGTTTGAACCCGGTACAGACGTCTTCGGTTCTGACGCCACGGAGGGCGAATTGCGCACGATGGTGGACCGGTTCGGGACATCCCAAAGAGGACTGGTGCTAGCCAGAATTCGTGGCGACATCGCACGTTGGTGGTAATCTTTGTCTTGTAACTCGTTGTGGCAAAGTCGCTTTCACAGGCAGCCATAGCGAGTTTTTTGTTCCCAACGTGGGGCCCCGGTAGCCCGGACTCCACGTGCAGGCTCCCGGTGCACCACACCAGCACCAAGGAGAATCCCATGATCAGCAAGTTCCTCTCAGCGTTTTCAAACAGGCACGAATCCAACCTTTACGCGCACCTTCCCCAGCAGATTCAGGACGAGATCAAGTCCGCCGATGAGGCGACCTCGGTCTACGACATCCGCTAGCCGACAACTGCTCGGTCGCGAAGCGCGGCAACACAGCTACCCCGTCGAGGCCCGTGCCTCGGCGGGGTTTGTGTGTCTGCGCCCGGCACCATGAGTGGTCGCTGCCTACACGCCTGGGCGGGACAATGACACTGATGACTTCCCTCACCGCACCCCTGTTAAGCCTGCTGCCCGATGCCATAGCCGGCATCGCCCCCGATGCGGATGCCCTCTACGAGGCGTTTTCCGGATGGGCCGATTCTCAGGGACTGCCGCTCTACCAGCACCAAGACGAGGCGCTCATCGAGATCGTCTCTGGGAGCCACGTCATTCTCGCGACGCCCACAGGGTCCGGGAAGTCGCTCGTGGCGACGGGCGCTCACTTCGCCGCCCTCGCGGCGTACCGGGCGGGCACGGGAGGCCGCACCTATTACACGGCGCCGCTCAAGGCCCTGGTGAGCGAGAAGTTCTTCGCGCTCATCGAGCTTTTCGGCACGGCCAACGTGGGCATGATGACCGGAGACAGCGCGGTCAATGCCGACGCCCCGATCATCTGCTGCACCGCCGAGATCTTGGCCAACTTGGCACTCAGAGACGGCGCTGCAACCGACGCCTCGCTGGTCGTGATGGACGAGTTCCACTTCTATGCGGATCCGCAGCGCGGCTGGGCGTGGCAGGTGCCGCTGCTCGAATTGCCGGACACGCAGTTCGTGCTCATGTCGGCCACGTTGGGCGACACCGACTGGTTGGTCGAGGACCTGCAGCGTCGCAGCCCCCGCGCGATCGCGCAGGTGACCACCACCGAGCGTCCGGTGCCACTGACCTTTGACTACGTGATCGAGCCCCTGCCCGAGGTGATCGAGCGGCTGGTGCAGACGGGCCATTCCCCCGTCTACGTGGTGCACTTCACCCAGAAGGACGCCGTCGACAGGGCGCAGGCGCTGCTGAGCACCAAGGTGGCGTCCAAGGAGGAGCGCGTGCGCATCGCCGACGCGCTGGGCGACACGAGCTTTGGCACGGGCTTTGGCAAGACGCTCAGCAAGTTTTTGCGGGCTGGCATCGGCGTGCACCACGCGGGCATGCTCCCCAAGTACCGTCGCGTGGTCGAGCGCCTGACACAGCAGGGACTGCTCAAGGTGGTGTGCGGCACCGACACGCTGGGCGTGGGCATTAACGTGCCGATCCGCACGGTGCTGTTCACGTCACTCGTCAAGTACGACGGCGAGCGCATGCGGCACCTGAGCGCGCGCGAGTTCCACCAGATCGCGGGCCGCGCGGGGCGGGCGGGCTTTGACACCGAGGGCGACGTGATGGTGATGGCACCCGAGCATGTGATCGCTAACCGCAAGAATCTCGCCAACGCGGGTGACGACCCCAAGAAGATCAAGAAAATCGTGCGCAAGAGCGCCCCTGCGGGCGCCGTGAACTGGACCGATGCGACGTTCGAGCGCCTGCGCGACGCACCCCCCGAGCCACTCACCAGCCGCTTCGCCGTCACCCACGCGATGGTGCTCAACGTCCTGGCACGCGGCATCGCGAACCCCTGGCTCGACCGCGAGGCTCAAGACCCTATGCTCGCGATGCGCGACCTGCTCGCGGCCGTGCACGATACCCCGACGCAGAAATCGGGACACGTGCGCCAGGCCCTCAGGATCGCCCGTTCGCTGCGGATCGCCGGGGTTGTGGAGCACATCCGTGTCCCCGATGCGTCGCACCCCCGCGGCGAGCGGCCCTCGCTACGCCTCACGGTGGACGTGCCGCGCGGCTTCGCGCTCAACCAGCCGCTTTCCCCCTTCGCTCTGGCCGCGATGGACCTGCTCAACGTCGACGCGCTCGACCATGCGCTCGACGTGGTCTCCGTGATCGAGGCGACCCTGTCGGACCCGCGCCAGATCCTCATGGCACAGCAGCATCAGGCGCGAGGCGAGGCGGTCGCCGCCATGAAGTCCGACGGCATCGAATACGAGGAGCGGCTGGCGCTGCTCGACGAGGTCACGTGGCCCAAGCCGCTGGCGGACCTGCTCGAGCCCGCGTTCGTCGCGTATCGCCGCACCAACCCGTGGGTGCTCGACGCCGAACTGTCGCCCAAGTCCGTGGTGCGCGACATGCTCGAGAAGGCCATGACGTTTGGCGAACTCGTCTCGGTGTACGGCCTGGAGCGCACCGAGGGCGTGGTGCTGCGGTATTTGGCGGAGGCCTACCGTGCGCTGCGGCAGACCGTCCCCGAGGAGCACCGAACGGACGAGGTCCTGGCGATCACCACGTGGCTCGGCGAGCTGGTGCGAGCCACCGACTCCTCCCTGTTGGACGAGTGGGAACACCTCATGAACCCCGACGCGCCCGTCGGCGACATCAACAGCCTCGACGCCGCCGACCTCGCCTCGGCCGCCGCGAGCGCCCCGCCCGCACCGCCCCGCCCCATGTCGGGCAATCCGACGATGCTGCGTCGCCTCGTGCGAAACATGATGTTCCGCCGCGTGGAACTCGCGGCCCGCGAGAACTATCCCGCCCTTGGCGAACTGGACACGTCCTCAGGTTGGGGCGGCGTCGCGTGGCGCGAGGCGCTCGATCCGTTGTTTGAGGCGCAGGGTGACCATGCCATCGGGATCGGCCCTGATGCGCGTTCGGCAGCACTCGTGACGTTCGTGGAACCCGGCGGCAACCATGACGGCGGGGGCGCGCGTGCGGCCCTCGCGGCCACTCCGGACGGCGCCCTGCCCTCGGGCACGTGGCTCGTCCGCCAGGTGTTCGACGATCCGGCGGGCGACCACGATTGGGCAATTGTCGCAGCGGTTGATCTCGAGGCCTCCGACGAGGCGGGCGCTCCAGTGCTCACAATTCTGCACGTGGGGCCCCAGTAGCACGTAGCCTCTCACCCGCGCCTCCAGACCCGCGCCTCGCGACCTGGCCGCCCAGCGTCGGCCAGGTACTTCGAATAGGGCATTTAAGTCCACGTTGAAATGCGCAAATTGAGAGTTCTCCCGCGCTGCGGGGGCACCGGGCCTCCGCGGCCCGCGCCCGGGGTGCGCCCGCGCCACCACCGCGTCGGCGCCCCGTGTGCCCACGGTCCCGGCGACACACCCGTGTCACGGCATTACCCTGGTAACCGTGAATGCACCCATAGACGCCACGACCACTTCCGCCTGGGCAGAGCTTGAGGCTCACAAGTCCGCCTTTGCCCCCGACCTGCGCGCCTGGTTTGCCTCCGACGCCGGCCGCGTGGGGCGCATGAGCCTCCCCTTAGGCGACCTCCACGTCGATCTGTCGAAGAACCTGGTGACCGCCGAGATCATCGAGTCCCTGGTGAAGCTTGCCGAGCAGACGGGCGTGGCGGAGCGCTACGCCGCGATGCTCGCCGGAAAGCACATCAACACCACCGAGAACCGCGCCGTGCTGCACACCGCGCTGCGCCGCCCGGCCGATGCCTCCCCCGCCCTGGTCGTCGACGGCCAGAACGTGGATGAGGACGTCCAGGAGGTCCTGGGCCAGGTCGCCGCCTTCGCCGAGCGCGTGCGCGCGGGCGACTGGGTGGGCATCACCGGAAAGCGCGTCGAGACGATCGTCAACATCGGTATCGGCGGCTCCGACCTTGGCCCCGTGATGGTCTATGAGGCCC
>SWCB01004776.1_pt1 | contig 23588 bp, 21 predicted proteins | sample 4692901 | NCBI WGS metagenome assembly SWCB01 (sample SAMN10267276, study PRJNA491770) | bioreactor metagenome | isolation source: DHS bioreactor inoculated with subseafloor sediment | place: Japan: off Shimokita Peninsula | collected 2006-08 | reverse complement strand
AGGTTGTAACGTCTAACATAAGTTGCACCACGACTAACTCACCAAGCACACCGAACTTCATACCAAAACCGCGGAATAAAACGTGTCAACTTCATGTTTTTGTTATGCATTAATTTAGATGGTTAGTTAAACAATTGTGCCGTGAATTTTTCAACTGGTTCAGGAAGAAGATCCTGCGGGTGATCACCACCAAATGTTACTATCCCACTTTTTCCATCAACAACAGCTGATTTAATCTCGGTTTGAGTATCTACATCTATGACTGCAATTTTGACTGTTACCTTATCAGGTTTAGCTGACCATTCAGTTGCTCGATCTTCCCAATGCATTATTGTGGGATAAAATAAATAATCGTATCCACCACGCTTTGCTGAATTTAAAGCCTCAGGGAATAACTCTGGCTTCCCTGAAATCTCAACGTTATGTAACCTTTTAATTAAGCTAGTTTGAATAGTCTGACTTAACATCATTCCAGAACCATTATAATGATGGTTACCATATGAACCATCTTTCGACAGAGCAATATAAACGGATTGTGTTGAATTGATTGTTGTCGTTATATTTGATTCAGTAACATTTAAACTATGTGAATCAGCACACCCCCAAAGTGATGCTAAACACACTGCCATAATAATTTTTTTCATATACCCTCGATACTATAAAATAATGCATAACATTTTATTATACGTAATTGTTGGTACAAAGTGTCATCGTAAGTTCTGACACAGACTTACCGTCAATACGATAACAATCCGACATTTCACCAATAACTTTAAAACCGTACTTCAAGTACAAGTTCTTCGCTGGAATATTGTTTGAAAGCACATTTAAATCAAGCCACTCAATACCTTCGGATTCTCGACAAAACTTGATGACCAACTCGATTAACTTTGCACCTAAACCTTGTTTTCTCGCACTTCCGTCAACACCCATGCCCAACATCACACGGTGAAACCTATACTCTTCGCTGTAATGACGTAGGTCTATGTGACCAATAATTTTTTCGTTTGTCTCTTTGACCATCCAGAGTTTTCGCCAACCAGCTTGACCCACACTTAATCCAAAACCATCACGAAACTTAGCTTTAAGTGGTTCGGTAACTACGCAGTGTTTTTTGGCCATTGGCTGGAAGAGTGGAGGCATTAGTACCTAAATACTCAAAGAACGACTCTAAATCTGATAATTTTGCTTCTACTATATCCACGTATTCTCCTGATTACGCATAACAGATTGTGAATTTTCTTTAATTCTCTTTCAATGTAACGTCTAACATAAGTTGCACCACGGCTAACTCACCAAACACACCAAACACACCAAACTTCATACCAAAACTGCGGAATAAAACGTGTCAACTTCATGTTTTTGTAAGCACTTCTCATCCTCGATACGTGACATTAAATGATTAAACTCGGAATTCAACTCTGACTCAATTGTCTCTTGGTAGCTGTCAGTATCATATGAAACCATCCTAAAAAGCCCCTCTAAGTCTTCAACAAGTTTGACTATTGGCAATTCAACTTCGTCTGAAACATGGAGACCTCGGTTTGACTTAATGTAACGTGACCAAGTAGGAGTAATTTCATAGCACTCTATGGCATCAATTACAGCATTAAAACGTAGCTCAGGGACTTCGATATTGAGTTTGTTGCAACTACCAAGTAAGTCTGCATATAAAAACTTAATATTATGCTTACTTTCCAGCCTATCAAATTGTCCTTTAGATGGGATATTTGACAGCGTAACTTGATCATCAATAAGCTCATGCTTCATTTTGAATAAATCGTAGGCTAACCCTAGAAGATCTTTAATTTTAAGCTCTACTGTGTGCCTTACCATATAGAAGATTGGTAAACCGAATTCATCAAGCTGTTTATTGGCTATAGCGTTGTCCAATAATACTCTAGCTGATTTCAGATATGCATACGCATAACATGGTTGACGCATATCGCCACCAAATCTGGAAACACCATTTTCTAGATCTTTTTCAATCAGTTCTTTTGGTTTGCCAAATGTAATAATGTCTGTCTCTTGTCCAGGTTGCTTCAAGTAGATGTTCATATTTACCATATAAATAAGATTCCGTGCGATTTCAACTTTGAGAGTGCTAGCGCCTGCAATAAGGTGTGCCCCACTGAACTAGCAAAGCACACTCAACTCCAAACCAAAACCAAAACCAAAACCAAAACCAAAACCAAAACCGCCGAGTGTAAGGCATCACCTTGATAGCTTTGTATGGCTTTGGCTACAACTGTACCCAAGCCCGTTCTATAGAAGCTATTTCAGACTCTACAGAAATTGCAAAAATCTCTGATTTACCGGTAAAACTGTACATTTTTTTGGTTTGTACGTCTAAAACAGCATAGTTTTGACTGTTGTCATCAAATGCGGATTGCATTGTAAAGCAAATATAGTTCGCTCGATCCTGTGTCATTCGATCATTTACACTGAAATACAACTTAATTACGTAATCCACACCATCAATATTTAGATTTAATTCGGGATTACATACAATTTCAGTTTTATTTGATAAATAACTTTCCCTAATAGGATCGTACCATCGGATGTTCTTTCCCTTTGCCCATGTAACGAAGCTTTTTGCTAAAGAGGAGTAATTTCCTTTTTTGTCATTTGGCATTTTCTCAGCAAGTTGCTTCAGCTCTATTAGCTGACCTTTATGTTTCAGAATATTAACGATCTTTTCACGAAATTTTTTATAGTAATCTGCGCTAGGGTGATAAGGCTTTTTATTCTTTTGTTTTTTAATTAGATTCAGCTTTTTTGTTCCGCTCTCAGTAGCAATCGCGGAGAACTCTTTTACAAATATCTTAGGCATCGCTATCTTCCTTATAGAGCCGAAAGTACAACTTACCACATATGCCACCAATTACATTGCTACCATTCTCAATCCTGAGCCTTAACGCTTTGCTAAGGTGCGGCTAACTACCACGAAACCCAAGCAAAGCCACCGTAATCCCTAAACTCAACCAAACCCAAAATGCCAAAGGTTAGCCGTCACTCTTAAGCAATTTGTTAACTATCGTGCTTCGCCTTACGCAACTCTTCAAAAGTAACATACAACTCTTTTACGCGACGAGACAAATTAAACAAAGAAATACTGTTAAAAGGCACTACGCCTGATTGCAGCTGACCTCCAGCGCTTCCGGGGTAGAATGAAAGAAGAATGCGATTTTTGGCAACCGAGGACTTAAAGTTATTCATTTGCTGCTCATCGATTTGTTTGAGAAAAGTTGTAACTGGATCAGGATCATCAGGGTATGCTTGTGGAATACTGAACCACGTTTTAGAAGCCACCTCATTTAAGGCTTTTACCGCAACATCAAAGTTAGACTGAATCCAAGGCATCGAAAGAAATAAGCTTGCGTATTTTCCAGTAAATTGATGAACCTGAATCGACATCGCAACTAGCCGCTTACGTTTTAAATCAATTTCATGACCTCTTCCATTTTGGTACGAAACCAGAAACAATTTTTCTTGTTTGTTTTTAGACTTTCTAACTTTTTCTGAGGTATCTAGAGCTTCAGATGCATAAATCTCACAGTCAGTAACAAGTGCGCCTACTTCAGTAAAAAAAGCATTTAACTCACCGGATGCCTGCAATTTGATGTTTGCTAGCAACTGGGATCTCCAATTGGAGGTTGCACTTGCATAGGCCACGAGAAATCCTACGACCGTTACCAACGAACTCACAATAGCAACTTTCATTTCATCAGTAAGCGCATAAAGCCATGCCATTAGTTCATCAAAAGAGTATGCTGGATATCCGAAGAGGAACTCACTGTTGTACCTAACCACGAACATCGTGACTAACACTCCATATAGGTTACCCAATAAAAACCTTGTACAAACACCAAAGCTAACAAAAATGTAAAAGAAAGCCGTCTTAAACAACGATGCGTATTTCTGACTCAAACATAATCTCCTAGATAGTTAACGCCGAACATAAGTTGCGCCCAGATGAACAAATAAAGCACACCGAACTTCATACCTAAAACGCCGAGCAAAAGGCGTCAACTTGATGTTTTTGTTAGGTTTTGTGCTAAAGCAATTCTCCAGATACTGCTTTCCATGCTTCATCTGGAGCTATAGGTAACTTCAGCTCACGTCCAACGGTAGATGCTAGACTTATAAACCTAGATTCTAAGTCTTCAGGTTTTACTTGTAGATCGTTACACAACTTCTCTATGTAGCGCAGTACACCTGGAGCCAAAAAAGCGGATTTAGGATCGAATGGAGGAAACATTTTCAACAACTCAGGATCCTTGGTGCCGCAATTATTCGGACCATTTAGATCTATAAAACAAACCTCTAGATATGTGTCTAAAGATTCAGATAACTTCCCTTGCTTCTTAAGGACATCCCCCATTCCTAGCCGAGCATTACGATATAGTCCCCATTGAAATTCTGATGCTAGCTTAGGTAAAGAGACCTGTAGCTGTTCCCACTTTACATCTAAGTCTGTAGGAGCATTGTTACCTTGGCTTATTAGTTTTGCTTTGGTTGTTTCTCGATTACGCTTTTCAGCCAAAAATTGCTCATGGCTACCGTTTTCAATTGCCCATTGTTCTTCTATGAGTTCAATTTGGTCTTCACGTATTAAAATTTTAACTCGCTCATCAGGACAAGTCCGAACATATATAAACTGCCCGCAATTAGGGCACTTTTTCTTTCGCTTGGGCATCTTATCCAGAGCATCGCTGCAATACGGGCAGACAGGCTCTTTATTTCCAACGGTCGAGCTCTCAGGAGCTTTACGCACTTCGGTTCTATTTCTGAAAACTTTAAATAATTTAGATAAGAAACTCACAATTTTCCCTCGAAAAACCTAACATTTTATTCTACGAAATGAATTCGTATATCCTCACTAAATCCGCAGATATACGCATGGAATATACGATCTGCGATCGTATATCTCACTTCAGTATGAAGAACCCTATAAATACGCTACCACCCTCGGGTATGCCCCCCGCATTCGTGATCACAAAATGTAGGCTGTATGATACCAACTGATTTGATATGTAACTTGATGAAAGTCTAATAAATTAGGCATTAATTTCCACCTTATAAGTCAACATACACTCGACATGCAATTTTCAGACATTCATTATATCAAATTCATTCTTCCAAACTGGGCTGGCTGATTCTTATCAAAACGGTCATCAAATAGTAAACGCTTTAAAAAAGACGATAAGAAGATAAACAGTAAACTACTGTATAAACCTACCTACAGGCCGCTTAACTGGCGTGAAGTAACTCAAATATTCGATACGTTATTTCTCATTATTTCTGAGTTTAAGCTGACGTTCTATTTTCTATAAAATCACCACCAATGAAAAATAACACTAATAAACAACGAGATAGAAAACACCTGCAATCTCAACATGCCGAAAGTAATTTCTGTTAAGACATAAAAGTACAACAAAAAAATACTTGCATCCTCGTCTAAATAACACTACTGTACGTTCATACAGTACAGTATAGATACACAGTACTATTTAACCACTGGTATAAGGATGACAACCCATGACAGCATTATTGAATAACCTACAATCGGTTACTGCTTCTCAGGCATATAAATCAACCTTTACAGCAAACTCTACTTTGTCTCAATACCAGTCGGTTAAATGCCCAATTGATGTTTCATTTACCGATGAGTCACAAACTCAACTCGCCTACTTTCTACGTTTATTAAAGCAAGCAAGTTTGCAGAGCCGTTGGATTATGTTCATTGGCGACGAAGCGATGATCGATAAGAAGCTTCTTATAAGCGCAGGCGTCGATATTAATAAGGTGCTAGTCTTAAAAAGCAAAAAATTGCTCGACGACCAAGCATTGATGACAAAGGCATTGATCGGTGGTAACTGTAGTGCCGTTATTGCGGCGGGTAACATTAGTAGTTTCCAAACAGATGCTATTCGCCAAGCATCAGAACAAGGTCAAACGCTAGCTTTTGTTATTAATCATGCGACAAAACATAAAGTTACCCTTCACTAGTTGTGAAACAAAGCGTTACAAAGCTACTAATAATGTTGTTGGTTAATCAAAATATCTTATTAATATGTTGATCTATAGCAATGAAAAGGGTTATCCACTGCTATTAAGTTAATCAATGTCACATAATTTCTGAAAATTATCAAAAAAGCACAATGAAATGCTTTATTATCTACGCCCTATAGTTATATACACCGGATTTTATTTTGGATAATAAACTTGGCTTAGGTGCGATGACCGCACTGGTAATAGGGTCTATGATTGGTGCGGGCGTCTTTAGCCTTCCTCAAAACATGGCTTCAGTGGCTAGCCCAGCAGCTGTAATGATTGGTTGGAGCATTACAGGTGTAGGCATGATTTTTCTCGCCCTCGCTTTCCAACACCTTTCCCATTTAAAGCCTGAAATCGAAAGTGGCGTTTTTGGTTACGCCCAAGCAGGTTTTGGTGACTTCGTAGGCTTCTGTTCTGCATGGGGCTATTGGTTAAGCGCAATGCTTGCCAACGTTTCTTATTTAGTTATCGTCTTCAGCACGCTAGGTATGTTTTTCGATCAACCAGATATGATTTTATTTGGCGAAGGAAATACCTGGCTTGCTGTTGCGGGTTACTCTATCTTATTCGTTCTTGTACACGCCTTAGTACTTCGTGGTATTCAAACTGCTGCCATTATTAATATGGTAACAACCATCGCTAAACTTGTTCCCCTCTTTATGTTTATTGCTTTCGCATTTATAGCATTTAAGTGGGATACCTTTATTTTTGATTTTACTGGGCTTCATTTTGGTGAAGAGCATGATCTTCTTTCTCAAGTAAAAAGCACCATGCTAATTACAGTCTGGGTATTCATAGGTATTGAAGGCGCAGTGGTTGTTTCAAGCCGCGCAAGGCACCGTCGAGATATTGGTAGAGCAACCATTCTTGGCCTATTAACCGCTTTATCTATTTATGTACTGGTAACGCTGCTTTCTATGGGGGTTATTACCACTCAAGAGTTAGCGACTTATCACAACCCATCAATGGCACAAGTGCTCACGCATATCTTAGGCCCTTGGGGTGGGATTATTATTGGTTGTGGTTTGTTAATTTCGGTATGCGGAGCATTCTTAAGCTGGACTGTATTAGCCTCTGAAGCGCCCTACCTTGCTGCTAAAGATAAGATGTTTCCTAAGTGCTTTGCCACTCAGAATAAAGCGGGAAGCCCTGTAAAATCCCTTTTATTAACTAACATCTGCATTCAAGTTTCATTGTTTTTTGTTATGTATTCAGGCGGAACGTATGACACCCTACTGGCCATCGCTTCTGAAATGATTTTAGTGCCTTATTTCTTAGTCGGTGCATATACATTGCAGTTAGCTATTCAGACTAAAAATCGCGGTTCACTGCTATTTGTTGGGATTTGTGCAAGTAGTTACGGCTTATGGCTTCTATATGCTTCAGGCTTAAATTACCTGCTGCTTTCTGCATTACTTTACGTTCCCGGTTTGTATTTCTACGTCAAAGCTAAACGCGAACAAGGCGTAAAAGTATTCGTTGGGAAAGAAAAAGCGGCAGCTAGTATGCTCACCGTTGCTGCTTGTTTTGCAGTCGGTATGCTTTGGACGGGTATCTTATAATTCTGTTAATTTTACTCGTTCTAAAATAGCAGACACAAAAAAGCCAGCTTAAAACTGGCTTTTCTTTTATCTACAAATGCTAGTTTGGCGCTAGAGCGTGTATCAGATACTGACTCTTAACTGTTCACCATTGTCTTCAATAAATCCAATGTGACAACCCGACTTCTCTTCGATTAATAATAATTGTTCTTCATCCAAAGAATATGGCAAAGAAATTACAATCTCATCAATGTTTTCTGAGCGTGCTAAACGCAACAAACGCACAAGATTACTGGCATCACTCACATTGGTAGAAAGCACTTTTAATGCTTGCATTTGCAACTGTTCAGAAACACTTAACCCGCTAGGTAGAGATGACCTCCATGATATCTCAAACGCAGGTATACACGCTTTTATCGCATCTAAAAAAGTGAATCGATGCTTACAAGACGCAGATAAGAATAACGTGTAATCAAACACTACTTTTTCTTTTTTTGAGGATGCGGCTAATATTTCCATATTTTTCCTTAAAAGAAAAATCACTTACCTTTAGCAATAGCTAGTGCAATTAATTGCATTCGCTATTTACTATACGATTAAGTTGTTTGGAAGATATTCTAAGTTTTTAAAAACTTGCACTGGATCTTACTTTTAGAGCATGTAAATCAATACGTAAATACAATATAAACATACATTTAACACCCAGAAAACCTAACTAGATCATCTATCACACTAAACGTATAACTCTCTTTTTTTCGTAAGATTCCTAATAACAACTAGCATGAACTCAATTACTCACATTGACATTAACGTATAAGTTATTATTTTACTGGGTATAATTAGAAGGCGAAGATGTTAAATATTCTCCTAAAAAACACATACATCAATATCATTGATACTTAACACCAAAATATACTTATTTATTATAATCTGAAAACTTTACGTGCATATTTTTGTTATTATTCATACGCATAAAAAAGCCCCAGATACTATTAATGGTTAATAGATTATCTGAGGCTTTTTAAAGTATTACTTACACACTACATTTTATGCTGTTGCTAATTGCTCTTGGTCTGATTTTTTCAAGAGTGCATAGCTAATACCTGTTACCAATGTACCTGCCGCAATCGCCACTAAATACATAAGTGCTGGGCTAATCGCATTTGGAATAAGCAGAACAAACAGACCACCATGTGGTGCCATTAGTTGCGCACCAAATAGCATCGACAATGCACCTGTTAACGCACCGCCTGCCATACAACATGGTATTACACGCATTGGATCGCGCGCTGCGAAAGGAATTGCACCTTCAGAGATAAAGCAAAGACCTAATACAAATGATGCTTTACCCGCTTCTGATTCGCTTGAGTTAAACTTACGTTTCGCAAGGAATGTGGCTAAACCCATACCCATCGCAGGTACCATACCCGCAGCCATTACTGCTGCCATTGGTGCATAAGTTTGTGACGCTAATAGACCCACACCAAATGTATATGCCGCTTTGTTTACCGGACCACCAAGGTCGAAACACATCATACAGCCAAGAATAATACCCAGCAGTACCGCGTTGGCAGAACCCATGTTATTCAAGAATTCAGTTAAGCCTGTCATTGCTGCAGCAACAGGGCCACCAACAACATAAATCATGATTAAACCCGTGATTAAACTCGCAACAAGCGGAATAATCAGTATTGGTTTAAGTGCTTCCATTGATTGTGGTAGCTTCACTTTATCGGCTAAGAACTTCGCGCTGTAACCAGCAAGGAAACCTGCAACAATACCGCCAAGGAAACCAGCCCCCGTTGAACTCGCTAACATACCGCCAATTAAACCAGGAGCTAAACCTGGGCGATCAGCAATAGAGAAAGCAATAAAGCCGGCAAGCACTGGAACCATTAGTGCGAAGGCTGAACCACCACCAATCGTCATTAATGCCGCTGCTAATGTGCCTTCTTCTTTAAAGGCTTCAATACCAAAAACAAAAGAGAGAGCAATAGATAAACCACCTGCAACAACCAGTGGCAACATGTGCGAAACACCCGTCATAAGGTGTTTATAGGCACCTGTTTTTTCTTGATTCTGAGCGCTAGAAGATGCACTGCCCGCTTCATGCTTGTATACCGATGCGTTTGTAAAGGCTTTGTCCATTTCTTGCTTCGTTTTCTTCAGTGCTAAACCTGTGCTTGTTTTATACAGCTTTTTACCATCAAAGCGGGCTAAATCCACTTCGATATCAGCGGCAATGATCACAAGATCAGCAGCTGCAATTTCTTCATCGGTTAATTGGTTTTTAGCACCAACCGACCCACGAGTTTCAACTTTAATATCGTTACCTTGGCGCTGGCCTTCTTGCTCAAGCGCTTCAGCCGCCATGAACGTGTGTGCCACACCAGTAGGACACGCTGTAATAGCAACAATCTTCTTCTTACCTGATGTATTGCTAACAGCAGCCTCTGCATTTTTTAGTTCAGATGCTGACAACACAGCGGCCTTATCAACAGCAAGTTCTAAATAAGCTTTAGGATCAGAGAAACAGGCAGATACTGCTGATTGATAAACTTTTTTACCCGCAAAACGTGATGTGTCAACCGCAGTGCTCGCTGCAATAACAATGTAGTCTGCCGCTTTAATTTGTTCTGTTGTTAGTAATGTAGAAGCTGTAACGGTTGACTGACACTCAATGTCAGCATTCCATTTAAGCTCTGCTGCTGCTTTTTCTAATAAGCCAGCAGCAATTACGCTGTTGGCAATGCCACTAGGGCAAGCTGTTACGATTGCAATTTTCATGTTGATACCCTCATATCCGTGTTAGCACTTCACATTATTAATTGAATTATCCAGTTCGTTTGTACTTGCAAGTACACAACCAGAAATAGTGACTCTTTCTTTCATCGCATTAACCGCGTTAATGTCTTCAACGCCCACGCCGACTTGGCTGACAGCTAAAGCAGAAAGCGCAGTTGCGAAACGAAGAGTTTCTTGTTTCGACCACTTATTGATATGACCCCAGCACATTCCAGCCACCAGCGTGTCACCAGCACCAACGGTACTAACAACCTGCATTTTTGGTGGTTGCGAACGTAACCAGCCTTCATTATTCAGCCACATCACACCGTCTGCTCCTAAAGAAACCACTACATTAGCGATGCCTTGTTCAGCCAGTTGTTCTGCAACCTCTGTAAAATCGTGTTCTGTTGTTAACTCTCGACCCGCCCACTGTGCAAGCTCTTCATCATTAGGCTTAACTAACCACGGGTTCTTGCTAAAGCCAGCGACCAATGCTGCTTTACTGCTATCAAAAAGCACCTTTTTGCCTTCTTGATGTAAACGCGCGATCCAATCGGCACATAATTCAGGTGTAATGCCTGCTGGTAAACTGCCTGCAATTACAAATACGTCGTGTGTTTCCGCTAATTCAAATAACGTCTGTTCAAATCGACTAATATCATCTTGTGATACAGCAACACCCGGAAAATTGATGTCGCTAACTTTCCCTGTATTTTCAACAAGCTTCACATTGATACGGCTAGCACCCTTTACGCGAATAAACTTGTCTGTCGCGCCAATCTCTTCAAATAACTGGCAGAAAGGTTCTTGGTTATCTGCACCTAATAGCCCCGTCACCGTTACATCTGCACCTAATTCAGCCAGCACTTTTGCTACGTTAACGCCTTTGCCTGCAGGATGAAGGCTACCTTTGTTCACAACATTAACGGTGCCAAGGGACAATGAATCTAAGCTGCCAGTTAAATCCAATGCTGGGTTTAACGTAACGGTGACTACTTTAGGCTTAATTACGCCTGTCGCTATAGTTGTAGTTATAGCCGTCGTATCCATCATTATTTACCCTCTCCTAAACCATCTGCAATTGCTTGACCAATCGATTCAAGTGCCAATTCAGCATCATCACCCTGAGCGGTAAATTGCAGTTCATGTCCACATTTCACACCCAGTGCAATCACTTTCATCAAGCTTTTCGCATTCGCAGGTTTGCCTTCACCGTTAAGATTAACCACCTGAATAGCGGAGGTGAATTTCTTCGCGACACTCACTAACATCGCACCAGGGCGAGCATGTAAGCCATGTGAATTGCGAATTTTGAACGATGCTGTAGAGCCTTCTAATGTTTCTTGAGTCAGTAAAGACACCACTTTTTCAGCATCTGCACTTGCCAACTTGTCGGCTTGCGCTGTATAGACAAGCTGCGTTATAAAGCCTAAATTTGATACATGTGCGCTGTTACACGCTGCCACCATAATCAAACCTTTAACGGCTTGACCACTCTCTTCAAACGCCACAGCAGGAGTAACAAAAGACAGTGCAGTACGAGACACATCTTGATTGCTTTTCGCTAACCAAATTCCTTGCCCTAAATGCGTAGCACCTGTTGCAATCGCATCTGCCACACAACCATTACCTGCAAACTGGCGATTCTTAATAAGCCCAGCCGCAACTGCTGTTAGTTGAATCAAATCTGTTGCCGGGAATGCCAATTGAACAAGATCTGTATCAAATTCGGCTTCTAATTGCGCTTCACCATTTAAGATGGCAATAATGCCGCTCTCGCTATCGCAATTTTTTAATTTATCTTCAACACCATCAGCTGAAAGCACTTTCGTTAGCTGCTTCAAAATACCAAGGTGCTCATCAGATTTAGCGGCAATACCAATCGCTAAATAAACCGTTTTGCCATTGCCCCAGTTAACACCTTGTGGGAAATGATGCACTTTCACGCCAGTCTGCTTCACCAAACTGCGAGTATCTGTTGTACCGTGTGGAATCGCGATACCGTTACCTAAGAATGTGGAGTTCTGCGCTTCACGTGCAAGCATGCCATTCACATACCCAGCTTCTACTAGCCCTTGTGTTTCAAGGCTTGCTGCTAATGCTTTAATGGCATCTTCTTTATTGGTCGCGGTTTGCTTTAACTGAATATCGTTTTTAGATAGTGACAACATGTATTCACTCCACTGGTATTTTCTGTCTTCTATTTGTCTGATTAAGCGCTAATCACTGAGGCGAAAGTTTCCATTCATACCTCGTTAATACACCAATCGACACGTCGTTTAATTATAAATTACTACTTCAACCTAAAAGCTGAATCGTTTCAGCATTTGGTGAAATTAAAAGTTTCAGTAAAGCCACTTAACATTTTAGAGCTTTGCTGAAACCTTTCAGCAGACATACTGAATCGTTTCAGCTATTATTGCAATTGTTCTATAAAGGATCATTTGCGATTATATGATCAAGCGCACAGATCTCTTTTTAATCTCTATTATAAGCAAACGATAAGAACTCATCATGACGTTAGATGAAATTGCAAAATTGGCTGGTGTATCTCGCACAACAGCTAGCTATGTCATTAATGGTAAAGCTAGCAAATATCGGATCAGTGAAAAAACACAAGTAAAGGTAATGGCTGTTGTTAATGAACATAACTTTCGCCCAGATCACGCTGCTACCTCTCTTCGTGCAGGCAGTAGTCGGTCGTTTGGTTTAATTATTCCCGATCTAGAAAACAGCAGTTATGCCAAATTAGCAAAATTGCTCGAAAGAAATGCGCGTAAAGCAGGCTATCAATTGATCATCTCGTGTTCTGATGACGATCCTGATACAGAAATGAAAGTTGCAGAAACACTCTTAAGCCGTCGTATCGATGCGCTGCTTGTTGCCAGTGTGCTTCCTGCTGATAATACTTTTTATCCACGCATTCAAACTGGCGGCGTACCCGTTATTGCACTCGACCGTGCGTTAGACGATGAAATCTTTGCTAGTGTAATCAGTGAAGATTTAGAGGGAGCATTTGAGCTTACTCAGACCCTTCTTAATAAAGGTGTGAATAGTATTGGGCTGGTAGGAGCCGTACCTGAATTAGGTGTATCGAAAGAGCGTGAGCAAGGTTTTTTGACCGCGATTCGTCGTCATCAACCAGATATCACCACGCACGTTGCCTATGGCGATCACTTTAGCCAAGAACAAGGTCAAAAACAGGTGCAGCAATGGATTGATTCAGGACACTTCCCTGATGCGATTCTCGCCACCTCTTATACCTTATTTGAAGGCATTCTGGATTGCTTACTGGCGAATCCCGAATTGATGTCAAAAATTCATTTAGCGACATTCGGTGACAACCGCTTATTGGATTTTTTACCCATTAAAATTCAGTCGTTACCCCAACAATTTGAGCTGATTGCAGACAATGCCCTAGAGTTAGCTCTCAATGCCGCAGCAGGCCGCTACCGTACCGGTGTTGAAGTTGTGCCAAGGAAGATAAAAAGACGATAACGTAAAAATAGCGCTGTGAGTAATGTGAATAAGGATAATTCAGCCTATATTCACATTAACTCAATTAACGTTACAGCTACGTTCAATATTAAGAAGAAACGTTATGACACGTTTTACTCGTCATCAAATTTGGTTTCACTGGCTTAGCCTACTGCTTATTGCCACGGCCTATGCTGCCATTGAGCTGAAAGGCGTAGTGCCTAAAACAACCCCTTGGCATGACTACCTTAAAATCATTCATTTCAATGCCGGTTGTTTTGTCTTGGTTTTGATGTGCATTCGGCTTTACTTTCAGCGCAATCAGGTAACACCCGAGATTATTCCCACACCTCCCCAATGGCAATTAACCTTGTCAAAAGCGATACACTACATCATGTATGCAGCCTTTATTCTTTTACCCTTGTTAGGGTTAATTATGCTGGCTGTCGGGGGTAAGCAATGGGATCTAGTAGGAATATCAATACCAGCTTTTTCAGTGCCTGATAAAGAAACATCAAAATCGATTAAAGAAATTCACGAAACTATCGCTGACATAGGTTATTTTCTGATTGCATTACATGCAGGGGCTGCTATCTACCATCACTATGTGGTGAAAGACAATACGCTACTGCGGATGCTACCTAAATAGCGACCTCAAATAGCCATTAACAAAAAAGAGAGCCTATTAGTTACGAGTAATAGGCTCTCTTTTTACCGTCAAGTAGAGTGCTTATCGGCATCTCTTAACTGTTTAAATGCCACTTTACTTAAACTAAAAAGACGTTTGGCTTGATTGAGGTAATCGGTTTTATCACCCTCAATTCTTCGACGATTAAGCTGTGTATTAACACCACCTTCATACGCAAATTGTAACAGCACCCCTATTTCATCGAGGTTAAATGCCGCTTTATTTTCACTCACGCACACCGGAATAATATGATCAGGCGATAACAATTCTTGGTTATATTCAACGGCGGCTTTAATGGTTTTAGCTTTGGCTGTTGTTGGCTGTTCTATGTTGTAGGGTGGTTGCCACTCTTGCACAGGCTGAAGGCGATCAACTTGATTGACCAAAGCCAATATCTGCGGTTTTTTTCGTGATCGGTTTTTCGGTTGTGTATAAAATTCATCAATCGCCGCTTTGAGATGAGTGTCTAGTGTTCTGGCTGATTGATTGGCTTTGAGTACCCAAAAGACAAGATCACTGTTAGCAATTTGATCAACAATCAAAGCTTCTGTTTTAGGATTGCCATCAATACCAGGAAGATCGACCAAGTGGATAAGATCGACACCATCGACTTCGCATTTATGAACATGAATACTGTCTGTTGAAGGAATGGCACTGACTTCTGCAACCATACTGCCAACTACGGCATTCACCACCGACGATTTGCCCGCACTCACTTGCCCGATAACAGCAACACGCAACGGTTCAATATTGGGTTCGACTCGTGCACGGTCTTTAGTGACAACGTCACTCTCGGCAAGTTCTGTGTCTCTGGCTTTAAACCGACCACTGTATAAATCGATCGCCACGGAAACCACTTCTTGTAACAGTGTCTTCTTCAAGCGATGCTGCACATCGGCACTCACTTCATCAAAAAGCCGACCAACAATCTGACTTCTGGCTTCGGCAATCCAACCTGCTGGGGTAACGGCACGAAAGATACGATAGACGTCGTACGCTTTCTTCGCGGTGTCCATTTTGTCTTTGTGTGCATACCCTTGCTTGATAGTGGTTAGCTTTATTTTTTCTGAAAATGGGATATTTTCTTTAAGGAAGTGACGATAACGATGGCTTACCTCTTCTACCATCAATAAGAATTCTGGTGCTGTAAATGCTAAATCATGGGCGGTAGCATTGGGCGCATATTCGCGGGCAACGTGAGAGGCTAATTCGAAGCCATGTTCACGCAAACTGCCCCACTCATCATCGCTATCTAGTTTCTGCTGAATAGTCGTATTGAGTTTTTTCCACACTTGAAGATCAAACTCAGACCATTCTGCATTAGGTTCGACAGTGGCTTTCTCAAAGTCGTTATCAGTTAACGTATTCTGTTGTGAGCCGTCTTGCTTTTGCTTAAACTGGTTTTGTTCAAACAGCCGCTGTTTCGTCACCCTTTGCTTCAAGAAAAGAAACGGCAAAAAGATAACGAGACAAAACGCGGCTGATAAGCCTAAAAATAACAGCCATTGCCCTTTTTCAAACAACGACACTGCACCAAAAACAGCCAAAATAATGAAGGGAATGAATATCGCAGTAATCATTAAAGGGACAAAGCCATGAGATAAACGGCTCAATAATCGATAACTATTTGTAAGCTGTTTCATCTCTTGCCCTGCTTCAATTCTGATTTCATATCGCTGGTATGCTTACTTTGGTGCTTTTCTAGCGTATCCGTTTTGTGCATTTCAGTTTCAGCGACATTTTTAATGCTTTCAAACGCTTGCTCAAAAACGGCTTTCATTTCTTCTTTTGTTACCGTTTCACCTTTACTCTTATGGTATAGGTACTTACATGCAGCACGACCAATCGCGTATGTCGATGAAAAGCTCATTGCAGCAGCTGTTGCACTACCGATAGTTTGACCATAAGCCGGAATGAATTTCACTAACTGCCGAATACCCAACTTCGAAAGATACTGCACCATAAAACCCGTGCCCAACGTGCCTATAAACTCAATGAAATCTTGTTTAGTCCACTCGATGCCGTATTGATTGCCTAAACTGTGCAGCATCTTTCCTTGTATCGCGGGTACCGAGACAAACCCGACAGCAGGTATAGCATCACTTGCACCAGCAGCGCCGGCATACCACAGCACTTCGGTTTTCAGTTTATTGAAATTACCTTCTTCACGAGAAATATGTGCTTTGGTATTCGTGAATAAACTTAAAATAGGTAGCATGTCTGCCAGGGTGGTTTTCAGCGTATCAAGCCCAATTACGTCACCTGTTTCAGGTGAGAAATCAGCTTGAATAGACTGCACGCTCCCTCCCAAAACATGTTCAATTTGGGTTTGATTGTGCAAGATAGCTTGCTGTTGCTCGGTGTGAGAACCCAGTGAACTAATGGCGGTATGAACAATCAAAAAGTGCTTGATATCGCCAGATTTTTTAATCTGTTTAAGCGCATTCAGTACATCATTTTGTTCTGGCTCTTCTGCCTTTAGCACCACAATTAAGGCATGGCTTCGATCTTTACAGGCTTGAATATCTTCATGAGGATCGTAATCAGATTCAGAGAGGCCACGCGTATCAAGAAAACATAATAATGGGTTATCGACAGGATAATGATAGCTATGTGCCGTTTGGGTACAGGGTTTAAAACCATTGCCAATTTCAACGGCCGAATTACCCGTTAAGGCTTGAATTAACGTCGATTTACCCGCGCCCGTTTTACCCAACAACCACAATGTGGGTAAATGCTGCTGCCATTCTGTGAATGCGGGCTCGATATTAGGGTTCACTGACGGATTCATGTAGCCAAACACTTTTTTGAAAAAGCTATTCATTGCCATAAGGGGTTCTTATTCTCTATTTACGTGATGCATATACCCAAGTTACCTCAAGATGCTCGTTTCAGCGAGAATTTGTTGGGTTCTTATACCATTCTGGATAAGTAAATGGTCAGATAATTGCGTAGAGAAAATGGATAATAACAAGGCAGAAATTGAAGTAACTAGTGGTTCTAATTATAAAATTTCTAACATAGTTATAAGCTATTTTAACCAGCAAGAATGGTCAGATACTTGTCTAGATTGGTATTAGCAAGATGCTGATTTATAAACACGGTGTGCCTTTACTCGATATCTTTATTCAATAGCTTTATTCAATAGTTTTATTCAATACCGTTGCAAAAAAGGCTAAAGCACCATAGATGCTTTAGCCTTTCGTTATATTTACAACTTATGTTTAGTGCAAATAAAGACGGTTAATCTTTTGCTTCAACCAAATCTTCTTGAGCGGCTTCTAATGGCGTTTCATCTTGATCTAACTTCAACCAAGTCACGAATAGTTCATACCAAATAGCCAATACAACCGCCCCAAGGAATAAACCAATAATGCCAGCCGCTAACATACCACCGATAGCACCAATCAAAATGACTGGCATAGGTACATCAACACCACGGCCCATTAGCATTGGTTTTAAGAAGTTATCAGAAATACCAGCAAGCAATACCCAAACTGTGAAAATGGTTGCCGATGTTGTGTCTTGTGTCGAGAACACATAAAAGATAACAGGAGCAACAATAATAAGCGCTGGAAGCTGAGCAATACCCAAGATCAACACGCCGAGTGTAATTAAACCCGCAGCAGGCACACCGAACACGAACATGCCCGCACCCACCAGCATTGACTGAATAAAGGCAACGCCAACAACACCAAGTAATACACTACGAATAGTTGCCGCTGTCAGTGTTGTCCATTCTTCACCGTGTTTACCCACAACACGAACAGCCACGGTTCCAATTGCCTCAGAACATGCTATAGAGTGCGTCATGAAACCTGCCGCAATCGCTAAGGAAATAATAAACATCACTAGGGATGCTAAACTGCTGCCGACCAAAGATGCCATTGCGCCTACTGCAGTTTTAATTTCAGGCAAAAAATGCGTGACGGCTTTTTCTAAATTCGTCGAAAACAACGACCACACTTCAAACAACTTATCACCAACAACAGGGATATCAGCAATGCGCTGTGTTGGACCGGGAATTTTAATTTCGCCGCTTTGTACTACGTCAGTTAAGTGTGTTACTGCATCAAAAATAGAACCTGACACCAAAACAAAAGGAGCAACTAACAGCGTAATACCCAGCAATGCCAGTATTGTTGCCGATAAGCCACGGCGACCGCCTAGCATATTTTGTAGTTTTTGAGTTAATGGTAATAATGCAACGGCAATAATTGCACCCCATAGCACTGGGATGACGAACGGTTTTATAATGTCATACGTCCATACAATTAGGATAAACAACAATCCAATTCGAATGGCAGATTCAACCATATTATTGACGAATATTTTACTCTGCTTAACGTCTATTTGTTGCTTAGCATCTACTTGTTTATCCATTTTGTTTTTCCTGATTACTTTGACTCGAACTCACTAAACTGGCTACGACAATCGCCATATAAAACACGCCAGCAATTGCTTCAAGATATACAACAACTTGTGCAAAAGGTGATAAAGGACTGATATCGCCATAACCTAATGTGGTTAAGGTGACGAAACTGAAATAAGCCATGCGAGAGAAGTTCTCTACCCATGGGGCGGCAGTCATGCCTGTAAATGCTTCAGGTGAAAATTCCATTACTAACAGATAGATAATGGTCCACATTAGGCCTAAAAGAAGAAATAACGAGACAGAGCCAACAACTTTGTTGGAATCAACACTGCCAGTGAACAATATTTGCCGTGCAACGGATTTAAACGTTCCAAAGAAGAAACTAAACATTAGCCCCAGCATGATTAAATCCATTTGCGCGATGCCTAACCAGTTCCGAATAATTGTGGCAACTAACCAGCACCCGGCCAATGTCATCATGAATCGGTACCAATTTTTATCGAACCGCAAACTCACTAAACAGACCAAAAATGTAAGCGCAGTAAAGCCTTCCAATATATATTCAAGTAGACCGAATTTATTCGGTAAAACCTCGACGAGTGACGTACTCACTAACAGCATAACAAGCGCTACAGTCATATAATAAAAGTTGTTAGCTTCATTTATTTTCTTCTTCGGAACATTGTTGTTCTGATTATTATTTGTCTCTACGGTCATAATTAGCCTCGCAGTTATTATCTGAAATCGGGAATAAATTTTTCACATTATTCTTCTGGTTTGTCTTGCAGCACCATAATGGATGCAGACAAACCAAACCGTAGTGCGACACCTTCAGGTAATTCATTAACGGCAATACGAACTGGAATACGCTGTGCTAGTCGTATCCACTGAAAAACAGGGTTCACGTTGGGCAGTAAGTTATAGCCTACGGTGCCGTCTTTCGGGGCTATCCCCCAGCCTAACGATTCAACAACCGCATCAATGGGTTTCTCGGGATGTGCCATTAGCGTTACTTTGGCTTTGCTACCAATTGCTATTTGTTCTAATTGGTTTTCACGAAAATAGCCAAATACCCAGAAACTATTACTATCGACTAACGCAATCAAAGGCTGGTTGGCAACTGCTTGTGTGCCATTGCGAATATCAATATTGGATACGTAGCCATCAACCGATGCATGCACATTAGTGAACTCCATGTTCAATTTAGCGGCTTTTAATTGTTCTTCTGCTGATTTAATTTGCAGCAGTGACTCTTCATACGTAATTTGTCGACGCACAAGATCTTTATGAGAAACCGCCCCTTTATCTTTAGCGCGAATATCCAGTAAGCGATCGTATTCGATCTTTTTACCGCGCGAGCTTACTTTTGAACGCTCTAGTGATACTTCAGCTTGTGATAAAGAAATCGCATAAGTGCTTGGATCAACCTGAAACAGTAAATCACCTTTACGTACAAATTGGTTATCATTTACCGCCACATTCACAATGGGCCCAGAAACACGGGGGGCGACTTTGATTATATTTGCCCGAACTTGACCGTCGCGCGTCCATGGGTTGTTGAAATACTCTTCATATTTCTGATACCCCAGATAGATTGCGCCTCCTATGATTAGGATATTAAGCGCTATAACAAATAGTTTTTTTATCTTGTTCAAAATCACACCTAAAATCGTAAAAAGAAACTATCAATCGCGACAACATAGAAAACAGAAATCGCAATAAACGTAATTGATGGAAATGCTATTAATCGAGATAGCCGTGTTTTATTTAAAATAGCGACGGTTATCCATGTCGCAATAATGGCAATAATCATCACTAATAAAAAAGGCGAATAGTAAATATCACCGAGTTGTAATTCATGAGGGATCTGCACTATTCCGCCCCCTCATCGCTCGTTGAATCAGTAAAGCCGAGTTCATCTTCAAATAAGGGTTTGGGTTGCTTAACTGGATCGGGCAATAACGGTGGCAACACTTGAGGATTATCTAGCTTATCACCCCAGTCTGTTCTTTCTTTCATTTGCTGAATTTGCGCATCTTTAATAAACGCTTTACCTGTGTTCGCTTCCCAGCCACCGCCTAATGCTTTGTATAACGCAACAACTTGATTGGCAACATTGCCTTTGATTTGCGCGTAGCTATCTTCACTTCGTGTCATCGTTTCTACCGAATTCAGTAAGCGTTCGAATGTAATCTGACCATTTTCGTATTGCGTCATAGAAATATTGTAGGCACGTACTGCCGAGCTAACAGAACTTAAACGAAGGGCTTTTTGCTGTTGGTATAATTCGTAAGATTCCAATGCATTACTGACTTCTTGAACAGCGACTAACACTTTTTTATTGTAGTTAGTTAGGCTTTCTTGAAAGCGAGCATCTTCCAAGCGCACATTATTTTTTACCCTACCGTACTGGAAGATATTCCAAGAAAAACTGGGACCAGCAGCGAGCGTAAGTGAATCACTGAGACTAAAGCTACTACCCGACCGCACAGTACTATTGACCCCGATGGAACCGAACAAAGAGAAACTCGGGTATAACGCCGATTCTGCAACGCCAATTTGAGCACTTTGCGCATGCGCTTGTAACTCTGCGACCTGTAAATCAGGGCGACGAAGTACCAAAGACGCATCAACACTTGTACTCATACCAGGGGCACGAGGTACTAATGAATAATCATCGTAACTCGCGGCTGTGCGTTTTGCGTTAGCTTGGGAATAACCTGTGTTGTACGCCTTAATTCGAGCATCAATAGCATCAGATTGAAGTAAAGGTTCAACCTCGAAAGGCATAACACCTAACAATACCGCCAATGCATTTCGAGCTTGATTCATACCAATTTCTAACGATGGCAGCGCCGCTTGCGTGGCATATAACTGACTTTTTGCCTGCTGAATATCAAGCTCGGTAACATTGCCAGAGTCAAATTGAACCTGAGTAATATTAACAACACGTTCTTGCACTTCAATATTACGCTTTGATAATAAAATACGTTCTTGGAATGTGCGGTAGTTAACGTAGTTACGCGCCACTTCGGCTGAAATAGTCACCGCTATGTCATTATAAGACGCAATTGTCGCGTACATAGCAGCTTCAGCAGATTCAATACCGCGTGAATATTTACCCCAAATATCCATTTCCCAGCCGGCATCAAAAGACAATGCCGCGTTATTGAACGAATTTTCGTTATTGTAAGCACGCGCTAAATTACCTGATACCGTTTGTACTTGCGGGTAACGGAACGAGTCAGAAATACCCAATACCATTCGTGCTTGCAGAATACGTAGCCCTGCGGATTCAAGATCAAGGTTTTGCTGGCTTGCACGTTCAACCAAGGTGTTTAATGTGGGATCATTAAATTGCATCCACCATTGTTCAATATTCTTGCCCGCTTGCTCGGTATCATTTTGAGTCCAACTCTCTGGCATTTGTACTGGCTCAATAGCCTTATAATCTGGCCCTACAACGGTACAAGCTGTTAAGCTGCATAACGGCAGTATAGTGATACATGTTTTTAAGTATTGCTTAAACATTGCTCATACCCCTAAAACCTCTTCTGTCGCAAATTCACCCAACTGATATCCTCGTACGCTACTTTGCATTGATTCATTGCTTCAAAAACATTCTTTTTTAAATTAAGAAAAATATATAAACCTGCTATCTCTGTATGAGAATAGTCACTCAAATCCAAGCCATTGAAAAAGCGTTCAAGTTTTTCTTCAGTACTCTCATAATTAATCGCATAAGAATGAAAAATTTCATTCAGCGCTTCTTTTCTACGCCCACCAGCCAAAGACTGCGCCATTTGTGGCAATACCTGATCGGCGTAGGCTTCTCTTACTTTGTTAACTAATATGTTTGATTGGAATTTTTGGTCAGCCATTACAAATGTATTAAGGTGGTTATTTAATAAATTGCATGCACCTGTAAATTTCGCGAGTGCCTGTGGCGATGTTTGATCAAAATATTTATGGTTAATCTTGCTGCTCCACACCATCATCTTTTTTACCGTCACATTCATCGTTACGACATGCCAGCGGCAACGCAAACGACTAAACAGTGAGGGGTTGTGTATTTGGTGCGAGCGTATTACGCCGTTCACTTGCCTGAAAAAACGTTCTCTCATAACAAGAAACAGATGCTCAGGTCTTGATGAAAATGGGAAGTAATAAGAAAAAATAATCATGAATACGACAAGGTAGAACAACAACATAATCGTCAGAATGATGCCGAAGTGATATGTCATCGTATTGTCTATTCCTAAAATAAACAGCCCCAATAAAAAGAAAATAGTGATAGGGCCTTTGAACAAATAAAACGCCACAAAAGTATAGATAAAGAGAAAGGCACCCAGCTCTATACCTAACGACAGTTGAGGCAAGATAAAAACATAGGCAGGTACGGCAAACAAGAAACCAAAAGTAAATAACACTAACAACAACACAGGATGAACGGGTAAGTAAGATAATACCGACGCAAAAATTGTGGCAAAAATAACGAAGCTGTACCCACCGGGAGGATTAAAATATATCCATAAAATACCAGCTACCCAGTAAGTCACAAAAACCTTAATGGCAGTTTTTGCGTTTTCAGCATCCCACAGTAAGAAGCGACCCGGCTTCTTAGGAAACGTTTCTTGAAAAGAGACACGTCCTGTAAGTG
>SWCB01003771.1_pt1 | contig 23889 bp, 21 predicted proteins | sample 4692901 | NCBI WGS metagenome assembly SWCB01 (sample SAMN10267276, study PRJNA491770) | bioreactor metagenome | isolation source: DHS bioreactor inoculated with subseafloor sediment | place: Japan: off Shimokita Peninsula | collected 2006-08 | reverse complement strand
TTAATATGTGCTTTCATACCAACTAAATCTAATAATGCTAAAATATCTTCTTTGGTTTTATGTTTCCCTATAACTGAAGCCAACATAATATTTTCATAAACTGTTAAATTGGGGATTAAATTATAAAATTGAAAGACAAATCCGATGTCCAAAGATCTTAATTTTGCTTTTTCTGCTTCCGTATAATCCTTTAAAGGACGGTCAAACATAAAAACTTCACCATCGTCATAAGGCTCAAGACCACTTAAAACATATAGTAGTGTGGTTTTTCCAGATCCAGAAGGTCCAACAATAGATATAAATTCTTCATTGTTTATGCTTAAATCCAATCCTCTTAAGACTTCTGTTTCGATTTTATCGTGTCTATATATTTTCTTAAGCTTTTGTGTTTTTATTAAGACCATAGATATCCCTGATTTCTTTGGATTTTGTTTAGTTTAATACTATCATATTCGTTCTTTTTTTTAAATGGTAACGTACCTTTTTCTTAATAGAACTGCTATAATTAAAATATATATAAACGTTAGGAGGATCTATCCATGCATTTACAAAATGATTTTATCAGCATATTTCATCAAAATCCTGATGCTTTTTATTTTTCCCCAGGACGAGTGAATCTTATCGGTGAACATATAGACTATAATGGCGGATTAGCACTTCCTGCAGCTATTTCACTTGGGACTTATGGTGTTATTCGCATGCGTAATGATCACATCATCAGAGTATTTTCAACCAATTTTAGTGATTTAGGAGTAATTGCTACTTCTTTAAGTGATTTAGCATATAAAGCAGATGATCACTATGCAAATTATATCAAAGGCGTTTTTGATCTTTGCCTTAAAAAACATCCAGAAATTAAACGTGGTATGGATATATATATTCATGGAACTTTACCACCGCAATCCGGACTTTCATCTTCAGCATCATTGCTTGTTCTTATGGTTTATATTCTATCAGATGTTTATCATCTTGATTTAACAAGAACAGATATTGCGCTTTATGCAAAAGATGTAGAGAATCATTACATGCAAATGCATTGTGGCATTATGGATCAACTCATTATCTCAAAAGGTATTAAACACAAAGCATTACTCATGAATACATCAACTTTAGAAACATCTCCTATCCACGCTTTTATTGATGGATATACATGGGTGATTATGAATTCTCATTATGAGAGAAAAACAACAGAGTCAAAATATAATGAACGTGTTAAAGAATGTCAAGATGCTTTGAAAATTATCAAGAATGAGAAAAATATTCTAGAATTATGCGAATTATCAGTAGATGATTTTCATGATATTGAGAATCATCTAAATGAAATCTTAAGAAAAAGAGTAAAACATGTTGTTACTGAACAACATCGTGTTTTAAAAAGTATTGAGGTTTTAAAAAACCAAGATGCTAATGATATGGGCAAACTCTTAAACGCATCACATTTATCTTTAAAAAATGATTATGAAGTTACTGGTTTTCATTTAGATATGCTTGTAGAAGGTGCACTTCTTGCAGGAGCCATCGGTGCACGTGTTACAGGTGCAGGCTTTGGTGGATGTGCTATTGCACTGGTTAAAAATGAGCTTCTAAATAGTTTTGATCATATGGCAGACCACTATTATTATCAAAAAACTAACCTTCACGCATCTTTTTATCCTGTTGAATTTATGGATGGTGTTTCAAAAATCGAGGTGGATAAATGAAAACCTATGTAGATGCCTTTTTAACATACGGACTTGAAAATGAAATCATCACCAATTTTGATATCGCTAAACATAACCTTTATGAGTTGTTTCATTTACCAGATGGATCTTATGAAAAAACTAGAAAGCCCATAGATGATATACTTTCTAAGCTATTGGATGCTGCTTATCAAAAAGGGTTTTTTAGTCCAAACACAACTTTAGAAAGAGATGCATATGAAGCATATTTATTCGATTTGATGATGCCTTCACCAAAAGAGACTAAAGAAACATTTAAGAAACTTGCAAATACAGATAAAGAAAAAGCTTTTTCATATTTGTATCAGTTATCAAAAGATGTGAACTATATTAAGACGAAAAGAATTGCTCAAAATACTCACTTTAATTATGATTCACTATATGGGAATATCGAGCTTACCATCAATTTATCAAAACCTGAAAAAGATCCAAAAGATATCGCAAAAGCACTTGAGGAAACGATTGATCATAAAAAGGGTCCAAAGTGTGTATTATGTAAAGAAAACGAACAAAACTATCAAAATGCTCGCATGAACTTAAGAATTGTTCCTATAGAACTCGCATCAAAAAAATGGCATTTTCAGTATTCACCTTACCTATATTTTAATGAGCATTCAATCATCTTAAGTGACAAACATCAACCGATGCAAATCACTACATCTACATTTAAAGCTTTATTTGATTTTATAGATTATATGCCTAGTTATTTTATTGGATCAAATGCAGACTTACCAATTGTAGGTGGTTCGATATTAAACCATGATCACTATCAATCAGGAAGACATCATTTTCCTATTGAGGATGCAAAACCAATTAAAATCTATGAAGACCTAGAAGGTATAAAGATCACTCACTTATACTGGCCACTATCAACGATTAGATTGCAATCAAAAGATCGCTATCAACTAGAAAAACTTGCAACGCATATCTTAACATTATGGAAAACATATGAGCAAAAAGATTTAGATATTATACCTAATACAACGCAAACACATCAGACAATCACACCTATTGCTAGATATAAAAATGATACATATGAGCTTGATGTGATATTACGGAATAATCGCACAACAAACACCTATCCCGATGGTATCTTTCATCCACATCAAGAATATCATCATATCAAAAAAGAAAATATTGGATTAATAGAAGCTGCTGGATTAGCAATCCTACCCGGCCGCTTAAAAGATGAATTAAAACATGCATTTTTATATTTAAAAGATGGCATTAGTCATCCGTCATTAAAAAAACATATCCTATGGTTAAACGAATTAAAACACCAAAATGCTATTCAAACTAAAGATGATTTATATCAAGAGGTTGGTAAAATATTCACGCATGTTTTAGAAAACGCTGGTGTATTTAAACTTGATCAAAAAGGTATATCTGCATGTGACAAATTCATCAATGATATCATCAAAACATATAAAAAAATGTGAACACAACAATGCTCACATTTTTATTTATTCAATGATACATCCTGGATAAAAATAGTTTAATCTTATATCTAATATAGGTTTCATGATTTCATATGCTTTAATACCTGTACAGTGTCCAGTGTAATACTTAAAGACCGGTTTAGATTTTAAAACTTGTGCAATCTCAATGATATTTTCTATAGACTCTTCATACGATTTAAATCTCGACTTCAAATGGAATCCACCAATCACAAAATCTAATTGCTCATGATCTAAATGCTTAAATGCTTGATTAAGGATATTAACAATACCTTTGTGAGAACACCCAGTGCATAAGACATTTTGATTTTTTGATGTGATCAATAGACTTTGTTCATGCTTGAAATCATCTAACACCATCACTCCGTTTACTTTCTTAAACATGGTGTGATTACTATTTGGGAAGAAATTTTTTGTTTCAATTTGATTGATAATCATAAGTTCAGTATCAATCATGTAATCCCCATCTAGCAAAATAAATCTAGACATATCTAATTTTTTACTTAACCCTATATATGTATGCTCATATGCTTTTCGCATGGAATAATAGTCATCAAATGCTGACTTTTGAATATAGATCTTAGCATGATTATTGATTCTAATCAAATCCTCTAATCCTCCTCCATGATCATAATGACCGTGAGAGATAACAACTGTATCAATTAAGCTTAAATCTATATGTAATCTTCTGGCGTTACATGCAAACAATGAACTTTGTCCAACATCAAATAGGATTTTATGCTTTTCTGTTTCCATATAAAAACTTAAACCATGTTCTGCTCCTAAATGGCCATCAATTTGACTATCCTCAATCAAGGTAATTATTTTCATTTTTTTTATACCTCTTTCTACTTTAATCATAGCACTTTAAAAACATTTGTCAAAAAAAAAGATGCTAGTCACAAGTGACTAACATCTCATTGTAATATTATTTTTTAACTCTTCTTGCGACATACGCAAACATTTCTGGTCCTGTATGAATACCTAATACAGGTGTTAATTCTGATAACTCTAAATTTCTTACACTTAATGAACGTTTTAAAATTTCACCAAGCTCTTGAGCTTTTTCTTTATCTGATGCATAATGCACAGTTAAATCAATTAAATCACTACCAAAATCTTCGATTAAAATATTTTTCATATTTAATAATGAACGCTTGATACCTAATGCTTTAGATTCTGTAACATAAACACCTTCATCATTAACGGTAATTACTGGTTTAATGTGTAGTAGATCACCAATGGTACCTTCTACTTTACCAATACGTCCACCTCTTCTTAAATACTTAAGAGTCGCAATCGTATAATAAGCTTTTGAGTCTTTATATCTAAGCTCATCTAATGCTTCAATAATCTTTTTCGTTTCGACACCTTTATTTACTAAATCCACAGCTTCTCTTACAATGTAACCTTGTTGAGCGCCTAATGTTTTTGTATCATAGTGTGTAATTGCTAAATCTTTTTCTTGTTCGATTTCAATTCTAAATGCATTAAATGTACCTGATAACCCTGATGAAATATTGATAACAAGTAATGCTTCATAACCTTCTTTTTTTACTTTTTCAAAAATATCGTGCAAATCACCTGTTTTTGGAAGTGATGTTTTGATATTTTTTTCATCTAAATCTTTGTAAATCTCTTGTGAAGTTATTTCTAGTTGGTCTCTAAAGCTTTCATCACCGATGTTGATGATGAGTGGAATAACAAATAGATTCTTTTGTTTTTCAATATACTCTTTTGACAAGTTGCATCCAGAATCTGTTAAAATGGCTGTTTTCATATTTATACCTCTATCTTTTATAGTTTTGCTGTTTCATAACTATATGTAAAATAATAACATAATTTTGATGCCAAAGACAGAAATATGAAATAAATTAAAATACCATTTGAAAATTACGTCTTTTTCACATAAATGAGATTACCGATAAAGATGATAATCATCACACCAGAGAATATCAAAAACATTAAAGACATTGAGTAATCTGCTAGTAAACCAATCAGTGGTGCAAAAATAACAATAAGCAATGAAGACGTTTGTGATTCTACACTAAGTACCGTAGCTCTCTTATCATTATCTGTCACATCCCCAATACGCTCAACCATAAGTGGTTTTCTGATATTCATCATAATATATAACATCAAGAACATTAATCCGACGATAATCAATGAGTCCAAAAAGAAACTTAAAACGCCTATTGCAATCGCTGTAAATAACCAAATGTACGCAATGAGCACACCTGGTTTTCCAATACCTTTAACACGATAAGCATTTCTACTTGATATTGCACTCACTAGATAAATGATGGCATAAATAATTCCGATATAAATTTTAGAATGTTCTTCTTCATTAAATTGGCTAAATATCAATACCCCAAAAGACATTGAAACTAAAATGGGTTGAATATAATCTTTAATGCTCTTAAATGTTGCCTGATATGAAGCAGAATTAAATACTGCATTTCTGACATTTTTTGTCTTAAATGTATATTTGATATGATCAATATTATGTTCGATGAAAGATTTAAATGAAAATTTGACGTCTCTTTTTTCATTTAGACGATTAGGATAAGATAAAATTAATATCAAATCTATAACATATGGAATGATTGCTGCAAGAAATAAAAATCTGATTTCTGGTAAATACAAAACAAGACCAATAGAGACTAAACTTGCAATCATTGAACCAATCAAAGAATATGAGCGTGTCAACCCATAGATCAATGTCTTCGATGATTTGATATTTTCTTGATCCATATAAGACATAATCATAGATTTATGCGTACCAGATCTAAATGCTTCACCTAAAGCAAATAAACTCATTGCAATCACAAATTCGTAGAACTCAGTTGATATAAAAAATAATAAAAATGAAATGATATAAAAGATAAAACAAATGACTAGCTCTATTTTCTTACCATATCTATCTGCTATTACCCCTGAAGGAATCTCAAAAATATATATAATTATCTCTTTAATCGCAAGCAAAATACCTACTAAAAAAAGATTTAACTCATACGATAAAAAATAGATAATCATGTATGGTTCAAAAAATCTTAAGTTCTTTAATAAGCCATAAAAGCCAAATTTCGTGATTTGTAGTCTATGCTTTCTTAGATCTTCCATATGTATACCTCTTCTATTTAAAATTATTATATCATTTTTTACTGTTTTTTATCATAAACGCGGTTGTAATAAAAGCGCTTTCATGTTACAATGATTTTGGAATTACACTACATTTTTTATCGAAAAAATCGAAACTTCGATAAATGAACAACAAAATCAAATATATATCTTTAATTAGGTTTTTAAACCAACGATGCCGAAGAGAAAAGAGAGGTTATTTTTTATGCAGTTTAAGTCAAAACCGATTGCTGTACAAGACATTCTTTTGCCTAATGATTGGATCAACTATGAGAAATGGTCTGTTGTTGCATGCGACCAGTTTACGAGTCAACCAGAATACTGGGAAGAATTAAGAGAAAGAATTGGCGATGAGCCTTCTACTTATGATCTTATTCTACCTGAGGTATATTTGGAGTCTATGAGTGATCAAACCATTGAAAAAATCAATGAAAAAATGTATGAATACATCAATAATGGCATTCTAAAAGATCTTGGACCATCCATGATTTTAGTAGAAAGAAAGACATTATGTGGAAAAACAAGATTAGGTATGATGCTAAGCATTGACTTAGAAACATATGATTATCAACCTTTTACAAAACCTTTTATTAGAACTACTGAAAACACAATTATTTCAAGAATACCTCCTAGAGTAAAAATCAGGAAAGATGCACCACTAGAATTAACACATGTCATGTTACTTGCTAACGATCCTGAAAAGCAAATTTTAAAAACCCTTTTTAAACGAAAAGATGAATTCAATATCGTATATGATTTTGATCTTAATATGCGTGGGGGACATATTAGAGGGTATCAAATTACTGATTGCGAACCAGTGATTAATGATTTTTATAGTTTAATTAAAGATCCAGATGATCCAATTTTATTTATTGTTGGTGATGGCAATCACTCGCTTGCTACTGCTAAGACACATTGGGAAACACTAAAACCCTCTCTATCTAAAGAAGATTTAGTAAATCATCCTGCTAGATATGCTTTAGTTGAAGTTGTCAATATTTATGATGATGGTCTAGAGTTTGAAGGCATCAATCGTGTTTTATTTAATGTTGATGAACAATTTTTAACTAGTCTTCAAGAAGCGATAGATCAAGAAGTTGAGTCATGGGTATATACCAAACAAACTGGAAAGATACCATTTTATATGCCAAAAAGTACCGCATTAGCTTATGAGCAAATTCAATCATTTATTGATGATTATCTATCTTATCATCAAGATATGATGATTGATTATATTCATGGTGATGAAGAAATGATTGAGATCTGCAATAAAAATGAAGATCGTTTAGGCATTCATATGCCAGTTTTAGATCGTAAAGATTTATTCCCATTTATCCAAATGGGTAAAATTCTACCAAGAAAATCATTTTCAATGGGTAACGCAACCGCTAAAAGATATTATTTAGAAAGTCGATTCATTAAAAAAATGAGTTTAAAATAGAAGGGAGAACATATGAAAAGAGTATTTAATTTCTCAGCTGGACCAGCTGTTTTACCAGAAGCCGTTTTAAAAGAGGCTGCACAAGAAATGCTAGATTATAATAACACTGGCATGTCTGTTATGGAAATGAGCCATCGCTCTGCCATGTATAAAAAAATCATCGAGGATGCAGAAAAAGATTTAAGAACTTTAATGCATATTCCTGATAACTACAAAGTCTTATTTTTACAAGGAGGCGCAACCCTACAATTCTCAATGATTCCAATGAACTTACTTAAAAAAGGTGTTGCAGATTATATTATTACAGGTGCATGGGCAAAAAAAGCTTATAAAGAGGCTCAAAAATACGGTAAAATTAAAGCTATTGCATCATCTGAAGATAAAAATTTCTCATACATTCCAGATGTATCCAATTTAGATATTTCTGAAGATGCTGATTATGTCTACATGTGTGATAACAATACAATTTATGGAACTAAATTTTATGAACTACCAAACACAAAAGGAAAAACATTAATCTCAGATGCTTCTTCTTGTATCTTATCAGAACCTGTTGATGTTTCTAAATATGGTGTTATCTTTGCAGGTGCTCAAAAAAATATCGGACCTGCAGGTACTGTAATTGTTATTATTAGAGAAGATTTAATTAGAGATGATATCAAAGCTGATACACCTATCATGCTAAGATATGATATTCATGCAGAAAATGGATCTATGTATAATACTCCACCAACTTATGGAATTTATATGTGTGGTAAAGTCTTCAAGTGGCTACTTGATATGGGTGGTATTGAAAAAATGCATGAACATAATCTAAGTAAAGCTAACTTATTATATGATTACATTGATCAAAGTAAACTTTTCTATGGTACTGTTGAAAAGAAATCGAGATCTATTATGAACGTTTGCTTTAAAACAGATGATGATGAGCTAAACGATTTATTCATCAAAGAAGCAAAAGCTCAAGGATTAGAAAACTTAAAAGGACACCGTTCTGTTGGTGGTATGAGAGCTTCTATCTATAATGCAATGCCTTATGAAGGCGTTAAAGCACTTGTTGATTTTATGGAAGCATTTGAAAAGAATCACGGAAAGTAGGTTTTTAAATGTATAAAATTCATTGTTTAAATAATATATCTAAAGAAGGTTTAAGTGTCTTATCAAAAGACTATACTTTAACAGATGATCTTAAAGAAAGTGATGCTGTTTTAGTAAGAAGTTTTAATATGCATGAACTTGACTTAAAAGATGATGTGCTTGCAGTTGCTAGAGCTGGTGCAGGTGTTAACAATATCCCATTAGATAAATATGCTAATCAAGGTATTGTTGTATTTAATACACCCGGAGCAAATGCAAATGCTGTTAAAGAATTAACGATTGCTGGTATGTTCTTAGCAGCTAGAAACTTATATCCTGGGATGAACTGGGTAAAAGAAAATAATCAAGATCCTGACATTCAAAAAAATATGGAAAAAGCTAAAAAAGCTTTTGCAGGAACAGAAATCCTAAATAAAACCATTGGTGTTATTGGATTGGGTGCTATTGGTATCATGCTTGCAAATACATGTGCAAAAATGGGTATGAAGGTCTTAGGTACTAAACGTAATTTAGAAACCTTAAAAAATTTAGAGTTTCATGATAATGTAACATTAGTCAAAACTAAAGAAGAAATCTATGAAAAAGCTGATTATATTAGCATTAATGTCCCTCTAAATGATAACACTAAGCATTTAATTGATAAAAAAGCTTTTGACCAAATGAAAGATGGCGTGATTATTTTAAACTTCGCAAGAGATAAATTAGTCAACGATGACGATTTAGAAACTGCAATTAAAGCAAATAAAGTTAGAGCATATGTTACTGATTTTCCAAATCCAAAGACTGCTCAAATGGATGGAGTTATCGCATTTCCACATTTAGGGGCATCTAGTGAAGAAGCTGAAACCAATTGTGCGATTATGGCATCAACAGAAATCTCTAAATTTATTGAAACAGGCGCAATCAAAAACAGTGTCAACTATCCAGATATTTCAGTTGATCAAAAACAATCGACTCACCGTTATGTGATTTTATGCAAAGTATCAAATCAAGATCATCAATCTTATACTAAAGAAGTCATCTCTTTATTTGAAGATATCAAGCATGTTTATCAAGCCTATAATGATCATTATGGTGTCGTTATTGTTGATACGGATAAAGAAGCTATTACCGATTTGGATCAAATTTCATTTGTTACTAAAGTCAGAGTGATTTAAAAAAAATATCCTTGAAAACTCAAGGACATTTAATCGATTAATTGATATGCTTTAGCAATGTTGATATATAATTCTACACCTTTAATCAACACTTCATCTTTAAAATTAAAATAACAACTATGAAGCGGATGTATATACCCCTTCTCCTCGTTACGGGTACCTAGCATGGTAAACATGCCGGGTACTTTTTCTTGATAAAAGGCAAAATCTTCAGATGCCATGAGAGGTTTTATGTACTCATAGTCATGATCTAAGTGTTTTTCAATAAACTCAACAATTTTTATATCGTTATTGACAACTGGATATAATTCCATCAGATTAGATGTGATTTCAACTTGAAATGATAGTTTTATACCACTAATGATTTCTTCAATTCTTTTTTTCATCAGATAAAAAACTTCATCCTTAAATGCTCTCATCGTACCTGTTATTTTGACATGTTGTGCAATGATGTTTCTTGCTTCTCCACCTTGAACTGTTCCTACTGTAATGACGCCTTGTTCAAATGGATCTACATTTCTAGAAATGATGGTATGTAATTGATTGATTAGATTTGCACTTGCGATAATTGCATCATTACCATCATGTGGTGATGCACCATGTGCTGATTGCCCTTTGATTTCAATATTAAACTCAAGGTTTCTTGCCATCATTGGACCTTTAACAAGACCATAAAAACCTTCTTTTAAATTAGGATATAGATGAATACCAAATATTTTTTGAACTTTGAACTTTTCTAAAAAACCTTCTTCTACAATGACTTTTGCACCACCAGGATATTCTTCAGCTGGTTGAAAGATTAAAACAATAGAATCATTGATAAGTGTTTGATCTTTTAGGTAATGAGCAAACCCTAAAAGCATTGCCATATGACCATCATGTCCACATGCATGCATCTTACCTAGATGTGTTGATGGATAAGGATAATCAGATTTTTCTAGTACAGGGAGTGCATCCATATCTGACCTAAATGCGATTGATGTTTCTTTTTTTCCTTTTTTATATGCAATCCATCCCGTGATTGCAGCTTGATGGATTTCATAGCCCATATCCAGAAGTTCTTTTTTGATATAAGCACTTGTTTTAAATAAATCAAATGATATTTCTGGTATTTGATGTAGATCTCTTCTATATTTTTTTATTCTTTCAATCATAAAAACACCTCTTTGTAACTAGATATATCTATCATATCACAAAAAATAATGATGAATACGATTTATTTTGTTCCAAATAAACGATCTCCTGCATCACCAAGGCCAGGTACAATATATGCATGATCATTAAGTTTTTCATCTAAATTGATTAAATAAATATCAATATTTGGATATTTATCTAGTATTCTTTGAACACCTTGTTCAACCCCTATTATAGATAAAACAGTGATATCTGAAACTTTTTGTTCTTTTAAATAATCAATTGTTTTTAACACACTCCCACCTGTTGCTAGTAATGGATCCAAAATAAAACATTTACTCTCACTAATGTTGTTTGGATATTTTGCATAGTATACTTTAGGCTCCAAAGTTTGAGGATCTCTATACATTCCTACATGTGCAACTTTTGAACTAGGAATTAGATTTTGAATACCTTGAGTCATCCCTAGTCCAGCTCTAAGAATCGGCACTAAAACTATATTATCTTTCAGTTGAAATCCTTTTGTTTTTGCTATAGGAGTCTCAATATCAAAGCTAGACAATTCAAAATCACGACTAATCTCATAAACCATTAAAGCACTCAACTCTTCAACAACTTCTCTAAACATTTTTGTACCACAATTTTTATCTCTAATAATACTCATTTTATGCTTCATCAATGGATGTTTAAATACATGTAAACTCATTTTTATCTTCCTTTCAACAGTACAAAAAGGCGTAATAACGCCTTTTTTTAGTCTTTATAAATCATTGTTCCAGAATTACCTTTTATGGCTAATGATGCTTCTTCTAATGATGCTATTATCGCTTGTCCGTTTGGATTATTTTCTACAAAACTTACAGCAGCAACAACTTTTGGTTCCATACTACCTTTACCAAATTCACCAGTTTCAATATAATGTTTAGCTTCTTTAACGCTCATTTTTGAAAACTCTTTTTGATTTGGTTTCATAAAATTGATTGCAACTCTCTTAACTGCAGTTAAGATGATAAAAACATCAGCACCAATTAATTCAGCTAACTTAGCACTGCTAAAATCTTTATCAATGACTGCATTCACACCAACAAGTTGATCTTTTTTGACTACTGGAATACCACCACCACCTGAGGCAATAACGATGTTCCCACCTTCAACTAATTGTAAAACTACATTCTTTTCTATGATATCAATCGGCTTCGGACTTGGAACAACCATACGGTAACCTCGTCCAGAATCTTCAACCATTTTTATGCCTAATTCTTTTTCAATCTTTAATGCTTCTTCTTTTGTATGAAATCTACCAATAGGTTTTGTAGGATGATTAAATGCTTGATCTTCAGCATCCACTAATGTTTGTGTTACGATAGTAGCAACATTTAAATCCATATTTCTTTGTAATAAAGCATTTTTGATTGCATTTTGTAAATGATAACCAATATAACCTTGACTCATAGAGCCACACTCAGGCAATGGCATTAAAGGAATTGTATTTTTAAACTCATTTGCAGTATCGAATGCACTTTGAATCATTCCTACTTGTGGTCCATTACCGTGCACGACAACAACTTGGTGACCTTCTTTAACCAAATCAACGATACTAATAGCAGCATGCTTAACAAGTTCTAATTGTTCTTTTGGTGTATCACCCAATGCATTGCCACCAAGGGCTACTAATATTTTCATGTTATTCCTCCTATAATTGTTTTGTATAATCTTCTAATGCTTTTTCAAAACAAAGCATAGGTGGATTGACCAACCCTGCTCCAACTTGCCCAACACCAGCTTTCTTATGAGCCATACCTGTATTTATTATTGGCAATATACCAGTTTCAATAACTTTAATCATATCGATACCTAGTGCAGTTGGCATAAAATCTAAAGGGGGTAAAGTGAAAACTTGATGTCTACCAGCTGTGATTTCATGCATTTCTGTAGAATAATCAAATGCTTGTTGAACAGCACCACCTACAAATTGTACAATGGCTGGAGCACCACCCATAGCGAAACCTCCGATACCACATGTTTCAGTAATTGCACTATCCCCAATATCTGGAGCTGCATCATCTTCATTAAACCCAGGGAACATTAAACCTTTAACATAGTTAGCTGGAGCTTCATACCATGTATTACTGCTAGATAATTGAATACCAAAATTCACACCATTTCTACTCATTGCAGTAACAACTGTTGAATATTTTACACCTTTTCCACTATCTAATGCTAACTTACAGTATGGCATAGATAAATTTAAGAAATAGTGTTCATTATGCTTAATAAAGCTTAGTGTTTCTCTCTTCATTAGCTCATTGTACTCAGTCTGTACAATATACTCTGAGATTTCTCTTAAAAAGAGAGCTGATGAAGCTTTATTTCTATTATGGCACTCATCACCCATATGAAGTGCTTGTGTGATAATACTTTTAATATCCACACCTTTAGATATTTCTAGAGCTTGATTTAGCACTGGCATTACAGTATGTTCTATGAACTTTAAGCGATCAATGACTTCTTTACTATTAGCACCATATCTTAATACTTTTCCTAAACCTTCGTTAATTGTACAATAACTATAGTTACCATGAACTTCGTTATATAATACATGTACCGGCATAGATGCTGATATAATACCTGCCATTGGTCCTACTGCTTGATGATGATGAGCACTATCAAATTTAATCTCACCTGATTGTGCTAATTTTAATGCATCAGATTCATCTTTTGCAAGTCCTTCATATATGAGTGCACCTATAATAGCACCTTGCATTGGTCCAGCCATTTTTTTAAAAGAAATCGGAGGACCTGCATGCAGTATAAGTTTTTTCTCCATGTTAGGAATAACTTCTATTGCTTTCTTTACTGCTACTAACTTAGCCTCAGCTTTTTTAATTCTATCTATAACTTCTAAATTAGCTTTTTGGATATGTGATGCATATTGACGCGTTTGACTAATTAAATTAAGTAACTTTAAATCACCATTTGCTGGTGGTCTCCATTCAAGATGCACATAATCAACATGCTGTCTTTCATAATCTTGTTTAAAACTAGGCGAACCAACATTGACAATTTTTAATGATTCTGATAATAATTTTTTTGTACTCATTATGCTTCACCTCCAACAATAGCTTTTGCAATCAAGGCTGCTTGTGCATTTGTTTTACCTAAAATAACACCATGTTCACTTAATCTTTTTTCTGCTGATTCAAGCCCCTGATGATCTTTATCTGTTCCACAAACATAAGCAACTATACTAATGTGACGACCATGAGACTCAGCAATTTGCTTAACTTCTTCAATTGTATCGAGTGTTACACCAACTGGATCATCATGTGAACCAATACCAAGTTCAAAATCCAATAACAAAACTGCAGTTTCTTCTAGTTTTGCTTCTTCAATCATTCGGTCTAATCTAATCATAGGTTCAATCATAGGGTGAGGTTTTCCTTGTGTAAAAATGTCATCGCCTAAATCGACTAAATTATGCCCATTTGATTCCATTGGATTATGCATTTTTTCATTTTCTTTTTTTGCCACATTACTTGTAATGCCTTTTAAATCATTTCTAAGAACACTTAAAGCTTCAGCTGTTAGTGTACCTCCACAAAAGAGGCCTTTTACTTTAGTTTGTTGTTTTTGTAAAAGTTTTCTTTCTTTCTCAATCATTAGTTTAGTTGATTGATCTATTTCTAGTAAATCTGGTGTACTTAATCCAGATAAATCTAATGCCTTTTGAGCTGCTTCAGTTAATGTTGATACAAAATAGACATGTTCGATTTGATTGTCAACTTTTGAATCTAACAAACAAACAACAACAGGTTTTTTAACAGTTTTGAGTTTATCAACTATTTTATCAAGTACACTTGGATGCGGTGGCTTACTTATCAATACAATTGTTTTCGTATCTTCATCTTCATTGAGTACATCGATACCCTTAAGCATCATTTTTCCACCCACAGCTTCGCTTAAATCTCTTCCACCAACTCCAATTGCTTGAGTGATTCCACCATGAAAACGGTCGATAATAACTGTTACTTCTTGTAATCCTGTTCCACTAGCAGCTACCAATCCAATATTTCCTTTTGAAACTTGATTTGCAAAACATAATCCTTTTCCATTAATTATTGCTGTTCCGCAATCGGGACCCATAACAAGTAAATCTTTCTCAAGAGCGATATCTTTAAGTTTGACTTCATCTTCTACACTCACATTATCACTAAATAACATGACATGCATATCATTTTCTAATGCTTGATATGCTTCGTTTGCAGCATAAATTCCTGGAACACTAATTACAGCAAGATTAGAGTCTTTTGCTTTTTTTGCTTGTGAAATTGTTTTGAATTTCGTTTCAGAAGTATTTTTCTTGTCCTCTTTTTTTGTCAATTGTTCTATAACTTCTTGATCCCAAGCTTCATTTTCATCTGTCATTTCTACAGCTAAGAGCAAGTCATTGGCTGTTGCTTGATCAAATGATTTATCAAATAAACCAACAGACTTCATCATATCTTTATTCATGTCTGTACCCATAAACATTAACAATTCTTTTAGTTTTAAATGTTTTTTAATCTTAACTGTTGTACTCATTAAAGTCACTGAATCATAATAACTATTTTTTAATACTTTATACTTTTTCATTTGTATCACCTTCTTTTAATCCTATTAAAAATCCGTATAAAATGCCATATCCACTAGTCGAACCTACGGAAATCACTTTATTTAGTGAAACTGTATTGTTTGATGTAAAAAACTCTTCAATAAAGTCAATATATAACTTAGGATAAACTTTGTTATATGTGTCTGTTAAGTTCTGACGACTAAACCAATTTGTTTTTGTTTTTGATTTGTTAATAATTTGTTTTATCCAAGAAACATGTATATTTCTTGCATTCTTTGATAGAATATAACCTACTAATATATCGTCACCAAGAGGAGTTAATCCATATCCCAACCCCAATATATCAAGTGCAGTTTTATAAGATGGACTCATTTCAAACTTCTTGTATTTATCTATCATAAAAACGTTTGTAATACTATCATCTTTTTCATTTAATGATATACCTTTCGGAAACCATTGATCAACGTATTGAAGCGTTTTTTGATAGTGATTATCTTCCATATTGAATGTAGTTTTTTCAGGTTCATAAATTTTAATATTTTGTTCTTGTATTGTGAACTGATAGATGCCTATGTTAAAAAATCCATCATCCCAAGTGACAAGATTTCCAATATTTACATCTAATTTTTTAAAATTTATATCCTCATCTATAACGATATGATGATATCCTTCTGAAATATTTGATCCTAATGTCAATATATGCTCATCTTTAAGTGAAAGATGTATGGTTGCATTATGTATTGCATACACACGAGCTCCATACATCTTCATGGCTTCACATATTTTTGAATCTATAGATCTAATTTCAGCTATTTTCACTTTCATTAACTACGTTATCTTGTCTTCTATAATAATTCATAACAACTAAAACAACAGCTATTGCAAGGTATCCTAATGCAACTTCCCATCCTGTTGCCCATCCAATTGCAGGTGCATGGATAAATCCAAAGAATGCTAATCCACCTGTAATCAATGCATATACTGCTGATAATAAATATTTCTTGTCAATAATATAAATTGCAATAGTAGCAATCATCATACCTACTAAAATATCACCTGCGGCTAATCTTTCCCATCCTAATAATGGAATACCAGTGTTTGCTAATGCTTCATAATCCAATGGCATACCAGTTGTAGCTATTGCATTTTTAATCTGTAAAGTTACAAATCCGGCGATTAATGGAATAAATGACAAGGCAACTGCTGGCATATGTTTTTTCTCTGTAGTCGCAAATGCCTGTGTTGTAATAACCATACCGATATACATTAGAATTGGAAGTAATGCTACTAATGGAATTATTGTAAGAATTAAGTTCATAAATCCTAAGAATCCGATAAGCAGAATTGTTACACCAGTTACCCAAGAATATCCAATTCTAGCACCAGTAGACTTCCAGCCAGGATGACCAATATAAATAATTGTTGGGAAAGGTGATCCTAAAAACGAACCTAATAAAGTCAATCCAGCTGGTACTAACATTGCTTTTGGAACATTATAATGTTCACCTGCAACATCAGCACTTTCTAAGTTATCTAAACTTTCTAAGAAATCATAAATAGCTAATGGTATAGCAGCTGGTAAGAAAGGAGCAATTTGTCTGAATCCTTCACCAAATAAATTAATAAATACTCCAGGGAAACTAAATCCTACGTTTGATACTGAATCACTAACTGCTTGAGGATCCATATATCCAGTAATCCATGCTAATATTGTACCAACAATGATAGCAAAAGCACCTGCTGGAATATTAAAAGGCATCTTCTTAAGTGCAAACCATCCAACAAAAATAATTGCTAATGAAGTTAATCCAATATATGGAGTCGTAAATACTTGACCAGCTGGATTCATTGCAATATAAGTAATTGCCAAACCTGCTAGAGCTCCTAACATAGCTGCTCTTGGAATATATTTTTTAATATAAATACCCACAAAAGCGCCTGTAGCCATAATGATACCTTGAATGAAATTCCATACGATACCAGCAGCCCATGCAATTTGCCAATCACCAGTTGAAGCATATACAACTGCAATAACACCAAATGCAACAACAAAGTAATGAGGTACAGAAAGTCCATATGGCATTGCTGTAACATCTGCTTTATTTTTCTTAATTGAATATTGTTTAGCTTGAATTGCTAAAATGATACCACCAAGACCAACTGCAACTGCAGTTCCAGGAACAACACTACCAAAAACGATGTCGTTTGGCATACCTATAACAACCAATAATCCTATAGCTGCTAAAAAGTTTGTTAATACGTTTGATCCTAACCCAAAAAATCCGTTTAAATCTCCTTTAACCCACCAAGGAGTCCCGCCTTTTAATTTCTTAAACATATTTGCCACCTCTTATTTTTTAAGTTCTTTTATTAATTTATCTGAAGTTGTAGTCCAACCAAAGATTCCACCTTGCTGATTAATCATGCGAATTGCAGCTTCTTGATCTCTTTCATCAAATGCTGCAGTACCATCTTCCATCATTAAGCACTCATATCCACGATCATTTGCTTCTCTTATTGTTGTGTGTACACACACATGTGTTGTTACACCACAAACAATTAAACTCTCAATCCCTTTATTTTGAAGTATTGCATGTAAATCTGTTTGATAAAATGCGCCTTTACCTGGTTTATCAATCACAACTTCGTTTTCTAAAGGTTTTAATTCGTCAACAATATCATGCCCATATTCGCCACGAATTAAGATTCTTCCCATAGGTCCTTCTTCACCAATCGCTGATGATCTTCTTTTCTTTGCAGCAGGTACATCACTCATGTCAGGTCTATGTCCTTCCCTAGTGTGAATAACAAACATGCCCTTATCTCTAGCTGCATCTAAAATAGTTCTAACTGTTGGAATGATTGATTTTGTTGGTGTAATATCATTGCCTAGTGCTTCACCAAATCCTCCAAATTCACAAAAATCTCTTTGCATATCAATAATGATTAATGCTGTTTTTTCTAAGTCAAAATCAAATGTAAATGGTTTTGCTTCAACTTGATACTTTCTCATCAATTGAAACTCCTTTCTTTTTGTAATATATATAATATCCTAAAAATATTAATGCCATAAATACATAGCCGATTGTCATGCCTTGATTCATATTGATACCTACTGTTACTCCATGAACAATGCCAAAGAATGATAACAATGCTGCAATTAGAGCAACAATTGTTGCATACATAAATTTATGATCAATGACATAAACAGCTATTGAACCCAAGATAATTCCAACAATAATACTTCCAGCACCTAATCCCATCATGCCATAATAATTTAGTCCCGCAACTTCTAATACATTATAACCAATATCACCTGCAGAACTATTTAATGTTCCGATTGCTATATCAACTGCATTTTTTGTCCAATCTGCAAGTGCTGGAATAATCGCTAGAACAACAGCTGGAGCATATTTATGTTTGACACTTGTAAATGCTTGGGTAGTGATTACTATACCTATATACAATAAGATAGGCAATATAGCTACAACTGGAATAATATTAAGTAAAACTGAAAATAATCCTAAAACTGTTAACAAAAATATAGATAGTCCGGTTAAAAATGAGTAACCGATTCTCGCACCAGCTTCTTTCCACCCTGGATGTCCAATGAAAATAGCTGTTGGAAAAGGATTCCCAAATAGTGAACCAATGATAGTTGTAGTACCATCTGCAATCATTGCTTCTTTAGTTGAGTAATGATCGCCAGCAACTGCTGCGGATTCACAATTATCTATGGTTTCAAAGAAGTTATAAATACCTAATGGAATTGCACTAAATAAAAATGGTAATGCTTCTTGGAAGCCATCCATATATCTTTTTACACTGGGGATAGGTATACCCATATTGATATTACTTAAACTATCAACAAGAATTCCGCCATCCATGAGACCACTAATCCAACCAATTGCTACACCTACTATAATAGCTACCAGACCAACTGGAATATTAAACGGCATTTTTACTTTTCCTATCCATCCTAGTAAGACTATTGCAAGTGCAACTAAACCTATATAGGGTATTGCGAAAACACTAAACGCAGGATTTAATGCTATATAAGTTATTGAAACACCGGCGAGTGAACCTAGCATAGCAGCTCTAGGTACAATTTTTCTCACTTTAGGACCAATAAAACTACCTAACAGTTCAATTACACCTTCAAGTAGAGACCAAACAAGACCAGCTGCCCAAGCCAAATATGCATTACCTGTTGACCAAAATACTGGACCAATTATTAAGAAAACAATGAGAAACATGTGTGGTACACTTGTTCCTGCAGGTAATGCAGTTACATCATCTCTATGCTCTTTTTTTGATAATTTAATTGCCATAAATGTGTAATATAAAGATGAAATAAGTATTGAAAATCCTACAGCTGGTAATATTCTGCCATAAACAATATTACCAGGTAGTCCAACGACAGCACTTAGTAAGCTTGCCATAACTAAAACGTTTGTCAAATTATTTGTGAATAATCCAAAAAATCCGTTCCAGTCACTTTTTACGAAATATTTTGTTTTAATAGTAAGCACCTCCTCGTATATCTATTATATAAAATTGAACAGATTTTGTATTTATCAATATTTTACAAATAACAACCCTTTTTATTGTAATATTTTACAACTAGTGATATGCTAAAAAAGAGGTGAGTTTATGAATACAACAATTAAAACCATCATGAATCTTGAAATATTTCAATCCTATGAGGTATTATCAGCAAAAAATGATCTTGAAAAACCGTTTGAATCGATTTCAATACTTGAAACTCCAGATTTTGAAAATTATATTATTGAGAAAAGTTTAATATTAACGACTTTCTATCCTATAAAAGGGGATCAAGATAAATTTGAGAAACTCATGTATACACTTGCTAAAAAGAATACTGCTGCAATTGTCATTAAATTAAAAAGATATATTAATCAAATCCCTGAATCAATAATCGCATTATCCAATAGTTTGCATCTTCCAATTATTGCACTTAACTATGATGCGAACTTATCTTTGCTTTTTAATAACATTTTAAGTGAACTACAAAGGAAAGACTATTATGATGCATCTTTTACTCAAAACTACTCACAATTTCTTAAAGAGGTCTACGAAACACCTACTACAAAAACCCTTTTACAGATCATTGACAAAATCGAAGATTTAGATATTTTAATCTATAATCTAGATAATAAAAAAACATATTACTCTGATAAAGATTTGCTAAGTTATTTTAATCAATACAATACATCATCTAATCTATTTCATAGAGTAGATCAAGTGCTTTATTATACTGAAGATGTGATCTATGATGACCAACCTATATATAAAATACTTTTTCGTGCAAAAAATGATAGAAGACATATCCTCCATAGTTACATCGAAATATTTAAGTTAATGGTTATCGTAATATATCAAAAAAAAATAGAAAATACTTTAAAACAAAATCAATTTTTATTGAATTTCGTATCAAACCTAGCCTCAAATTATTCAAACAATCAATTAATTGAGGCTACAAAGAGATATAAATGGAATATTCAATTTCCGATCACGATGATGTTATTTTCTATCAAAGATAAAGCAACTTCAAAGGTTATTACAAATCCAAATTTAATAGAGTACATTAGACAAGTGATTATTAACAAATTTCATGTTCAATCTGATGAACTTAGATACACATGGTTAAATGATCAATTACTCTTCATCATTAATACATATGAGACCATAAGATTAGATGATACTGTTAAAAATGTTTACACACTTTTAGAAAATAAATATCCTGAGTTTATGATTCAAATTACTTACTCAAGTCTAATTACTGAAGCTTCACTAATCCCTCAAACATATACACAACTATCAGAGGCTTTGATACACATTGAAAATCAAAAGCTAGGTTTAAATATATTTTCTGAAAGTCAAGTTAAACTTCTAAATCTGTTAAAGAATCTGAATTATAATGATATGGCCAAATATATTAATGATAGATTGAAACCAATTTATACATATGATCAAAAACATCAGTCACAACTCATAGAAACCTTGTTTGCCTATATTGAATCAAAGTTCAACATAAAAAAAACAGCTGAGAAGCTGTTCATCCATTATAACAGTGTACGCTATAGATTAGAAGTTTTGGACTCTTTAGGGCTAAACATTAATGATAGTAAATCATTCTTCGATATTTATTTTGCATTATATTTACATATAAGTTTTGATGTCAAAATATCATAAAAAATGTCCGAAAGGACATTTTTTTATTAACTATTCTATAAAGTTTTCTTTAGTTCATAAATGATTAGCATGTATTTACCACTCGCTCTAATGATAGGTATAACCTCATCAGCTGCTTCATTAAAGATACTGGACTCATATCCATGTTGATCCATATAGCTGATGAGATCTTGTTTTTTAACTTTAGTCTCAAAAAACTTTTCAATGTCTTTGAAATCTTTTTTATCTAAATAGTGCGTATGCTTTCTAAAAAACTTTCTAATTCTTCGATATTCAGCACGTGATAGTTGACCATCATCTTCAAAAAAGACAAACAAAAGTATCATCAAAGCGAGTTTGTTCATATTTTTTTTATAAACGCCTTCCCATGACTGATGTTTAATATCGTCTTCAATCTGAGTTCTTTTTCTCAAGAAAAAACCTCTTTGTTTTTGACCCTCTTTAATCATGCGTCGTCTTTCTTCAAGTTTCATCGCATGGAGAAGTCCACTTCTATTTGATGCCATAAAAATCCCCCTTCGTAAATAGTAATCTCATAATTCTCATATGAGATTTATTTTTCATTGAATGCTTGTTTGAGCTCATCCACAACAAGCAAATACTTACCACTACTTCTAAGTAAACTGCTTGCTTTTTCAATGGCGTCATTTAAGCTGCTTGCTTCGTACTCTTTTTGTTCTAGATAATCTAGAAACTCATGTTTTGATAACTTTGTTTGAAATAAATTTTTTATTTCATCATAATCTTCTTTAAATAAGTATTTCCGATTCATTTTGAAAAATGATTTAACAAGTGCATATTCTTTTCTGCTAATTTGATCATCATCTTCAGAAAATGCATATACCAAAACCATCAGTGCTAGTTTTACCATATTTCTTTGATATATATGTTCCCACTGATCATTTGGATTTTCTACATAAGGTCTATCTTCTTTTTCTAATCTTAAAAAAGATCTACCTTCTTGTCTATCTTCTTCTCTTTTTTCAACAAATCTTTTATATCTTATAAGACTTAATAATCCTCTTTGTCTTCTACCAAATAAGCTCATCGCATTGCCCCCATAAACTCTGTAACTATCATATTGTAATTTTTTTCTCTAGATTATTAACAATGAGTTGATAATCTTTATGCTTTTTAGATATTTCATACGATTCTTTAACTGCATCAAGAAAAATACTTTCTTTAAAGTCTTGTTCTTCCATATATCTATTGAATCTTTCAAAACTCATGTTTGATTTTGCAGCATCTATAATTTCAGCCAAATCTTTATCATCAAGTAGGTATCTATGCTTTTTATAATATGTCTTGATCATTTTTAATTCATCTTTTGTAAACTCCCCATCATACTCATAAAATGCATAAAGCATAATCATGATAGTAAGTTTAGATACATTTCTCATATAATCTACTTTCCAAATATCGTTTGGATTTCCACTATAGAGCTTATTTTTCTTTTTGAATGCTTCGTTTCTTAGGTTTGTTCGATTTTTATTTGTCTCTGCCTCTACTTGAAATAACGCAACCACTAACTCATTTCTACCTGAAAATGACATGTTTCCCTCCAAATACGCTTATTATTTCACTTGTTCTAAATAGCCATCTTTTAGTTCATCGATGTATGTTTTATATACTAAACTTCTTTTTACAACATTTTTAGCTTCTGCAATCGCATTATCTAAAATATCTTCTTTAAATCCACTATCTTTCATATATTTAACAAATATATCAATGGTCATCTTTGATTTAGCTAAATCAATAATCTCATCAAAATCCTTAGCTTCTAAAATATAGCGATGTTTTCTTAGATACTTTTTAACTTTATTTAACTCTTTTTCTGAGATGTCATCATCATCTTGTGCAAAAATGTATAAAAGAATCATTAGAGCTAATTTTGTTGTGTTCTTATAGTAGTCTA
>SWCB01009306.1_pt1 | contig 23901 bp, 12 predicted proteins | sample 4692901 | NCBI WGS metagenome assembly SWCB01 (sample SAMN10267276, study PRJNA491770) | bioreactor metagenome | isolation source: DHS bioreactor inoculated with subseafloor sediment | place: Japan: off Shimokita Peninsula | collected 2006-08 | reverse complement strand
TCACAGTTAGGAAAAGATCCAATAACCAACCAATCTTTTATATACTCATCGGTTTGATATTTAATCTGATTATTTCCACACCCTGAGAGAAAGAATGAGATAATGAATGTAAGGAAGAATAATGATGAGTAAAATTTTCGTAGCATGATCTATTCCGTTTTTATGATTAAAGGTCTATCTAAGATTTCTCTCTTTAAGAAAGTTCTTCAAGGTATTCGGTAAATCAGTCTGGATTATATTGGCTCCACCCAATATAACGGTATCATACGCTAGACTAATTTTTCCACTGTTTGCTATTGAATCTTGTCTACCTAAAACATTTATCCAAACTCTGGCTCCGCTTCTTTTTATTTTAGAAACAACTTGCTCAGTATAAAAGCTATCATCAATGTGAATAATACTTGAATTGTATTTAGCTAGAATTTTATCAACATCCTCAGATGAGTATGCTCTAGGCATAATCATTAAATTAGGGTCTAGGATCAAGATACTATCTAGAACTGGGAATTCACTATCAAAAAATACTGCTTGGTTTTCAGTTTTAGTCATCTTTACAATTGCAACTAATTTTTTAACTGGCGCACCCTTAATGTCTAAGTCAATCATAATCTTGTCTTTAGCAAGATTAAGAGCTTCCTCAAGCAGTGGGATTTTGTGCATTAAAGTATCTGAGAACTCTTTCTCTAAATTAAACTCTTGAAGTTGGTTATATGTATAATTTGAAAGTTCGCCACTCCCATTTGTTGTTCTATCAATCGTCCCGTCATGCATTAAAACTAACATACCATCTTTAGTCTGTCTAACATCAATTTCAATCATATCAACACCAGATTCAATTGAATGACGAATTGCTTCAAGTGAATTTTCAGGATATTTCGTATGCTGTGCACGATGAGCTGCGATAATGACTGTTTGTGAGTTTGGATTATTAAACTTTTCTAGAATTTTACTTAGGTTGGTCTGAGATTTATCTAAATCAAAGTGTTGACAGCCATATTGGATTATAATTAAGAAGATAAATATTTTTCGAAATACTCTCATTTGTATCTTACCTTTTTTGGCAGAAATGTGAATTTTATGTAAATTGAAATCATCCCATATAAAGTTAGACAATCGTTTGTCTAATATCAAAATAATTATGTAACTTTCACTTGTGTTTTGAATATTATTAATATTTCAAACCATTTTTTATATCTAAAAGTGTTAAATATTAGATTTAGAGACTTCTATTAAATAATCCCAGTAATTAATTGGATGAATTATGAAGATTAAGAGACCAAGCCGACGAGAATTTATTAAAACTACTGCTGGTACAATTGCTGGACTTGCAGTATTTCCACATATAATACCATCTTCTGTTTTTGGTAGAACTAATTCTATTGCTCCAAGTGATAAAATAAAAATCGGTTTCATTGGTCTAGGTGGGCAAGGAAGATGGAATATGGAATCAATGTTGCAAGAAAATGATGCCATTATAGTTGCTGTTTGTGATGTAGATAAAAATCACCTGCAAATTGGGAAAGGAATGGTTGACACATATTATGGTAATAATGATTGTAAAACCTATCACGATTACAAGGAATTATTATCAAGAGACGATATTGATGTTGTTTCACTTGCACTTCCAGATCATTGGCATGGAATAATATCCATTGCTGCGGCAAAGGCTAGTAAAGATATATTTGGAGAAAAACCATTATCTCATAATTTGTTTGAAGGAAGAGAAATTTGCAACGCTGTAGAACGTTATGGTAGAATTTGGCAAACTGGAAGTTGGCAACGATTACTTAGCAATTTTAGATTTGGATGTGAATTAGTCAGAAATGGCAGAATTGGGAAAGTCCATACTGTTGAAGTTGGTTTACCCTCTGGACCTTCTACTTCCGGTAGAAATTTTGATCTTTCTCCCCCACCAAAAGAATTAGATTATGAAACGTGGCTTGGACCTGCACCATACGCTCCTTATGCTTCGTCGAGAGTTCATTTTAATTGGCGTTGGAACTTAGATTATGGTGGTGGACAGATGATGGATTGGATTGGGCATCATGGCGATATAGCTCATTGGGGATTAGATTTCGATAACAAAGGTCCGGTTGAAGTTTCTGGCTTTGGCGAGTATCCTAAAACTGGTATGTGGAATAGTGCAACAAAATATAGACTTGACACAAAATATGCTGATGGGACAAAAATGATAGTTGCCGGTGGTCATTTAGATGTGTGCAATGGTACTTCCGGAACAAAATGGATTGGTGATGAGGGGTGGATTTGGGTTGATAGAGGTGGTAGAATTGATTCTAGTAATAAGCTTTTAATAAATGATAAAATTAACCCAAATGAAATTAATTTGCTCAAATCCCCGGGTCACGCAAGAAACTTTTTAGATTGTGTAAGAAGTAGAGAAGAGACAATTGCTCCTTGTGAAACAGCTCATCGTTCTGCTTCAATTGGGCATCTCGGTCAAATAGCTATGTTATTAGAGAGGACTATAAAATTCAACCCGGAAACGGAAGAAATTATTGATGATCCAGTTGCATCTAGATTATTAGGCAGACCAATGCGAACTCCATATCATTTATAGAATAATTAACAAAAGTATTAAAGATGATAAAATTCTAAGAGATTATAATGTTAACAACAGACCGCAAAATAAGAGATATCAGCAAATATTTTATACTTTCCGCTTTTCTGTTAATAATGATACTGCAAGGATGCTCTTCATCGCTGAATGTAATTAGTGAAGAATCACTCGCAAATATTTCAAGTTATAAATTTGGCGATAGCAGAATACATCTTTCTGAATTTGCTCAAATAATTGATTCTCTTGCAAAATCTAAAGAATCCCGGGAAATGGCAGAAGAAGATTTATTGAAATTTCTTCAAAGTGATGCAACCTTTGCGGGAAAGCAATTTGCTTGTAGGGAGTTAAGAATAATAGGTTCGGAAAAATCTGCATCAGTTTTGTTAGAGATGCTTATGAATGACAAAACAACAGATATTGCCAAATATGCTTTAGAAAATATTCAAGGTGAAAAAATTGATGAGGCATTAACTGAATTACTCCTTAGTACAAAGAAAAATATCAAAATCGCCATTATTAATACACTTGCAGTTAGAGGTAATAAAAACTCTACTCCCCCGATTGGTGAATTATTAAAGAGTACAGATAATGAAATTGCAATTACAGCAGCATCAGCACTAGGTAAGCTTGGAGATAAGAAAGCTTTTCAATATTTAGAAACTCAGCTAAACACATCGAACTTACAACTAAGATCAACAATTTTAGATTCATATTTACTATCTATTGATAAATTAGTAAATCAACAAAAGTTGGAAGAAGCTAATAGTTACTACTTAAATTTGCACAGCAAAGATATTCCAACAAAAATGAAGCAAGCAACCTTGGTTGGAATTATTAAGACTTCTGGCAATAAAGGGAAAGAAATATTAAATAGAATTACTTCTGAACCAGATAAGCTAAAGTTTATTCCTATTTCAAAAATTAGGGAACTGCCAGCTGATACAGATTTAAATAGTTTTGTTCAACTTATGCCAACACTCAAACCAGCAAATCAAATTCAAATGCTTGCTGCATTTAAAGACCTTGGTAACAAGAATATTAAATCAGATGTTTTGAAAATGTTAGGTTCGGAAATTAAAGATGTTAGAATTGCAGCCATCAAAACACTGGCAAGCGTTGGGAATGAGAGTGATGCATTCACTCTTGCAAATATTGCAGCAACTAAAACTGGATTAGAAAGAAGCACCGCAAGAGCAACACTTGATCTGCTGAAAGGAGATAAAATTGATGATTCAATAATCCTAGGAATGTCTTCTGCAAAAGATTTGAACGTTAAAGTTGAGCTAATAAGATCTGTCGGAGCTAGAAATATAACATCAGCATTTAATAATATTCTTATATTTACAAAATCTGAGAACAATAAAATTAAATCCGAAGCCTTTAAATCTTTAGCTAGCATTTCAACCGATAAAAACTTAGATACATTTATTGAAGTTTTACTAGATCAAAAAACCAACTCAGAAAGGAAAAAAGTTGAACGAGCTATTTCCAGGATTATTACCAATTATCCAAACGAAAACAATTCTAAAGAATTTATAAATCAATTAAATTCACAAAATGATATTGATATTAAATGTACTTTTCTAAGATTACTTGGATTTACAAACGAATCAAATTCACTTAAAATCCTTCAAAAAGAAATTATGAATAACAATAAAAAAATTAAATTAGCTGCAATCACCGGACTTTCAAATTGGCAAACTGCAGAGCCGCTTAAAGACTTAATGAATTGTATGATTACAGGTGAAAATGAAAATATTAAAAGTGCAGCTCTAAAGGGATTTACAAAATTTATTGGATTAGATAGAAATTTAAAAAAAGATGATAAATTTGGGCTATATAAAAAATCGCTGCAATACTCTAAAACGGGAAACGAAAAAAATACTGCTTTAGATGGGATAGGCCGTATAAATAAATTCGAAGCGCTTGAGATTCTAAAATCCTATATAAATCAACCTCAAATTGCAAGAACTGTAAATGATGGAATTACTAGAGTCTCCTGGAACCTGAGAAACGATCATCCTGAAAAAATTAAAAAATATATAACTGAATTATTACCACAAATAAATACTGTTCGTTTTCAAACTAAAAGCAAAAATCTGTTGAATGAAATTGAAATTATTCAAAAATCAAAAAGTTCAAAATAGATTAGTTGAATAATTTTAAATATTTTTAGTTGCTTCATTTTGTTTGATGGTTATATAATTATCAAATAAAAGATATGGATTTTGTAATTTATTTTTAACAATAAATGGAGAATTCTTAAAGATGACATCAAAAATTTTATTCCTATCATTTTCATTAATTTTTATAACATTCAGTATGATTCTTGCTAAAAACCAGGATGAGGGAAAAAAATCTATTCTAATTGTTTATGGCGGTTGGGAAGGTCACGATCCTGAAGGATTTAAAGATCTATTTTTACCATGGTTAGAAGAACAAGGATTTAATGTAACAGTCTCTAATTCTCTAGAAATTTATGCTGATAAAGAAAAAATGGAAAATTTTGACTTAATCATTCAGGCATGGACAATGGGTGAAATGACAAAAGATCAATCAAATGGATTATTGGCAGCAGTTAAAAATGGCGCAGGGCTAGCTGGTTGTCACGGAGGAACAGGAGATTCATTCCGTTCAAATACAGGGTATTTATTTATGGCTGGGGCTCAATTTGTCGCTCACCCTGGTGGACAGATTGAGTTTACCGTTAACTTCGAAAATCATGATGACCCTATAACCAAGGGTCTATCAGATTTTTCTATTTATTCCGAGCAATACTATATGCTTGTTGATCCAGGAGTTGAAGTTCTAGCCAGTACAACATTTAACGGTGAACATGCAGATTGGATTGAAGGAGTTAAAATGCCCACAATTTGGAAAAAAATCTATGGCAAGGGAAAGGTATTTTATTCATCTATTGGTCATTCAGTAAAAGATTTTGAAGTTTACGAAGTGATGGAAGTTATGAAACGGGGATTTTTGTGGGCTATAAAAGATAACTAAAAATTAAATACTTAATAAAATATTTTAGGTAAACTATGAACAAAAAGAAACAAACTCGACGCGATTTTATTAAAACAAGTGCAGGTACTATTGCTGGATTAGCAGCATTTCCATACATAATACCCTCTTCCATTTTAGGAAGAAATAATTTTGTTCCTCCTAGTGATAAAATAAGAATTGGCTGCATCGGAATTGGCTGGCAAGGAACTGGTAATATGGAAGCTTTCTTGCGTGAAAAGGATACTAGTGTTATTGCTGTTTGTGATATTGATAAAAACCATCTTAATAATGCAAAAAATATTGTGGATACTTACTATGGAAATAATGATTGCCAAACTTATGCAGATTATAAAGAAATTCTTAGCCGTAAAGACTTGGATGTAATATCAATAGCATTGCCGGATCATTGGCATGGAATAGTAGCAATAGCTGCCGCTAAAGCTGGTAAAGATATCTTTGGCGAAAAACCCCTTTCACATAATTTAATGGAAGGTAGAGCAATTTGTGAGGCTGTAAAAAGGTATAATAGAATTTGGCAGACTGGCAGTTGGCAAAGATCGCAAAGTAATTTTAGGTTCGGAGCTGAATTAGTCAGGAATGGAAGAATTGGTAAAGTCCATACCGTAGAAGTTGGCCTGCCCTCAGGGTTTTCAGATTGGGGAGGGACTGAAACAATTACTGATCCACCAAAAGAATTAGATTATGACACTTGGTTAGGACCCGCACCTTGGTCACCTTACGCATCAGCAAGAGTACATAAGAGTTGGAGATGGCATTTAGATTATGGAGGTGGACAATTCATGGATTGGATTGGTCATCATGGCGATATTGCTCATTGGGGATTAGGTTTTGATAAAACAGGACCTGTTGAAGTTTCCGGTTATGGAGAATTTCCTAAAACGGGACTTTGGAATGCAGCAACAAAGTATAGAGTTACTACAAAATATGCTGAAGGTGTTAAGATGATTCTCGCTGGTGGACATTCAGATATTTGTAATGGAACATCAGGAACCAAATGGATTGGTGATGAAGGTTGGATTTGGGTTAATAGGGGTGGAAGAATAGATTCAAGTAATAAACTTTTACTGAATGAAAAAATTAGACCAAATGAGATCAATTATTTGCATTCTCCCGGACATGCCAGGAATTTCCTTGATTGTGTAAAAAGTAGGAAAGAAACCATTGCCCCTTGTGAAACTGCACATCGTTCTGCATCTCCTGGGCATTTAGGACAAATTGCCATGTTATTGGGAAAGACAATTAAATTTAATCCTAAAACAGAAGAAATCATTGGTGATCCTGTTGCCTCAAGACTATTGGGCAGACCAATGAGAACCCCTTATCATTTATAGGAATAAATTAATAATTCAAGAAAATTTGATAAACTCCAATGAGGTTTTAAAATGTTATTTAGTATTGATAGAACTAAATCAGCAAGATTACTTTTACCAGCAATATTTTCATTATTAATATTAATTTTTGTTAGCTGTTCATCTTCAACTAAAATCACTTATAAAATTGAAAATGAAATTGCTAAATATGATTTTGGCCAAGATCGAACGCTGCTTATGGAATTTGCTGATCAGGTTAATTCATCTGTCTATTCCGAGACGAAAAGGAATGAGCTTGAAGGGAAATTAATTAATTTACTTTCTGGCGATGCAACATTCGCGAGTAAACAATTTGCCTGCAGACAACTTAGAGTTATTGGATCTGAAAAATCTCTCCCAATTTTAAGTGATCTATTAAGCGATGCTAAAACAACTGATATTGCAAGGTATGCTTTGGAAAAGATTCATGGAAATGCAGTTGATGAAGCATTAGTGAAGCTTTTAGGAAGTTCTTCCAATAATATTCAACTTGGAATCATAAATACTCTAGGTGTTCGCGAAAGTGAAAATGCGGTATCTATCTTGTCAGATTTATTAAAAAATCATGACTCAGAGATTTCAATTGCAGCAGCTTTTGCATTGGGTAAAATAGCAAATAGAGAATCCGCACAACGACTTGACGAATACTCAACAAAAGCAAAAGGACAACTTAAAATTGTGATTTGGGATTCTTATTTATCTTGTGCCGATGAATTGGTGATCCAAAATAAATATGAAGATGCAAATGGAATTTATTCCAATATTTATCGAAAAGATATACCTAACTATCTAAAAAGAGCCGCTTTAGTTGGGATAATAAATACTTCAAAAAATCAGGCAAAAGAAATATTAGAAAGAATATCTAATGAATCCGATGAAATGAAATTAGTTGCAATATCAAAAATAAGGGATTTACGTAAGGCTAATGAAATAACAGAGTTTGCTGAACTTTTGTCATCCCTCTCACCAGCAAATCAAATACAAATGTTGAGTGTTTTTGAAGATATAGCCGATAAAAAAAGTAAACCATATGTATTAGAAACTTTAAACTCAGAAAATGAAGCTGTTAGAATAGCTTCCATAAAAGCCCTCGCCAATATTGGTAATGAAAATGATGTTCTCACAATTGTTGAAATTGCTGCTCACAAAAGCGGAGACGAAGCTGACTACGCTAGATCAACCCTAGATTTACTCAAAGGAGAGAAAATTGATCCAACTATAATTAAAAATCTAGCAATTGCTTCTGATGATGTTAAAGTGGAATTAATTAGAATAGTGGGAACTAGAAACATTAAATCTGCTTTTAACGGTATTATAGATCTTACCAAATCAAAAAATAGTAAAATTCGTGCTGAAGCCTACAGATCTCTTTCAGAAATTTCAACTGACGACAATTTAGCTGATCTAACTATCATACTCTTGAATCCTCCTTTTAAGGCTGATAGAAAAAAAGCAGAGCGAACAATTTCAAAGGTAATTTCAAAAGATCCAAATAGTAAAAATAATGGGATAATTTTAAATTCTTTAGAAACTACCAGTGATATTGAGAATAAATGTTCCCTTTTAAAACTTTTAGGATACACTAACAATAATGATGCTTTTAAAATGCTCAATAATGAGTTGCAAAGTGATAACGAAAAAATTAAACTCGCATCAGTAATTGGTTTATCAAGTTGGTCAACGCCGGAACCTTTAACCAAATTAGTACAGGTAGCGGAGACTACTAATGATGAAAAAATTCGAAGTACTGCACTTAAAGGTTTTACAAATTTTATCAACTTGGATAAAAATCTATCTGACGAACAAAGAATTAATTTATATAAAAAATCACTAGAACTTGCCAAATCCGGAAATGAAAGAAATATTGCTTTAGATGGAATTGGACATATTGATAATTTTGAGTCCTTAGAAATCTTTAGATCATATACAAATCAAGTAGATGTTAAAGAAACCGTTGATGATGGAATTAACAGAGTATCCTGGCATTTATTTAAGAAAAATCCAGAAAAAGTAAAAAAATATGTTTTAAGTTTTCTTGATGAAGTCAAAGATGAGGAATTTCAAACTAAAAATAAAGAGTTATTAAAAGCAATTGATAGGTTTGTAAAGAAGAGAGATTCAAATAAGTCTAGATCCTAAGTATTGATTAGATTAGATAGTATAAATTTCATTTTCACCCAGAGTAAGAATTCTTCGAACTATACTCTTATTTACTTTGGGTGAAATTTTATAAAAATCAGTTAATCACCTTCTCAAACATTTTACAATTTGAATATTCCGTATGATGTATCACTTATCAGTAATGATGTTCCTTTCTTATTCTCAAAGCATTTTATTCCACGACCTATCATAAGCATAGTATCATTAACAATAATGTTGTCAATTCTAATTTTTGATTCCAGGCTGGATGGATTAATTGCAATCAGGAATCTTTCATTTTTGTTTTGGCGTAAATAAACAAAGGGAGACTTTTTGGATTTTGCATAGAGCGGAATTAACATGCTATCTGCTTGCAGAGCTGGGTTATTTTTTCTCAGATCAACGAGTTTTCTTACATGGTTAAGTAGTGATCTAGGATTATTGCTCTGAGATTCTACTGTGGGTCGTTTATTGCTGGAATCGATGGGCAGATAGAGTTTATCAGAAGATGCAGTAGAAAATCCCGAATTCACGCTTGCATCCCACTGCATTGGAGTGCGTGTTCCAGTTCTGTCATATCCTCCTTCTTTTGAAGGAAGATTTTTAATGTAGCGCATACCAATTTCATCACCGTAATAAATAAAAGGTATCCCGGGTAGTGTGAGTAGCAAAGTAAAAATAACTTTCAGATCATCCAATGTACGTTCGTCTGACCGCATTCTCTTAAAATCATGGTTTCCACTTGGAATGGAAACATACCCCCCTCCTTTTGTTTTGGATAATTGTTCTATAAAGGCATTTAAAAATGGTTTGATACCTTTCCCATTATTGCGTCTAAAAAAACAATCATCTCTAAGCAAAAGATGTTCATAACCTGACACACCAAAATGAATCATGAAATCAACATCGAAACCTGCTGAAATTGCCTCCTCGGGATTCCCCCATTCAGCAATTAAAACTGTGTCAGGATATTTTTTCTGCATCCATTTACGTACTTCACGCCATAATTTAATTGTTTCTTTATGCCCTTTATCATTCTTGACAAGACTACTTGCCATATCAACACGAAATCCATCTGCCCCCTGCTTAAGCCAAAAATCCATGATACGTTTTAGTTCTATGCGTGTAGAAGATGGTCCAGGCGCATTGACAGATTGTTGCCACGGTTTCTTTTGATCGACTTTAGCAAAACCATAATTCAGCGCCGGTTGGCTGTAAAAAAAGTTGATGGCATAATTACCATCTCGCTCAGCATAACCATTTATGAACTTAATTTCAGCATCCTTATTATCCCATATTGAATCTGTCCAGATATACCTATCTGAATATTTGTTGTGATTATGCTGACACGACTTTTTAAACCATTGATGCTCAATGGATGTATGCCCCGGGACAAGATCAATACAAATTTTTATTCCCCGGTTATGCGCTTCATTAAATAATTTTTTCAAATCTGCATTAGTACCATAACGAGGAGCAACTTTTAAATAGTCCTGAACATCATATCCTGCATCAAGAAACGGAGAAACGAAACAAGGATTCAGCCAAAGTGCATTAACTCCTAAATCCTGAATATAGTCCAGTTTTTGAATAATACCATTAATATCACCAATGCCGTCATTATTGGAGTCATAATAACTTTGTGGATATATTTGGTAAAAAACAGCTTTTTTTAACCATTTTGGGGTCTTGTTTTTCATTCAGTTTCCTATAATAAGATTATAACAATTTTAATTTTAGTGAAATATCCAAATCTTCTCCACTATTTTTTCATTGACATTTTATATTTTATTAATAATGACGCAGGTTTTTGGGGAATAGAAATATTTATCCCTCCCATCAATTCCTTACCAGAATTTCTTATTAATAACTTGTAGTCTTCATAAAACAACTCGTATGTTGCTGTATCATTTAGCCCCTGTAGTTTTATTTGAATTGATTCATCTATACAATCCTGACGCCGAAAAGCAATTACAATCCCATCTTTCTCTTCCGGTCTGTTTAACTGATAAGCTAACCAAACATCATTCTCTGTATAATTCCTTGTATCAGTCAAAGGATAATAATCACCGTAAAAATACGGTCGCAAGCTTTTATACTCTTGAATTTTCTTCTGAATATCAAGGATTGATTCACCATTTTTACCCGTCACTTCCCAATTCATTACAGCTGTCGCTCCTAATCCAGACCGAAAAGTATATCTATCAGTTTTGTAAATGGCCGTACCATGGATAGGTAAATAAAAATTCAATCCATAAGTATGAGATTGGTATCCATTTGGTTCGCCATATTGATAATCGGTACGCCAAAGCGGAGCACTTCGTGATATGGTCTCTAGATCAATCCTTCGACCACCTGAGGCACAATTGTCTATAAGCAAATTTGGGAATCGTACTAACAAACTGTCCCAGAAAGTATACAGCCCCTCAATATGTTTTATTTCTGTGATCCCTACCCTACCCTCTTTATCATTGCTCTCCCAGAACGGCATAGGATTGATATTGAAATCCTGACGGTAATAGTCAATACCTTCCTTTTTAATAAAATTGGAGATATAATCAATCAACCACTTAAGTGCATCCTCATTTCCTAGATTTAGAAGGCGACTATCATATCCTTGCAATTTGAGAAGCCATTCCGGATGTTCACAGTCAAGTATGGTCCCCGGACGAACACGTTCCGGTTCGAACCAAACCATAAATTTAGCGCCTACCTCATGCACAGCATCAGCAATGGGCTTCAATCCGTTAGGGAAACGATCTTTATCTACCGTCCAGTTTCCTACATTTTGCCACCAGCTTCCTTTTTCTTTGTCCCAGCCACATCCCGTGTACCATCCAGCATCGAGCCAAAACAATTCTGGTGTGATGCCAAAATTCTGGTATCGTTTAACTAGAGCAACAGCAAATTCTTCGGTTAAACATTCGTATTCCCCACAAGGCGATGGATCGCCATAGTCAAAACTACCGGATAAAGGGTATTCAGCAAAACGACCGTTAATCTTTCGTGAATGATGTACCAGTATAAATCGACGAAACTGGTTATGCCCAACCATGCGGTTCTCCCCTTCCCAAAACAGTAGACAGATTTTCGGTGTGCGGATTTCTTCTTTTTGATAGAGCGCCAACCGCATTTTCTCCATACCTGATCTTAGAGAAACTGACTTAGCATCTGACAGTAGAATATCAGCATACCACTTACCAGTCCAACCAACTGCGACCATAATTCCCTGCTGCCCTGGTGTTTCAATGTTGAAAAACGGTAAAGCCGTACCATCAGATGAACGTCCACCAAACGGTGTTATGTAAATATTTTTGTCAATATTCATTTTTTCATCAATAGGTTGGAAATCGTTTCTTTGATGATTACTCCCTTTTGCGCGGTGCAGGACAAAGTCCCCTTCTTCTTCCGAAACAAAAGTGTAGTCAATAGCCGCAACTTTTTCAATAATTGGTGTATTTTTTCCAGAAGCATTAGAAAATTTAATGACCCATTCTACTGCAGGATAGTCATGAAAATAAGTAACGAAACATTTCACAACAAGTCCGCTTTGTTTATCAAAATAGGTAAAGACAGTTTCTTCAGCATTTGGTTCAGCTGATTTAAACTTTTCAGAGTGATATTGCCAATTTTGGATAAAGTTATTTGAACTTTTTCCCGCGTAGACAAATGAAAAAGGAGGAACCTTACCTTTTGCAAAATTTTGTTCAACCCACTGATGAACGGATAAATTGTTACTAGGTATAAAAACAGATTTACTAAAAGCAATACTGCTATTTAAAAAAATGGCAATTATCGTTGCTAGGATAATTTTTGACGCAATATTTTTAATTTGTTCGTAGTTTGATCCTCTCATCGTATTTCACCTCAATATCTAAATTGAATTATTTTAATAACAAATGAACCAAAAATAATACTTATTATACGTTCTCATTTATTGCAACTGTCATATTTTACTGAGACTCATCATGAGGAAAAGTCGTTGCTGTACCCCATTCCTTATTGGGTCTTTGTCCCATTTTCAAAATAAGAGTTCCTCCATTTACCAGGTCAGAATGATGAAACCAAGGAGAGTTAAGTGGTTTGCCATTTAATTGAGCCGACTGAATATATTTGTTTTTTGATGAAACATTCGGGGCTTCAATAACAAAAGTCTTATTCTTGCCTACATCAATTGTAACCTTTTCAAATAAAGGACTGCCGATGTCATATACTGCCCGACCCGGACATACTGGATAAAAACCCATTGAGCTGAAAATATACCAGGATGATAACTCACCTTCATCTTCGTCACCACATATTCCCAAAGGTCCGTCATTGTACCATATCTTCATAATGTCTCGTACCCTCCGTTGGGTCTTCCACGGCTTACCGGCGTAATTGTAAAGATACGAAATATGGAAGCCAGGCTGGTTACCATGATTGTACTGTCCTATCATCCCAGTAGCATCTGGGAATTGGGCTAAAAATTTAAATTTTAAGCCTCGTCCTCCAAATTGTTCCTGAAAAAGAGCATCCAATTTATTTACGAACTTATCCTCTCCCCCAATAATACTGATCAAACCAGGAATATCGTGTTGAACGTGAAATGTGTATGTCCATGCGTTAGCTTCTGTATAGTAGTCCCGTCCACCCTGACCTCCGCTCCAAATTGGATCTAAAACCTTTTCGCTAAACACCCATTCCCCATCTGCTGTCTTTGGTGCCATAAAGCCAATCCTTCTATCATATTGACTCTGATAGTTTTTAGCACGTTTCATAAAATAATTATAATCATCCTTCTTATTTAATGATTTGGCCATTTGGGCTAAACACCAATCATCATAACAATGCTCCAGAGTTACTGCAACCGATTGCCTTTTCTCAAAACTGTGAACTTGTGGTACCCATTCCTTAACTCCCAAAGGAAGTGCAGGAAAAAAACCTTTCTCAAGGTAAACACTATCAAGCTCTGTAAGCGGACCATTGCGCCAGGGAATCATGGTTGTTTCCATCGCATTTTTTTTCATTCCCTCATAGGCTTTTTCCACATCAAAATCCCGAAATCCTTTTAGGTAGGCATCAGTAATTGTAGCGGTTTCGTGCCTTGCTATCATAACACGCCGATCTAAAGCTGCATCACCCAGCCATCCGGTTTGTTCATACATACTTACATAAGATCGTACAATATCATTCTGCCTTTCAGGTTCCAATATTATTCCCAGAGGGTAGAGTGATCTGAAGGATCCCCAGCTTTCTCCAAGCTGGTAAAAATCATGCCCATCCGTTGGATGTACATCGTTGTCAAAGCTGCTGTAATACTGCCCATATTCTGTAATGTTCGTGGTTTTCCTTCCCAAAACCCGATACAAACCAGTATAAAATATTGAACGCTGACTTTCAGTACCACCCTCTATTTGTATCTTACTTAATGCTTTGTTCCAAATTTCTCTCCCGTTTTTCTTTACCTGCTCGAAGTCCCAATCTTCAATCTGCTTTTCTAAATTCTGTCGGGCCTGATTTATACTAATAAATGAGAACCCCACCTTAACTTGAACTTGTTCTCCCTTTAAAGTCGAATAGGTAGCATAGATGCCTATATTTTTTCCTGTTCTCTCTTTTTCGGCATGTGTAACCTCATTGCCTGCCCAACTACCAAAAGATTTTATTGGTTTGTTGAACTCACAATGAAAGTATAATTTTCTGCCCGTATCGTGTCCTCTCGGATAAGTCTGGTAGCCTTCAATTACATTGTGGCCTATAATCTTCATTTCCGAATTTTTGAGCATACTTAATAAGATATTTGAATTCGCAGCATCAGGAAAAGTAAATCGATAGTATGCAGAATGTTCTGTTGCGGTATATTCAACATCAATATTATAGTCCTCCAGAAGAACAGAATAATAATAGGGTGATGCTTCCTCTAAATCATGATCGAACCATGATGCATTCTCGTCCGGAACAATACTAATTTTACCTGTTGTAGCCATCACGGAGAACATTGAAACTCCCCCCGAAAAATCATTTCCTAATGAAGTAACTGATAATGAATATATCTTGTCGGCGAGGTAAGTATCTCTAATACCTGGTGTGGTTCCCGGAAATAATCTAACCATACCACGTGGCAACTGAACATCAGGAGTAGTTGCTTTAAGAAGATGCCCGATTGTACCAATATTCGGATTTACATAATCAATAGGTTCTTTTTCTTTAGAAAACAATTTTGGTGAAATTAGAAATGCGGCTAACAAAGCTACTACTCCGAATAGGACTATTACCTTATTGTTGTTTTTCATAATATATAATTTCCAATTCTTAAATTAATCATAAAGTTCACACTTTGAAATTAGTGCGACATCCAATCCATCAACAACAACTGATTGCAAGATTTTATCACCACGCTTTATTGAATAATTTTGTCTTTCCTCATTTACATTCCACAACAGCGCTTTGCCTGCAGTTGGATACCACGAAAATATAACCGGTGTATCTCCTTCTACATATGGAATATTATTTAGTGTTGGAATAATGCTTTTCTTGAATGCAATAATATCCCCTAGCGTTTCATCCAATTCAATAAAATTATCATCCCTTATTTTGGCTTCTTTTCGTACTACAAGGTTATTATTCTTTGCAGCTAATCTTCCTTCCACAATAGATTTTGCGTCTTCATTTGAAAGAAAGATCCAGCCATCATTGGTAACATCATCAATAACTTCAAACGGAATTCCGGAAGCCAAGAATAAGCTGAAAGGCTGATCTTTTCCTACGAGCCGACTATCCCAACCCCAAAAATGTTTAAAGGGTCCACTTGGTTTTAAACCAGCAATTTCTTCGTGAATTTGAGCAGACTTTTTCATTGCAGGAGCAAGTGTTTTCCAATGTTCAATAGGAAAAGGTTGTAATCCACTCATAAACATTGTGTTACGGACGTCCGTTAATAATGATATTGTTAACTTTGCAGCCATGTTTTTTGCAGAAAGTTTATCTGCGGGATATGCGGTTGATTCGCTATACGCAAGTTCCGGTTTAATAAATCTCATGTGAAATAAGGCGCTAAATAATTCGTCAGTTTTACCTTTTACTCTTCCAAAATCTTTATCACCAAACATCATCTCCCCTACTCTAAAAGGGACATTCTGATATTTATCGAGAGCGATACCTGATTTTTCAGCACCAAAATACATTACCATAATTCCTACTTCCATTTGTGGAGTAGCTTTTTGGAGGGCAACAAACATATCATATTCTATATCACAGATATAATCAATCCACGAACGAAGTACTTCTGTAGGATTTCGTTTTTTTACAGAATCAATTAATACATTCCAATCATCAGAATTGTAATTATATTTTTGCAGGAATTTATATTTACAATCATCACAAAAACAGCCGCCAATTTTTCCGGGATGTTTTCCAAGACGGAAATCATCATCGAGGAATATAACGTCAAATCCTTCCTCAGCAAGTAATTTATGGGCTTTAATATTATCTTCAACTACTGGAGAATGAATAGATGTGCCAGAAAATTGGCTGCCATCGTAATCGGAAGCATTTTTCCAATTTTGTTTTTTTTCTGACCATGAAACATCTGATGGATCGATAGCATTTCCCGGGTGCCCTAAAGGCACAGTTAAAACGTGAGGTTTAAATCCATTGGATATCAAAAAGTCGGCAGATATTCTTAATTCTTCAGGTGTGTGATACCATCTTCCTTGCAAATATGAGCCCATCCATACATCTGTAATACCAGCATCTTTCATAATACCAATAAGTTTTGGATTCTTTAACCATGCTTCAGGCTGCAAACTTATATGAAAACGACGAACTGAATCCTTATCCAATGCATACATCTGTTTACCTATAGGATTCCATGATACAATAAAGACTCCGGTAGAAATTAAACGGGAAATGAAATCACGTCTTGATATGTTATTGATATTTTTCATAAAAGTTATATTATTTGATAAGAGCAATAAATTTTAATTTGGATCTATTTATTCTTTTACAAAATGACACTGTTATTCTGTCCCTTTAATAGTTAGATAAATCTCAAGCACTTTATTAATGAGTTACAGAATAATTCACAGTAAATAAAAAAATAATTTAGTTAGCTCTAATTGTATAGGTACCACTAGGTAACACAAAAATGTTTCTAAGTTTTCCAGCAAATATCTCATTCCGTTGAGGTACCTTTAATTCTAAATTAATGCTAACATTTTTAAATATTTCCGGTAGACAAACTTCAGCTTCACTATTTCCTGGAATAGATATATTTATTATCCATTCATCATTAAGTACAGACAAATCGCATAATATGCTTCCTCTTATTGACGGTAACTTTAATTTTAGATCAGTAAGATTGCCAGGCTGAGGAGCAACGCGAAATTTTTCAAATCCTTCTTTAATTGGTTCAATACCTAAAAGTCTACGAGGAATAATATTTGCCGGAGCAGAACCCCAAGCATGGTTCCATGTTAAATTAGGTTTGTAATATTCATCCCAAGCTTCAGTTGTCATTGTTGATCCAACATTGAGCATATTCAACCAACCACGTTTACTTTCTGAGGTCATTAGTGAAATTGCATAATCCGATTCTCCAATAATAAACAATGCCTCAAGTAAGTATTGTGCCCCATAAACACTACAGGCCATACCACGGCTTTTAATAAATTCGACAACAGTATTGATGTGCTCTGAAGGTACCAAATTAAAAGCGAGAGGAAACATATTAGCATGAAGGCTACTATGATCAGTTCCCTCACCATCAATAAATAAACCTCTTTTGTTATCAAATAATTTTTCAAGCAGACTATTTTTAACTTTAACTGCATTTGTTATAAACATTATTTTATCATTTTTATACTCCAAGACTTCAGCAATTTTTGACATTAGTATTAATGCATGATAGTGAAATGAATTAACAACAGTATTGATGTCTGTAAATACGTAACTATCTCTTTCACCTTCCGGAGTTGGGCCTGCATTTCCCGCTTGTTCACTCCCCTTTGGTGTCCCCTTTGGCCAATCAACTATATCTTGTATTCCACCTATTTTATAAATACTATTTAGAAATTCTTGAGTTACTTTGCCAGTTGTTGTACTAATTAATCCATCTTCACGTGCGAGAGCAATTAAAGTCTTGCTTTTTAATTTGTTATACATTTTTGATAAAAATTCTTTATTACCAGTATGCATATAGTCTTGCCAAGCCATTAAGATGATATGGAGATTCCATTCAGTTGGCCATGAAGGATTAAAAATCAAAAAGTTAGTTGTATATCTTGCAATTGAATATTCACGATCCACACAATAATGTCCCAATTGTTGAATATATGAATCAGCTTCATATGGCATTCGCTCACGATTTCCATCTGCATAGACACCAAGAAATGGAGTAGCTTTTAAAGTGTATTTGCATAATTCCCAAACCTTATTCAGATTTGTATCTGAAGATTCAAACGAAGAAACATCATCGTCAAATGGATAAAAAAGAGCCAACTGTTCTAATTCTTTGACTACAACATCTGCTCCCTGACCATTAATTTCAACGTAACGAAAGGGTAATACTTCGGGATAAAATGGCGCTAGCTTTTGTGTATTTGGAGCTCCGGAATGATGTGTGGGAATTTCAATTTTATAATTATGAGTTCCTTTTATTAAATTTAGCTGAAACTTTTCAAAACCAATATTAGAACGACCAGAATTTTGATTAACTGTAAGATTATGATTTTTTCGTTCACCAAGAAATATTTCTAACGTATCATTATTTGATAAAGTTGTAGCTGACATTTCAAGTGTAGCAAATGAAGCTTTCCCAAAATCAGCAAACCAGCTTCCTGGCTTTGTATTTACAAACAGTATTGGTTTAATAGTATGAAAAGTAGAAGTCTGTCTATTTTCCGAAACCCATGTACTATTTGAAAGCTCTACATAATCACTTTTACCGGGCCACTCATCGTTACTATTTTGAAAATATGAAGTATTGAATTGTTGAGGTTCACTGTAGGCACTTTCGCGTTCATTTTTATCCCAGATCCTGACTTTCCACCAAAATGATTTATTTGGGATTAGCGTTTTACCTCCATATTCAAGATTGACAGATTCACTTGTTAACAATTTACCGCTGTCCCAATAATCTGCCTTACCTTCCGAGAGGATAGAGCTCGATGAAGCGACTAATATTCTGCAGGCGTTTTGCGTAATTCCAGATACAGGAAATACCCAACTGAACTCTGGAATTGAGTCTGTGATTACTGCTTTTTCTGGATTTCGTAATAATTCACAAAGCAATCCTTCTGGAGGCGGTAATGTTGTATCGGAACATGAAAATAATAAGACCGTTAATAGTACTGGAATAATATTTTTTTTCATTCAATAATCTCAAATAAGTGTAAGATTTTTGTTTTAGACTTTATTGGAAAATGCTTATAATGAACTTTGAGAATAAATCCAGAATAAATATTGACTATCACCCAAATAATGATCTTTGTTGTATCTCATATTTATTCACTTTTCTCAACTACATTTATCTTAACGTTAAAAGTCACTTCAGGATGTTCATTAGGTGCAGTCACTCCATTTAGGACTTTAAATTTCAGATCAAAATCAGAAATTTCCTTCAATGTTTTTACCTTCAATATTATTTTACTATGCGCATCGATCGTAAACATATCTGCAAAATTATGAAATGTATAATTCGATTTATTAATTAAACTAAAATTGGCATCTGAATGATTTACTATTTCAACTGGCAGAACAGTCTTTGGTTCTTTTTTCCGGTCACTTTCATCATAAAAAACCTCTACATTTTTTACTTCTAAAGACTGTTTAATTAACGGTATCAAATACTGTGGACTTCCCACCAGGGTATTGTTAAACCAAACAACTGTTCTATGATTAAATAATCCTTCTTTAATGCCATATTTTGTTTTTTCCTTTGCAAATACTAATGTAACTGGTCTGTGCCCGCCTTCTGAAACTTTATACTGCCAATCAATTAAATCATGAATATCGGATGTGCCTAATATTGTTAGATTATAATCAATCGCAATTTGTAATGCCTCATCAGAGTAACTATTATGATTAACTATCTCAATTCCGTTCAATAATCCTTCTTTGAGTAATTGTCGGTGCATATCAGTTAATGTTGCAACTCCATCCCGCCTTTGAGATACCCAATGAGGGTGGTTCCAAAAAACAAAAGCACCTTGATTTTTTGCTTCTTTAAATACATCAATAGGATCATCAATAAGAAGTTTATTAGCATCTTTTAGAAAAATTGCATTGGAATGTCCTGGTGGCATCTGTCTCGTCAATTCTGCTCCATTTATTATTACTAAATCTTTGACACCATAACTTTCAGCTTGCTCAACCGCAACGTTGTAGGATCTGTTTCTATCTGGATTTGGAATATCCTTTTCGTGAGGTTGATATTCCAAATGATCGGTTATGGAAATAGCATCCAATCCATCTTTATCAGCTTCACCTACACGAATACTAGGCCAAACATGTCCGTCTGAAAACACAGTATGCTGATGAAAATCACACTTGAGTGTTAAATATCCGGGAATGTCCGGAAATTCAATTTTTCTATCATCTCCATTGCTTTTAGGATGTTGAGCAAATAAGGAAACAATTATGAACGTACTATTCGCAAAAATTGATATTAATAAAAATGAGAGTATTTTATTCATTACAATCCTAATTTAATTTGAATGTATTCTATCAATTAATAATTTTTATTTTTGATACTTATTACTTTTTAGAATATAGTATATTGGGTGGGATTATCTGTCTTGATATTCCAGGTCCTTTATAAAGTACTTTCAGAGCCTGGCTTCCTCCGCCATCAAAATATTCTACTTTTATGGGATGCATTCCTGATTTCAGCTGAATTTTCCCTTGTCGTTCAAAATCTCCATGAGAACCGTCATTATCTACGATTAGGCTTTGACCTATGAATAATTTGGTACCGTCATTAGAACTAGTATAAAAACTATATTCGCCTTCATATTCAATATTTATATAACCACTGAATTCAACAGCAAATTTTGCTGATCGTCTATCAATTCCAATTAAATTAAAATCATAGATCTGCCCTTTTCGGATTACTTCAAGAGATTGAAATTCTGGTAATTTCTGCCAATTACCTTCGTAATAATTATATTCCAAGCCATTTTTATCTTTATCAATTAGATAATAACTACGCTGTACAATTGTACTTTTTACCATTCCTTGTTTAAATGATAGTGCATTTACAATCACACTGTTATTCAACACCAGTGGTTTGACATATAGATTAGAGTTTTCATCCGGCTTACTACCATCCACGGTATATCGTATTTCAGCTCCATCGGTTGGGGTTGAGAGAGTAACCGTAAAAGGAGAATTAAAATTGATGGTATCGGCAGAGCTAAATACTGGTTTAGCTGCTTGGACAATGCGCCAATATACATTTTGTGGATGTCCATCCGACTCAATTAAAACAAAATCATTGAATAATCCATATTCGATAAAATCGTAACTACTACCAGAGGGTAAATTTTCTTGAGCAGATTCAAATGATGCCGGCCATGCTGTTCCTCGAACCGGGCCAATATGGTGTGGACCTAACACATTTTTTAATGTGCCGGTAACAATAATTGAAATTTCGTTTTCACCATCAATAATACAATCTGTAATATCCAATTCATTTGGAGGCCAAGCAATAATTCCCGCAGATTTATTATTAACTTTAACATCTGCGACACTCCCACGCCAATCCGTTAGTTTTACAATAAAACGTTTATCTTCTGATTTAACATCGTAAGTTTTAGTATAAGAAACTTTATCAGAATAAAATGGCAGTCCCTGTTCCTTCCAATTTCCCAGTTTTAAAGTATTGCCCTTGACAAGTTTCCATCCTTTTTCCTGTGGCTCTAATGAAAAGTTTCCGAGAATATAAATGGGCTCCAATTCAGAATGAACTGACATTGGTGAAGCAACTAGTTTTATACTATTTTGTCCAATAATTACTTTCTCACCTATTTTGTAAACTCCAAATTTTCGATCAAGCCAGTATCTAGATGGATCAGGTTTTACAATTTTACCATTAACAAATACCTGCCATAATTCAGGATGTTCAACTACCGCTTGGAGAGATTGTATATCTACTCCATCATCAATTAAGAAGTGGTAGCTTGACTCAAATCCAGAATCAGCCGTAAATACATTTCGGTCAATGATCGAAGTTCTATATTGAACTGCTCTATTCCATGGATTTCCATCAAATCCATGATGCTTGAATATTTTATCCGCGGCATTGAAGTAATAGACATCTTTTTCAATCGTATCACCAAGTTTAATATCGCAGTAGTCAAGTGTCAAAACATTCGGTGCCGTCATTTTGATTTTTACTATATCTGTGGAATTAATAATTTTTGTTTTTCCGATTAGCTCATCAACCTGTTTTTTTGAAGGTAAATCATTTATTAATAGAAGAAGGCTTCCTGACGGTGGTAAGTCGAACGAAACATTTAATGACCCATCATATATTTTACTATAATAAGATTTTGTCTCACCACTTATGAGGTCAAGTTCATTCACGGATTTTCCTTTTATAGTAAACGATCCGGCTGACCACTCGTTAGAACTTGTATTCGCTAAAAACAATATTTGTCCATCTTCTAAATCTCGGCGGTGATGAAATAGTTTACCACCAATCTCCTCAGGTTTTTTAAAGTGAATACTTTTAGAAATTAAACCATCAAGAACTCGCTGTTCTTTAATAGAATTTACATTTTCCCATTGTGTTGTATTATTATCTAAAATTTTTTTTAACTCAGTAGATTCGTTGCCATCTACCATATTCGGAACGTCATTAAAAGTAAGTGCTTTTCCATTATTCTTCAAATAACTTTTAACTAATTCGAAAGTAGATTTATCCATATTTTCAAAACCAGGCGGGAAAACAATTACGTCATAAGTCCGCTCTCCTACAATAAATTTATCATTCCCAATTTTACCAATATCCTTAATAATATTTTCTGAAGCTAAATCATATTCAATCTGATATTTTTCTAATTCAATAATAAAGTTCTGGAAAGCTGGTCCTATTTCTGAAAATTTTTCATGCGAATTATCTGGAGAAAAATAGCTCCATGCTGTTGATGTCGGTTCAAATACTAAAATCCGATTATTTTGTTTACCTGATGAAAGTGCTAGTGACAAACGAGAAAAATAATCACCAAGCAGTTTGTAATTTTTCCACCAGGGTTCGTGATAAGAAAATGATTGGGGATGGTCTCTCTTGCGAGCCCCTTCAAGAGTCATATAGGAAAGATGCTGGTTCATGAAGTTTACACCGAGGACATATTCCCAATCGCCTATTCGTTTCATATCCTCAAAACTTAAATCCCAACCTCCGGCTCCATAAGTCTCACTTAAAGTACGAGTACGTCCCATCTGATTAGCAACACTACTTAATTCTTTAACGGCTCGAACATTACCAAATTGGGCATTAACATTTTCACTATACTGATTCATTAGAATATCGATGGCGGGCATTTGATGCCAGGCATACATAGCCATATTGTCACCACCATGCTGTGGATCCGGCCACCCGTGTTCCCAATAATGGCCAGTCCAGTCTAAATTATTTTTTTCACAATAGTTATACCAAGGTTTACTCCATCTTTCTATAAATAATTCAAGTAGTGTAGCATAATAATTGTGGCGGATTCGTTTCCAGTCTCCGATTTCATATTCTAGAGATGGTAGATTAATTTTTAGGTCATAGCCCCATCGTTTTTCAAATTCATTAAAAAGTGATGGTGTCCAACGGAGTCCTCC
>SWCB01006978.1_pt1 | contig 24031 bp, 20 predicted proteins | sample 4692901 | NCBI WGS metagenome assembly SWCB01 (sample SAMN10267276, study PRJNA491770) | bioreactor metagenome | isolation source: DHS bioreactor inoculated with subseafloor sediment | place: Japan: off Shimokita Peninsula | collected 2006-08 | reverse complement strand
GCCAAAATTGGAAATGCTCATCTTAAGTGGGCATTCTCAGAAGCTTCCGTACTTTATCTTCGAGGTAATGATGATGCCCAACGCTATTTAGCCAAACTTCAACGCAGAATGCCAAAGTCGAAAGCCTTATCTGTACTCGCTCACAAGCTGGGGCGATGTGTTTACTTCATGTTAAGGAACAAAACATTATTCAATGAAGATCAATTTATGAAGCGTTAGCCACGCAGTGAAAAAGGCTCATCGTCTAACTGTGCCAATATGGTCGAGTACGAATCGCTGTCATTAAACCATGAGATAAGGCCATTACCTTACAACTGACGCGTGTACCAATAAACCAGAGCACGATGCTTTGATTAGCCCTTTCACTGACGTGCATTAATACGATTAACAAGAACGTTTGCACCCGCACTGAGCCTGAAACTAACTGGTACGAATTTCGTAACCATCACTCTTTGAATAGTGCCAGATGTGGGTTAACCGATAAATGTCTAGCGACCCTGTTTCACCGCAATGGAATGCAACTAAACAGGCAGCAGTTGAGACTGCGTAAGAGATCCTCAATATGTGTTTGCCGCAAGCGTGACTTGAAGGCTACTCTGACTAACGAAGAGGACGCACTTGTTAATCGACTTTTAGTCGACCGCTAACGCGGTCGATAGGATTCACTTTGCCGCTTGACGCCCGAAGGCTCATATGTGTTATGCAGTTTCACACCAGTTGAATATTTCATCAAATTTGTTTATGCCAGCATCCAAGAATGCACTAGCCATACTTAACGATAAAGTTGTATAGAATTCTTCATCACTAGTACCTTCTTTCGTCTCACGAAAACTAAGTTCATCAACCTCTAGAAAACTTAAAGGATATGAGTGAACGTGGGTGGATAAAATTTTATAGGTACCAAGGAAGTCATCTTTGTCCCAACCGTTTCTCATAACTATTTCCTCGTTTTCTATTAAAAAAGCAGTATTTCCTTTCAGGAAGTGCTTCTGACGTTTTTCACTTAACGACATAAAGTAGTCATTTTCGCTTAGTTCACACCTTAAACTCTTAATCTCTTCATCATTACAAATATCTTTAAACGAACCACTACCAAATGCGTGTATCTTAAAGTTTGAAACTGCCTCATGCAGCTCAATTAATTTATAACGACACATCCACTCTTCAACAGGCACACCCGTTTCGCAAATGTACAGCAGCATATTGCTACAATCTAACATACTTCGTGATAGGGAAAGAGCTGACGTATAATCCCAATGATTTAGTCCCGTCCCTTCATCAAACCGGGTGATTTTATAAATACTGTTTGCAGTTCTATATAACCTACCGAGTAACTTAGCAGTATAGTATCTAAACGGCCCATCCATATCACCATCTTGAACCGACTCTAACAGTTTAGATGCTCGCAATAGCTGCGCTTTAAGCTCCGCCGAGTTCTCTTTATATTTTTCTGTACCAAAAATGCTTTCATTCATTTAAACAATACCAATTAACTGCATAACGCCCTCTTAAACAGTTTGTTATGTATATCAGAGGGTTGCGATGATCTCTTTTATTCGGTTTTCTCCCAAAAATGCAAAGTGCATCTCCAGCCAAGTTTTTATTTTTCTTGCCTTTTTATGTTCATCAGCAAGCTTCATAAATTGAATGAATTGTTCATCCTTAGACAAATAAGCAATTAACTCGTTAGCTGGTAGAGATGAAGCCTGTTCAACATAAACTTTATCAACAGCACGGATGCTCTTGATTACCATAGTGATCAACGTAGATACATCCTTTAAAGTAAACTTTCCCGTGCCGTAATTGGATAAAGCTTCATTAACATCAAAGTGATGGTAACTATCGTATATTGCTTGAGCATTCTCTTTTAAGTGTTGTATCGATGCTTTCGACAATTTCGCATTAGATGCTTTAGCGTGAACAACTTTGTTTCTCCAGTGGCATAGAAGCTCGACTAAAATGATCCATTCAGGCTCCACCTCTGGTGTAACTTCAAGAAATCGAACGACCCTGTCCGCTTTAGAGTCGGTAGGATTTTTTTTAACATTAAAGTTCATGTCTTCGTTTAGCCACAATTCTGAATTGCTAACCTTAGACAAGTATTCAAACAAACTTTCAACAGAATAGACAATTGCAGACTTTACAGCAAAACGCCTAGAGTTCATTGATGACTGTTTTGCATTTCCCGGTTTCCATGAAATATTTAAAGTTGAAGGTGCTATCGTTTCTTCTGTTATTGTCGACAACGCAACTGCGATAGTATTCATACAATGAACACTATGACCTACATCGTCTAAGAACTCTTTTAAATCATTGCTTTCAATTGACATGGGGTATCTTGAGGTATGGTGGCACCAGCAGGAATCGAACCTACGTCGTCGGGTTTAACTAGAAATTTTAGTAACCGCCGTCTTTCCGCATTAGACCATAGTGCCGAAGTGAATAATATGCAATTTTACACTGTTGTCAATGATTTACGCAAACGATATACATAACGCCTTGGCATAAGGTGCGCCAACGCATTACTTACTAAACCAAATACACTTTAAACCAAAACCGCCGAGTGTTAAGCGTCACCTTAATGCCTTTGTTACCCGGCCGTTCGACTTGGCTAAAGCAGCTTGCCTGCCATGATGAAGTGCAATTAAAAACTGCGCTGATTAAGCGCGACAAACACTCAACTCACGGCTGACAAATTCAAAACTATAACCACGAAAATTACTGCGCGTTTACCCATAAAATAGCGGCTACGATGAAGTTAGCCCTATGATTTACCTAGAAAAGATTAACTAGAAACGCTCGCCAATATTGATAAAAAGGCAGCCCAAACTAAAGCCGCGAACAACACCAACAAAGTTACATTGTCACTACAACCACCAAAATGTAACCACTTCCCTGCCCACGCACCGACCACAATATTGAAAGCGGCATTCCTCGAAAATGGTGAGGCAATAGCTGAGAAATTTAAGAACTGGGAGTACACGGATTATCAACCGCAATGGCCGAACTATGGTTAAAACAGAATAAAGAAGTTGGCGCGGTTACCAGCGAATATTCACGCAAGTCGTTGAGACGTTTAAAAATAAGAAGCCGCTATGAACAACGAGCGATTCTAACTGCATACGGATTTGTCTGGGATTGACCAACTCACAACAACAGCAGAGTTAGGTAAGCAAAAAGAACTGAACCTAGTCGGGTAACGTCTAACATAAGTTGCACCACGACCAATTCACCAAGCGCACTGAGCTCCATACCAAAACTGCGGAGTAAAACGTGTCAACTTGATGTGCTTGTTACAACCGATATAACTCAAGAACTTAGAGGCAAACCACAGCGTATAACTTCCAACAACAACTCGCCTTTTCTCTTTTACGATCCACTCAAAGCACTCAATAATCACAGCGTGGATTATCACTTAAAGCGATTTCGTAAACGCTGAAGCCAAACACTATACAGATGAGGACTATTGTTGCGGCACGCGAAGATTGAAGAATTACCCTGCATACTTGGCTATGAATTTAGGTTACATAAATCTTGAACCGCAACGGGCGTAATAACCAACAACATCAGTGAACAATTGCGGCTAAAAAATCTACTGATTTTCACCAAGCCTTATACCGCAATAACCGATAAACGAAACTCACGGCATTTCGACTGACAAGAGATTAAAAGAGCAACCACTTGCCGAAGAACAAACCATAAAGATTAGGGCTAAGATGAAGGTTGTAACGCCTGGGATAAGGTGCACCACGGTGAACTCACCAAATCCACTAAACTCCAAACCAAAAATGCCGAGTCAAACGCGTCACCTTGATACCGTTGTTATGCCGTTTGTTCAACCGATTGATAATCAAGTGGAATATCACAAGTTAACTCTAAATATTTAGCTCCAGCAAGCATTGGAATATATTCCAATTTATTTTTCTTCTTCAATGAGTTTGCTAAGCCGCTGAAAATTATGTTTTGAGGGCAAGTGGAGTCATAATATTTGTGAATTCTTGAAGATATCGTCGGATCTATAATGTAATCCTTACCAATATTTATCCATACATGGATAGCCATTCCTGATTCAGAATATCCATTACTTAGTTCACTTTTCAATCCTGATAACGTTGTTTCGAACTCATTTACACCACCAATTTTAACTTCACCATATATAAGTTCACATGGAACTTTATAATGTTGAAGTATTGCAAATGCTTGGGATGCTACATTTAAGCATTGTTGCCCCCAATCTCCATTACCAAATCTTTCAATAAGCATATGTGGTAAAGCATTTTGACAAAACTGACTAAATACTTGAACTTTATCAGCAGTCATCGGCATTTTAAGGTCAAGTTTAGGTACAAGTCCTAATTTTTGGGATTCTTTTTCTACGATCTTGAGCCTATCTCGATAATTCATAGTACCTACTTATTAATTAGTAAATTGACGGCATAACATTTTATTCTACGAAATGAATTCGTATATCCCCACTAAATCCGAAGATATACGCACGAGATTTACGATCTGTGATCGTATATACCATTTCAAAAATCACCTAAACCGCACGCAACAACGTCAATAATATAGAACGTATAAGTACGCTACCGCATGCGTAGTGGCATAATATAGGCCGTATAATACCAATTGATTTGATATGTAACTTGATGGAAGTCTAATTAATTGGGCATTGATTGATGAGTTATAAGTCAACTCGTACTAGTTGTGCAATCTTTAAGCGCCACCTTGCATAGTGGGAAAGGATGACATTGCCAACACCGATGTAGATGCACGTCGGTAGCAACTTTCTTTATATTATGAGACACCTGCGCGTTTTTTTAATTTTGTGATAGTAGAGAATACAAAAGTAAGGGGTATGACAGTTCACCAAACCGTTAGGTTCTAAGCGAGGAAAGATGCAAGAATTATTAAGTATATTCAATGCTATAGCTACGTTCACTTGTTATGTAATTCTCGTATTAGTATTTATAAAATTATATGACGGGCATGGCGTCGAGCTTATAAAATTAAAAGCGTTACGTGCTGGCGATCGTGAAAGTTATCTTGTTCCATTGATTTTTAATAGACCAACGAATTTGGTCAACATGCCGCTGTATTTATTCCGCTTTCTTAAATCAGGCTATGTAAAGGTCACAGCAGATCAAGTCGGTGACGTTACTTGGGAATGCAACGGTGCAACATGGACGGTTCATATTGCTAACGACACAAAAATAGTTGGGTTAAGCAGCATCAATCCCTTTATTCAAATGAAAGAAGATTTGAATAAAGGATAAAAAATGATAAATCAGAACCTCTCAACTAAGGCTAATAACGACCTTAAGTGAGAGGTTTTATATTAAGGTGGTAGCAGTTCACTGCTTTCCTCTTTATGAATTCAGCATCAACTTTTTTAACCTTGCTAAGTCAATCGCGTTTGAGCGTACGGTGAGTTTAATATGACTATATTCATACTCTTCCTTCGTCACGCTCATGCTAGAGCGAATTTCACCGATAATACCTTTTGCGGTATAAGGAACAATGATTTCATCTTCAATCATCCCGTGCTCAGAAACGCCAACAATATATTTGTGCAGTTTAGCTATATCTAGAGGGTTACGGGTTGACGTCATCATGGCATCAGGAAATTCTTCCATCAGTGCCTGCTGTTGCTCAGGGCTCAGTTGATCTGATTTATTCAATACCAGTAATTTTTTAGCCCCTTCAACGCCCACTTCTTCCAATACTTCATGTACAATATCCAGTTGTGTACGGAAAGAAGAATCTGAAGCATCAACCACATACAACAACAATGAAGCATCATGCGCTTCTGCTAAAGTTGAATGGAATGAAGCAACTAAATCGTGGGGTAATTTTTTAATAAAACCGACGGTATCTGACACTAAGATTCGAGGTTGTGTAACTGGGTACAAAGCTCGTACGGTGGTATCAAGTGTTGCAAAAAGCTTGTCTTCTACTAATACTTCACTACCCGTAATCGCGCGCATCATTGATGACTTGCCCGCATTGGTATAACCAACCAAAGCGACACAAAAAAGCTCAGAACGTTGTGTACGTCGACCTTTCATTTCATCTTGAACACTCGCCAGCTCGCGCTTTAATTCAGCTAATTGATCACGTACTTTACGGCGGTCTAGTTCTAGGTTTGTTTCACCTGCGCCTTTACCCATTTGGCGTTCATTATCACCAACGGTAGACTCTCTAAGTCGTGGTGCGACATAATTAAGACGAGCCATTTCAACTTGTAATCGTGCAGTTCGGGTACGAGCATGACGGCTAAAGATTTCAATGATAATCCCCGTACGATCATACACTTGTACGCCTAGTTGGTTCTCCACATTACGCAGCTGTGATGGGCTTAAATCGCAATCAAATACCACCACATCAGCACAAGCAAATGGTAGGTTTTCTGAAGGAATATCCTCAAAGTTTGTCTCATCAAAGAAATCTTCAGTATCTGCGTCATCGACCGAGCCTTGATTACCAGTAAGGTGTGCAATTTCAGCCAGTTTGCCAGCTCCCAAAACATTGACTCTTTGGGTCGAAGTTTGCTTTTGCGACTGCGTGCCAACGACTTTAAACCCTAGAGTAGTCACCAAGCGAGCAAGTTCTGCAAGTGAGTCTTTTGCCTCATCGCCTTTAAACTGCGGTGTGCAAATAGAAATAAGTAAAGCATTAGTAAGTGATGCTTTTTCTGTTAGTTTCATGATTTTTATCTTCGTGCACCTAAGTGCAAACCTGGTCTTATCTAAAGTTGCTTGATCCTACGCTGTTATAGGTAAGCTTTATAGAGCAATAGAATACTAAATACAGATATTCGTTTAGTTGGCGATAAATCGTCGGCACACCGTAGTGTTTGGCAATATATTCAGTCAAATTTAACGTTTCATAAAACGTGCTGTACTTTTTGCCATTAGTTGTTGCTCAACATAAATATCAGCTTCAACTTTATAAAGTGTTAAATAGGAAGAGTTTATTTTCCCTCGAATAATAATATCTGCTGTAAGTGGAATCTCTGCAAGGTAGCGGATATTGATATCACCAGTCACAGCTTCAACACCTTGATTAAAAATCGCGTGACACATACCAGCATCGAGTAACGCAGCAATAAAACCACCATGTAAAATACCTTGATAACCTTGTTGATGAATACTTCCTTTGGCCTTTGCCCAAACAACACCCTCTTGATCATTATAAAAATCAAGTTTCAAACCAAAGGTTGATTGTGTACCACATAACATACAGTGTTGATGGCTATTTTGTTTATTCACTTTTTCCAAAAGAGACGTTGACTTGAATAAGTCGAATTTATCTATCTCATTCTGTAAAATGCTGATTTCCGTATTATTCATGTTTCACTCTTCTTCTTTTTCTTCTTCGTGGTGCATGATGAGAGCCTTACCCTGTGTAAGACAGTCCATTACTTTAAAACGGGCTGATTTCAGAATATTGGCCAGAGTCTGCCGAGAGACACCCATCTCGATAGCTGCTTCTTGTTGCTGCATTTTCAATAGATCAACCAGTCGCAACGCCTCAAACTCATCATCGGCAAGTTGAACTTTTTCAAGCTGACTCATTGGTATCCTGTTGGGTTTAAAGCAACTGTCAGCGGGGTGACCACAAATATTTCTCGGGATTTTCGGTCTTGGCATGAAGCCTCCATAATTAGCATATGCTACTTATACTCCTTATTTATAGCGTACGCCATAAACTTTTACGCAATAGGAGCACCCCACCAGCGCATTACTGCGTAACGGTGTTAACTAGTCATACGTTTGAATTGTAGTTCTACCAAGCGTTGGTATAAGTCACAGCTTTTCAGTAGTGTTCGATGATCACCAACATCAACCAAGCGCCCTTGATCCAATACTGCAATTTGGTCGGCATGTTGAATAGTTGAAAGTCGGTGAGCAATAATTAGCGTCGTTCTGCCACGCATCAACTCTTTCAAAGCTTGCTGAACATGATGTTCACTTTCGCTGTCTAATGCGCTGGTGGCCTCATCAAGTAATAATATATTCGGATCTTTTAAAATGGCTCTTGCGATGGCAATACGCTGACGTTGACCACCAGAAAGCCTTACCCCTCGCTCACCAAGGAAACTATTGTACCCTTCAGGTAAATTCATGATGAACTCATGTGCATGCGCCTTTTTAGCCGCCTCAATAACTTGTTCATCTGTCGCTTGTGAGTTGCCATAACGAATATTATGGAAGACATCATGACTAAATAGCGCAGGCTGTTGTGGTACAAGTGCCATTTGTTTACGTAGTTCATGCGGATCAAATTGACGAATATCGACACCACCTAGTGTGACCTTGCCTAATTGAGGATCGTAAAAACGTTGCAATAGTTCAAAGAGTGTCGTCTTGCCTGCCCCTGAAGGGCCAACAAGCGCAAGAACTTTGCCCTCTTTGGCTGTCAAAGTTAGATGCTCAGCGGCAGCTTGGTCTGGCCTTGAAGGATAGTGAAAAGTGACATCGTCAAACGCGACCTCAGCAGACAGCGCTTGAGGAGAAGTGATGTTTTGGCTAGGAGCCACAATATGACTTTCTACTTGGAGTATTTCAATTAACCTTTCTGTTGCGCCTGCAGCTCGTTGTAATTCACCTAAAACTTCTGAAATAGTCGCCAATGAAGAAGCGACTATGATCGCATAAAAGACAAAAGCACCTAAGTCACCAGACGACATAGTACCGTTGATTACATCGCTACCACCAACCCAAAGCATGCCTGCGATGGCACTGAAAACAATCACAATCACGCCTGAGATCAAAATGGCACGCTGCTTAACGCGCTGGCGTCCAATTTCGAATGCCTTTTCTACTTCATTAGAGAACGACTCTCTTTCTTGCGCTTCGTGACTGTAACTTTGAACGGTCTTAATGTGCTCAATCGCTTCACCAGCATAGCTTCCAACATCGGCCATCGAATCTTGACTCTTGCGTGACAAAGCTCTCACACGGCGTCCGTATACCAGTATCGGAACAAGAATAAATGGCACCGATGTTAATACAATTAATGTTAGTTTTATGTTGGTTGCAAATAACATGATGATTGCACCTACACACATTAATGCACTGCGCATCGCCATCGAAAATGAAGAACCAATAATGCTCTGTAGCAAGGTAGTATCAGTTGTGATGCGCGACATGATGTCGCCACTACCATTGATTTCAAAATAGCTGGGATGCAAGGTAATGACGTGATTGAACACCGCGAGCCTTATATCAGCACTGACTCGCTCCCCCACTGAAGAAACTAAATAGAACCGAAAGAATGTCCCAATTGAAATAAGCACTGTTATCGTAAGAATAAATTGAATAGCACGTTCGAGATCTTTTATCGACTGTTGGATGAACCCTTCATCAATCAAGATTCGCACTCCATGCCCTACAGATAAAGTCAGAGAGGCTGTAAAAATAAGTGCGATGAGTGCAGCCAAGACTTTCCCTTTATAGGGTCGAATAAACATCACTAATTTAAATAAAATACTTAGATTTTTGCCTTTAGCATTTGGCTGAGAACTTGTACTTTGAACTGTTTCATTTGACGTAGGTTGAGTTTGCATAGATACGCCTTTCGTTTTTCCCGCTTCAATTGGGACGAATGTTGGAATTGGATCTTTGGCTTAATCATTAGCAAGCAAAGGTACAATTAATAGGCTTATCATTGGGGTATCAGTAACAAATAGCAACCATCACTTCAGCAAAAGGATAAATTACCGATAGATTACGGGAGAGAATATAACCCCAAATTATAATGATAAAATGGGGTTATTTTGTATGTTCTAAACGTAAATTTTTTCGCCATATTTAACAATATGGACAGATTTATGCAGCTGTTCTTTAATCACGTCTTTAAACACAGCCTGCTTGTCAGGCTCGCCGTGTATTAAATAAATTTTCTCTAGCTGTTCAAACTCACTCATCCAAGCTAGCAGATCGCTTTGGTCTGCATGTGCTGAAAATCCACTAAGCATGTGTATTTTGGCATTCACATTAATTTTTTCATGATAAAGCTGAATGGACTCGGCCCCATCTATCATTTGCCGTCCCAGAGTACCTTTCACCTGATAGCCAACAAAGATAACACTGTTACGATCATCCCATAAACGATGTTTAAAGTGATGCAAAATACGCCCACCAGTACACATTCCGCTACCAGCAATAATAATACAGCCACTTTCCTCCTTATTAATGAGCTTAGAATCTTTAGCTTTTAATGAATATTGCAGATAAGGAAAGTCAAAAACAGTGCCGTCGCGTAACAATAGTTTGTCGGCGGAAGCATTTAATTCTGCATGGTAATTATTATAGATTTGTGTCGCGCGTATCGCCATGGGCGAGTCTAAAAACACTTTACATACGGGCAGCTCTTTATCGTAATACATCTGCTTAATAAGTAACAGAATCTCCTGGGTCCGTTCAATCGCAAAGGATGGGATCAGTACATTACCCTTGTTTTTCAAGGTATTGATAATAATCTCTTTACACTCGTCGATAGTCTCTTTTAAAGGGCGATGGTCACGATCTCCATAGGTCGATTCAATATAAAGTGCATCGGCTTTTTTAACAAAAGAAGGAGGTATCATAATAATATCTCGACGGCTGCCAAGATCACCACTGAACACTAGCGATTTTGTGTCCCCCTCTTCGCTTACTTCTATTTGAATAGTTGCAGAGCCAAGAATATGGCCTGCATTTCTAAAGGTAACCTTAACGCCAGGCACAAGCTGAATAGCTTTATTGTAGTCGGCATATTGAATGATTAAATCAAACACCGCTTTCGCATCGTCACTGGTATAGATAGGTGGAGGAACCTGTTTTTCGTTACCTGTTCTTTTGGCTTTTTTCAATGCAGTTTTATAATCTTCTTCTGCAATTTTGGCGCTATCCATTAAGATAACCTCAGCCAAATCCATTGTCGCGCGCAAGGCGACAACTTTACCGTCAAATCCTTCTTTAACAAGTTTCGGAACACGCCCGACATGATCCAAATGAGCATGGGTAAGTAAAACAATATCGACATCTTTAGGATCGAAATCAAAAGGCGCATAGGTCTGCTCTTCATTTTCACCTTGAAAATAGCCGCAATCGACCAGTATATTAGGCCCGTTTTTAAGTTGTAAAAAATGGCAGGAACCAGTAACCGTCTCCGCGGCACCAAATGACTGAATGAAAGTCATAAACACCTCCCTAGTGATTGGATTTTAACTATAGCACTGCTTAAATCCCCAAATATGGGCACATGTCAACTAATCAACATCTCTACCAATTATGCGATAATCTGCTGATAAATAATTCTAATATCTACGTAGATTATCGTTATCATCGCTTTGCGCTTAGTTTTCGAAATATTGAAGAATTGCTTGCATCACGAGGCATTGCTGTAGGTAATGAAACTATGGTTTTGATGCTAGTATCCAAGAGGTCGCACTTTGCCGCCATACCATGATCGTTTAGTTTGATTACTTTAATCCTGTTTCCGGATAAACCCAGCTTTTACTTGAATTACGAATAAGGCATAGCCTAGGCTATGCCTTAATGAAAGATTTAATTTTCAGACTTAGCGAGGTACGATGCCATCTCTTCACTTGGAACCATACCACCACCCGTTGCCCAAACTAAGTGGGTCGCGTTTTTCAGTTTTTGATCATCCATTTGGATTCGCTGAAGATATTCTTCATTGTCAGAAACTACAACAGGGCCTAGCATTCCGGCTAAAGCTGAAGGCTCTAGCTGAATATCTTCATACTTACTCAGCTCTCCAAGGTGGTGGTACATTCTTTCATCACTAATGGTATAAAAACCATCAAGTAATCTTTCCATTGCTCTTCCCACAAATCCAGAAGCACGACCAACAGCTAGACCGTCAGCAGCTGTTATATTATCGATACCAATATCCTGAACTGAAATTTCATCATGCAGGCCAGTATGAATACCCAATAACATGCAAGGTGAGTGGGTAGGTTCCGCAAAGATACAATGAACATTATCACCAAATGCCATTTTCAAACCAAACGCCACACCACCAGGCCCTCCCCCCACGCCACATGGCAAATAAACAAACAGTGGATGAAGCTCATCTACCAGAATATTCATGGCTTCGAACTGGCTCTTTAGTCGCTCTCCTGCAACAGAATAGCCTAGAAAAAGTGTTGGCGAATTTTCATCATCAATAAAGAAGCAAGTTGGATCTTTTTCTGCTTCTTTGCGTCCCTGTGCAACCGCTACACCGTAGTCTTCTTTATATTCAACAACAATTACACCATGCGATCGAAGTTTGTCTTTTTTCCATTGGCGGGCATCTGCCGACATATGAACCGATACAGAAAAGCCAAGTTTTGCACTCATAATACCGATAGACATGCCTAGATTACCAGTAGAGCCTACAGCGATACTAAACTGCTTGAAGAAAGCTCTAAATTCATCCGTAAACAATTTGCTGTAATCATCAGACTCAGACAACAAGCCAGCTTGGATTGCTAACTTTTCAGCATGAGTTAGTACTTCATAGATACCACCACGCGCTTTGATTGAACCAGAAATCGGCAGATGACTATCTTTTTTCAGTAGTAAGGTTCCTTGAATCGCTACGTGGTACTGCTGTTCAAGAACCGTTTTCATGGCTGGAATAGCAACAACATCAGATTCTATAATACCATTTGTTTTGGCTGTTTCAGGAAATGCCTTCGCCAAATAAGGAGCAAATCTTTTTAGTCGGTCACTTGCATCTTTTATATCTGTTTTATCAAGCCCTACATAAGGCAGGCCTTCAGCCAGAGTTGTAATATTTGGGTTAAACCAACTTACATCGTCTAAGGCGATTAGTTTTTCAACCAGAGGAAAATCAGTAACTAATTGTTGAATATTTAATGTGCTCATTTTAATTCCTTAAACCTAGATGATGTACGACAGTAGGAAGGTGCCACCCAAAGCTACAAAAGAAGCAATAAAAGTAGCTGTCGTATAGTATTTGAACGTTTCTGACATTGACGCGCCGCAGTACTGTTTGACTAACCAAAACAATGAGTCAGTAACGATAGTACAGCCAATAGCACCAGAACCAATTGCAAGAGTAATAATTTCAGGGCTGATATCTGGGTATAGCGGAAGCATAGGTGCTACAATTGCTGTCGCTCCCATCATGGCTACTGTTGCGGAACCTACAGCGGCATGCAATATAATTGCAACCAACCAGGCCAGTAGAATTGGGTGCATGTCTAAATTAGAAAGTATCTGTGCTAACACATCAGCTAAACCACTACCTTTAAGCACTCCGTTGAACGCACCACCAGCACCAATGATTAATAGAATATTGGCAATAGAAGCAAATGCACCTTCCGTTTTTTCTAGTAATACAGACATTCCCATGTTTTGCTTAATACCTAAAATGTAGTAAGCAACAAATGCAGCAATAAACATTGCAGTTATAGGGTTACCAAGAAACTCAAGAATGGTATAAACCGTAGTACCATGATCCATATTAAGTTCAGCTGCTGTTTTAGTCAGCATAAGAATAATAGGAAGAAGAACAGTAAACAGAGTAGCTCCAAGTGATGGTAGTTCATTTTCATTTTTTACTTCTAGAGAAGTAAATTCTTCTGGCACTTTCTTAAATGGCAAGTTAGCGCCAACTACTTTTAAGAAGAGTGGTCCACCGACAAGAGAAGCAGTTAAACCAATTAAAAGACCATAAAAAATCACAGTACCAATATCAGCACCAAGTGCATTTGTTACATAAAGAGCTGCCGGATGAGGAGGTACAATACAATGTACTGCCATTAAAGCGGTACATAGTGGTATTGCTAAATTTAACAAAGATGTATTTGTTTTTTTTGCGATAGAAAAGGCAAGAGGAATAAGAAGGACAACACCCACTTCCACAAAAAGTGTAATACCGCAAACAAGTCCAATTAAAACCATTATGACTTCAGGTGATAACCAGCGACATTTTTGAAGTGTTAATCCGATACGCTCTGCTGCACCGGAAACCTCCATCATTTTACCCAGTATGGTGCCAAGTCCAATTATTGCAGCTAAGAAACCTAGAGTTCCGCCAATACCATTTTCAATGGCGTTAACCATTTCGACTGGGCCCATTCCCATAGACGTACCAACATAAAAGCTGGCTAAAAGTAGCGCTAAGAATGGGTGTAGCTTAAATTTAACAATCGCAAAAACGATCATTACAATACTTGATATGAGGGTTGCTATAACCCAGAGTTGCGACTCCATATTTTACACCTTGTTTTTATTGTTTAATTTCGTCGTATTAGACAAAGGATACAAAGTGCTGACAAGCGATCAAAAATCACCAATGCATGAGCTAAATTTAAACAACTACGTGATCTAAGTCGACATTCAAAATAATTTCGCCATTTGCGTCACATTTATTCACGTGAAACCAGTATGGTTAATGAAATATGTAATAAGCAAACCTCATTAAAAAGGCGACTTAATGTATACCAAGGATAATATTCTTGCTAAAAATCAGCGGTTAAATAGCTTTCAGCTCTCAAAGCTTCATACATTTGAAGTCGCCGCAAGACACAGTTCTTTTTCTTTAGCAGCAGAAGAACTCTCGATGACACCCAGCGCGATATCACATCGAATAAATGGACTAGAAGATGAACTTGGGATTCAATTATTTAAACGTTCCCATAGAAAAATAAGCCTAACCACTGAAGGGGAACGAATTTATCTTACCTTTAAGAGATCTCTGAACACATTAAATCAAGAAATTATTGAAGTACGAAATGGCGAGGTTTCAGGAACTCTTACTATCTATTCTCGGCCATCTTTTGCACAGTGCTGGTTAGTGCCTCGCATATATAAGTTCAAAGAACTATATCCCGCGATTGATCTTAAGATTCTGACAGGCAACGAAAACATCAACTTCTGTGGTTATGGCATTGATATTGCCATTTATTTTGATGAAAAAACGCCTAAAAAACTTTGGTATCAGGAGATAATGTCAGAGACTATTGTCCCTGTATGCACACCAAGTTATGCGGAAAAGCACGATTTAGTGGAGAAAATACAAAACTTACAAAAATGCACGTTATTGCATGATAACCAAGCATGGGATTACGAGTCTAATTTGGATGAATGGGAATGTTGGGCAAAGACATATGACATTGAGTCGATTAAACAGATACCGAGTATAAGTTTTGATAGATCCGACTTAGCGGTCATTGCTGCGATGAATAATGCTGGTGTTGCAATGGGCAGACACAGCTTAGTTCAGAAGAAAATCAAGTCCGGAGAATTGATTAAACCATTTTCTGACAAAACAGTATCTTGCCAACAAAGATACTACGTAACCACACTTCAAGATCAACACTCAAAACGAGTTGAGCTATTTATCGATTGGCTTAAACACGAAGCAGAATAATTCCTTTCCCGTTCAACTGCCTCTTTTTTAGTTTCTTCTTAAAGTTTATTCGTGCACTTTTTAATTAGGGGTCGATTAAGTTACATTTTAGAAAACATTCTCTACGGCATCGCTATCAAAACACTAAACTTCAAGAAAACCAATACAAGAAGGTAGGCAAGTCGATGAAAATGCCCCAACGAATAAGTGTGCTAATACTTACCCTTTTGGCTGCGCATACCGCTCACGCATATGAAGCAGCAAAAGTGACCAGTGGGTTAAACATACCATGGGGATTAGCCTACATTGACGACAGCACTATGCTCATCACAGAGAGAAATGGAGCAATTAAACACATCAATCTAGTAACAGGTAAACAGCAGACTTTGGCTGAGATTCCAAATGTTTGGGCTAAGGGACAAGGTGGGCTTCTTGACGTTGCGCTCTCCCCTTTCGATGAAAACAAAATATACGTTACTTATAGTAAAAACATCAATGGTAAAGGCGTCACAACGCTTGCATCGGCGAAGTACCGTAATGAGGCACTCTCAGATTGGGAAGATGTATTTGTTTCAATCTCCCAAACCGATACTAGCAGGCATTTCGGCAGTCGAATTACGTTTGATAATAACAGCCTCTACTTCTCGATAGGTGACCGTGGCGAGCGAGAAAATGGTCAGAACACCATGAATCATGCAGGCTCAATCTTACGCTTGAACCCAGACGGCAGCACACCTATAGACAACCCCTATGTAAACAACAAAGCCATTCTGGATGAAATATGGAGCTACGGGCATCGGAACCCTCAGGGCTTATTCTTTGATCCTAAAACCCAGAAGCTCTGGTCAATTGAACACGGGCCGCGTGGAGGTGATGAAATTAACTTAATCAAAAAAGGATCTAATTATGGCTGGCCTATTACTTCACACGGTAAAGAATATTGGGGACCAGTCAGTGTAGGCGAAGCCACAGAAAAAGAAGACATCGAATCGCCAGTTAAGGTTTATATCCCCTCAATCGCTCCTGGCAGTTTGGTGTTGTATCGAGGCGAAAAATTTCCAGAGTTAAAGGGTAAATTATTATCGGGTGCGCTCAAGTTAACCCACATAAATATAGTCACCCTTAATAACGAGGGTGAAGCTATTGCTGAAGATCGGATCCTTTCTGAACTAGGCGAACGTATCAGAGACATTGAAGTATCCCCAGAAGGAGAGATCTTCTTCAGCACCGATAATGGTAACCTTTACAAGCTTAAGCGATAAATGAAGATCGAAACCGTAGTCACAAGCTTTCGGAACTAACAAGGTGAGTCAGCAATGATTTACTGACTCGATTCTAAACAGAAATGTGTCACTGCTTATTTATAAGCGAGCTAATTGCGATTTTCTTTTCTTATTAACAACACAGAAATTGCCACGTTTTGTGCGGCATTTTGAACACCTTTCACACTCAACTGGCGCTCTGTTACCTTCTTTCCAACGCTTAATTAAATGCGGTTCAGACAGCAAAGGTCGAGAGAGAGCAAAGTATTGAATATTGGTATTATTCGCAATATCTTCTATCGCATCAATATCCGTTAATCCGCCAACGGTAATAACGGGCACATTCACTTCTTCGCTAATAACATGCCCATATTCATGGAAATAGCCTTCTTGTTGAATGGTATATCCATCAAAAGACTCGCCAACCATGGTATTAGCCTTGCCATGGATATTGCCAGAGATGATGATAGCATCAACGCCAATCGCTTCTAATTTTTTACAAACGATACGTGTTTCATCAAACATTAAGCCACCCTCAAAAAACTCAGATGCCGTCAATTTAACTAATATCGGATACTCATCACCAACAAGCTTTCTTATTTCAGCATAGATCTCTAATAACAATCTCATTCGATTATCTAGGCTGCCACCATATTCATCTTCTCGTCGATTGTAATATGGGCTTAAAAACTGATTAATTAAATAGGTATGTGCTGCATGTATTTCTACACCATCAAACCCTGATTCTTGGGCTCTTCGGCTTGCTTGAGCAAATGCCTGAACGATATAATCTATTTCGTCCTTAGTCATCGCTTTGCCTAATGTTTGTGTGCTTTTTTCGCACACTTCACTTGGCGCATAGATCACCCTTTCACCGACATTGTGGGTTGTTTTTGTTCCACCATAAGCAAGCTGCATCACTATTTTAGAATCATTGATGTGAACTAACTCGGTCAGCTTTTTGTATTCACCGATAAAGGAATCATTGTACATTCCCATCATGCCTGCATTTGGCTTCTCTTCTTCTACAATATTCGCATAACCCGTTACAATTAGGCCGACGCCCCCTTTAGCGAGCTCTTCGTAGATGGCGTACAGTTTATCCGTCATATGGCCATCTTCTGTTGCCATATTTTCCCACGTAGCGCTTCTAATAAAACGATTTTTTAATGCCATGCTGCCAATGCGGGTTTCTGTAAACAAAGTGCTCAAGTCTAATCCTCTTAAAAATCGTTTTCGTCTTATTCATCTGCTTTTATAACGGAATAAAAAAGAACAGCCATACAATAAGCATGGCTGTTCATTTCTGTGCATTTTTTATGTGCGATGAGCAATAGTAAATATTACCGACAATATCTCATTTTTCTAGAGCAAAATCCTTAATCTGGATTAAGATTGTGCCATCAAGACAAATCTTGGCGACACAAACACTTTGTATGTTCAAATGGGTTAATTACTTGCTTGCTCATGATGCTTGGTTAGTTGCTTATATAACATGTCTTTTAACTCAACACGCTTAAGCTTTAGATCGTTCATGTTGTCATCATCAATAGGACTACCCGATATCTCCAGCTGGCGGATATCGTAATCCAGTTGATGATACTGCTGAAGTTCGGCTTTGAATGTTGGATCATCGTGGTTGAGCTGAACAATGTCTGATGTAAGTTCAGGAAAATCTAAGATAAAGGCATGGCTTTCATTTAGCATCGGCATTCCCTTTTCAGTCGGATTACCCATTAGTATAGAAGTAATTTGTTGAAAGAAATGTGGCCTAAAACACAAAGCAACCAAGTAAGCAGTAAGCAGTAAGCAGTAAGCAGTAAGCAGTAAGCAGTAAAAGTATCTCACGCAGTATTACCTACAGAGGTAATTAGCAAGGCGCTTATTTAAGAAAATCAATTTGCTCTTCATTAAGGTAGCAAAAACTCCCTTTCTATCAGTTTTTATCTAAAAAACTTGGCATAATAAAAAATTGTCCATTCAATATATTCAAGGAAGAACAATGAAAGACGAAACACTCTCGATCCACTTTGGTTATGAAACCGACCCAACAACTAAATCTGTCGCAACGCCAATTTACCAAACTGTCGCTTATGAGTTTGATAACGCACAACACGGTGCTGACCTTTTTAACCTAGCAGTACCAGGGAACATTTATACTCGTATTATGAACCCAACCAACGATGTGCTGGAAAAGCGCATGGCAGCACTAGAAGGAGGCATTGCTGGATTAGCGGTAAGTGCAGGTAGTGCAGCCATCAATTATGCCATTCTAACGTTGGCACAAATTGGCGATAATATCGTTGCGACACCGCAGCTTTACGGTGGCTCTTACACCTTGTTTGCTCATATGTTGCCAAATCAAGGTATTGAAGTACGCTTCGCGAAAGATGATAAACCAGAAAGCTTAGCAGAACTTATCGATGAAAAAACCAAAGCGATATTCTGCGAAAGTATTGGTAACCCCGCGGGTAACATTATTGATTTAGAGCGAGTAGCAGAGCTTGCTCATGCGCAAGGTGTACCTGTTATTGTCGATAATACCGTTGCAACCCCCGTATTATGTAAACCTATCGAATTTGGCGCCGATATCGTTGTGCATTCTTTAACAAAATACGTCGGTGGCCACGGTACAACACTCGGCGGCATGATTATCGACTCAGGCAAATTCCCTTGGGCTGAGCACAAAGATCGTTTCCCTGTCTTTAACCAACCTGAACCGTCTTATCATGGTGTGGTATATACTGAAGCATTTGGTGAAGCGGCCTTCATCGGGCGAGCGCGCACGGTACCATTACGTAATACCGGCTCTGCTCTATCCCCTATGAATGCATTTATGTTAATGCAAGGCTTAGAAACCTTATCGCTTCGAATGGAAAGACATACTGAAAATGCTCTTAAAGTCGCTGAATATCTCAATCAGCACGATAAAGTGGAGTGGGTTAATTATGCGGGCCTTCCTGATTCAAAGCATTATTCTTTAGCTAAAAAATACATGAAAGGTCAGCCATCTGCGATCCTCTCTTTTGGATTAAAAGAAGGGTATGAGGCTGGCGTTCGTTTTTATGATGCACTGAATATTTTCAAACGATTGGTCAACATAGGGGATGCAAAATCTTTAGCCTGTCACCCTGCATCTACGACACACAGACAACTCAGTGAGCAAGAACAAAAGCAAGCGGGCGTATCCCCTGAAATGATCCGTCTATCAGTGGGCATAGAGCACATCGATGATATTATTGCTGACTTAGAGCAAGCACTTAACGCATAAATCGATTTAACGTAACCACTATTCGATACACCATAAATGAAGGCCTGCCGTTGGTAGGCTTTCTGCTTTGTTGTTGTAGCAAGAACGCCTACCCCAGCTATACTTAACTACCAAATAGCACAAACGACAGCACTCAAAATGTAAGAACCGCTAGGTCAGTAAAGCGAAGAAAAGTGTCCATTCATATCCCAAAAGCCCACAATCAATGTTTAAGATATAGGTTTTATCTTCTACAAATAAATACTGACTATTTGCTATAGCGCACATAAAAATTTGAGTTGTACTGATTGTGATAACAATCACAGGAACTCATCACAATATCGTTACTATAAGGCACATCGTTTATTGACACTTTTGTTATATCTCCATTGATAACGAAAGGTTTGTTTTAATAGTTATTCTGTAAAAAGCTAGGTAACGAGTACATGACAACAAAAATTATTTTAGATACCGATCCTGGAATTGATGATGCAATGGCAATCTTATTTGCCGAAGCACACCCAGCATTAGATTTAGTTGCAATTACAACAGTTTATGGCAATGCAACTATCGACAATGCCACCCGTAATGCGCTTTATTTAAAACAGAAATTCAATTTCACCGCAGATATTGCGAAAGGAGCAAGTAAGCCGCTTCATCGCCCACCCGTTGGCGCGACCGTCGTTGTACACGGTGAAACTGGATTTGGCGATCTCACCGCACCTGTTGACATTACAAATGAAGCAGACCCTCGCCCTGCTTACCAATACATAATCGACACAGTTAAAGCTAACCCCGGCGAAATTACATTAGTCACCGTGGGTCCATTAACCAACATTGCGCTAGCACTTGAAGCTGCACCCGAGATCGCAGGCTTAGTCAAAGAGGTTGTCGTGATGGGTGGTGCATTTGGAATGAATGATCACCGTGGCAATGTGACCCCGTATGCTGAAGCCAATATTCATGATGATCCTCACGCGGCAGATATCGTTTTTTGCGCCTCATGGCCAGTCGTTATAATTGGTTTAGATGTTACTGAACAAAGCTTTTTCACTGGCCAATATCTCGATGAACTACGCGATGATGCTGGTGAAGTAGGTCAATTTATTTGGGATGTAAGCCGTTATTATTTGCGTTTCTACTCTCAAAAAGTTGGGCTGAATGGTTGCCATGTTCACGATCCTTCTGCCATCGCGTATGTCATCAACCCCGACTTGTTTACCTTACGTGAAGGTGCTGTACGGGTTGTAACGGATGGCCCAGCAGAAGGTATGACGATTCAAAAATTTGATGAACGTAAATATATGAATGATGAATGGTCGTCAATGCCTAATCAACGCGTAGGCATTGCCGTTGACGATCAAGCGCTGTTAAAGCTGTATCGTGAAAGCTTAATTGCATACAGTCAGCAATAAAGCGTTATAAACAAGCTAGATAGCTAAAGCTGATCATTGAATAGGTGGTCAGCCTTTTCTAGTCTTCAAGTAAACAGGTTAGCGCATCGGCTAGCCACGTTAAAGCAGGACCTTTGGCTTTTTTCTTAGACATCACACGATCAATGGGAACGCGCCAAGGTTTATGATCAAAGCTTAAATTCAACCGAGCCATCTTCCCCTCTGCAACTCCCTCATCAGACATATGGCTAGGAATATACCCCCAGCCGATACCATTTTTAACTAACTGATTTACCCCATTAAATGTATTCCCCCACCATAAATGCGCCGAAATCATAGGAAAGTGAGACAATTCTTGCCCCTCAATACCTTTAATCAACAACTGACGGTAAGGGATTAAATCAGCCGCTTTTACAGTTTCTAACAAAGCTAAAGGGTGCGAAGGGCTAACAACACCATGAAAAGGCAAGCTACCCACGTAACAAAGATCAACATCTTGAGGGAAACCACTGTTTGCGAACATTAACCCTATATCTGCCCTGCCCGAATGCACCAATGCATATACATCAGGCGTAGAAACAGTATAAAAATCTAAGATAGTGGCAGGAAATAATACCGAAAAGTCAGACAAAATTTGCCATAACGCAGGCAATAATAATGCATCATCTACCGCTAATTTTAATTGGGTTTCATTGTTTTTATTCAACGCATTTGCCGCATTTTCTAACTCATTCGTTTGCTGCAAAATAGCCTGTGCGAATGATAATAAGCGTTGCCCCTCAGGTGTCAGTGATGGCTTGCGGGTACTACGGTCAAAGAGTTGCGTATCTAAATCAATTTCTAGTGTTGCGATTCCTTGGCTAACTGCTGATTGTACTTTCCCAAGTTTACGCGCGCAGGCTGAAAATGAACCCAATTGTGCCGTTACCACAAACATTCTTAGCTGTTCTAAATTGCACATATCACTTTTCCTGATAATAACTAACTATCAATCATCTTATTTATTGATGATTATATACCACATGATTTACCCATAATGTATAGAAGGTTTCAAATGTCATTTAAAGAACGTATTTTCCATAGTGTATTATTCGAAATAATTGCACTACTTTGTTTCATGGTAGCCGCATCTTTTGTAACGACAGCAGACACCAAATCTGTTGCTGGTTTAGCCATCGGGCTTTCTATGATCGCAATGACTTGGAACTATATCTACAACCTTATTTTTGACCGTGTGTTCGGTGAAAACCGTGCATCTCGCGGATTAAAGATGCGAATTGGTCATGGTCTTGGTTTCGAATTGGGCTTGGTCTTTGTTAGTTTTCCGCTGATGATGTGGGTACTGCAACTCGATTTTTGGACGGTATTAATAATGGATGCAGGCGTGGTCATCTTTTTCCTTGTTTATGCCATTGTGTATAACTGGTGTTATGACACTATCCGCTCACGATTCATTCCAATGGTTGCCGCATCGTAATATTTATACGCTTATTCTTTACTCGTCACGTTTGACTATCTAGGATATAGCCTTTACTTATATCCAAAATGGTTAAACGTGTAGGTATGGATAAAACCTTGTTACTCGAACAGATGATTTCCGCATTAGAGGAAACGCATCAAGGTGCTGTTGAAGCGGCATTGCGTGCTTACAATACGGCAACGAATGATGAAAATGTGGCTGAAAATCAATATGACACATTAGCGTTAGAAGCATCGTATTTAGCGCATGGTCAGGCTCAGCGAGTAGCAGAATGTGAAGCCGATATTCTTGCCTTCAAGAAGCTTAATATAGCAGATGATACAGAAAAGAAAGTTGTCACTTTAGGGTGTTTAATACAACTTATCGATGAAGATGATAACAACAAATACGTCTTTTTTGCTCCATCTGCTGGCGGTTTAAAAGTTCGCTTTGATGAAAAAGATATTATTGTTGTTACCCCTACATCTCCGTTAGGGGAAGCGTTAATTGGGCGAGAATTACACGACGACGTCGATGTGCATGTTGGCAATCAAATCATCAATTATGAAATTGCACTAATTAGCTGATTCGTGACTTAGTTGCTTAGTTGCTATTCTGAAAACTCAGCGATTAAAAAATCAATAAAGCAGCGAACCTTCTTCGACAAATAACGACGGTGTGGGTATATCGCAAATAAACCAAATTCCAGCGTATGATGACCCGGCAAGATTTCTTGCAACAGCCCCTGCTCAATTTCTGATTCCACAATAAAACGTGGGATCATGCCTATCCCTCCACCAGCCATTGCTATTGCCTTTACCGCTCGTGGGCTATTTGCCGCAATTTTCGAGCTGACTTCAATTAAATCCGTTTGCCCATCTGGCGACACAATTGGCCACTGTTTACCAATTCGAAAATTACTGTCTATGATGCAGTGATGCTGGCTAATATGTTGAGCATTTTCAGGTTCTCCGTACCGTTTTATATATGCAGGAGATGCACACAATAATAACGGTAGCGTTTTAATTCGCCTTGCAATCAAGCTTGAGTCATCAATACCGCCGATTCGAATGACGACATCAATACCCTCTTCCAACATATCAATCTTTCGATCCGATAACTGTAAGTCGATACTCATCTCTGGGTTGTCATCTAGAAACTTGGGGATCAGCGGTGACAATGTCATCTCACCAAATGTTTGCGGAACACTAACCCGCAGCAGACCTCGCGGGGTCGATTGCTCTCCGGTTACGTTATCAACCAATGCCTCAAACTCTTCCAACAAAGG
>SWCB01000368.1_pt1 | contig 24075 bp, 17 predicted proteins | sample 4692901 | NCBI WGS metagenome assembly SWCB01 (sample SAMN10267276, study PRJNA491770) | bioreactor metagenome | isolation source: DHS bioreactor inoculated with subseafloor sediment | place: Japan: off Shimokita Peninsula | collected 2006-08 | reverse complement strand
TCGGGTATGTATCCGTTTTGCTGATGGGCACCTTTCAGGTAAGCAGCAACCTGATAAGGACGGGCGTAGGAATCGTTTGTACGACGAAGCAGTTCATCGAGACGATGCATAATCCGATCTTTGCTCATTCGTCCGGGATTGTTGGGATCGTGTTCATTTACGGTGGTTGCCAGATACAAACACTCTTCGCCAACAGTAGGGTATTTTCGATATATTTCCATTCCAATCAATACCATAGTTACGGCACCTTGCGGCTCGGTGGAAACTTGTGCCTGTAATTCCTGGAATTTTGCAACTGTCCATGGAAAGCGGTCGAACGTGCAGGAAGCTTTGTCGCTCATATCCAACTCATCGTGGTTAATTTTTCCGGCAAGTGTTCCAGAAATCGAGGCATTGTCGGGTGGTACTTTTTCATCATCATCATTATCTGTTTTCTTGCAAGCACTCAGGCTAATGATTAGTGCAAAAGCCAATAGCAGAATCGCTGTTAATTTGTTGTTTTTCATGGTTTTATGTTTTTTTGTTAAAAATGTTTTTTTCCCCTGTTAATTAACCACCCTACCGGCCACGAAGAATGCAGTGTTTTTTCTTCCTACTTCATACTTCAAACTTTATCTCTTAAACACCTAACAGGTCGCCTTCAGCTGCGCTCAGGCACCAAACCTGTTAGGAGAATTCTACTTCCTACTTCCTACTTCCTACTTCTTACTTCTTACTTCTTACTTCTTACTTCTTACGTTATCGCTGCGCGCTCCCGAGACAGGCAGCTTTATACTTCCCACTGCCTACTCCCTGATCATCTTCCTTACCGCTCTGCTGCCATCATTGGCAATTATAGTGACCAGGTAAATGCCCGAGGGCAGGTTGGTTTCTATTGTCTGATCCGATGCCTGACTAAGATCAACCGTCATCACTACCTTCCCAAGAATGTTTGTGATAACAAGGTGTCGTGCATTTGATGCGTTGGTTATATTCAAGCTATTTTGGAAGGGGTTTGGATAAACGTCAATGTTATCGGCTACATCAAAAGTAACGGTGGATGTAGGATTTTGTGCTATAAACGCCTTGTTTGTGCCATATTCTGTACCATTGGCATTGGTAGCGTATGCACGAACGTAGTAGGTTGTATTTTCGGTAAGCCCGGTGATGCTGCTGGTGAAAGTTCCCACTCCGGTTCCATCGGTAGTAATTCCTGTATTGCTGGTTATTGTGGGATTTGTAGAAGTGCCCCAAACCACGCCACGGGCGGTAACAGCGCTGCCACCATCGGCAAAAACATTTCCACCTGAGGTTGCCGTAGTTGAGGTTATCTCTGAAGGGGCAAGGGTTGAAACGGCAAGTGCGTTCGACTCACCACCATCGAGAATTGTCCATGCATAGGTCCCTGTCAGAACTGCTCTCGCATCAGCAGCTTCACCCGGAGAGAATTGGCTGCTTCCACCATTGAAATTAATCCCATTACTAACGGTTTGACCGGCCCATCCAATAAGTAGATTATTATAGTTGTCTGTAGAAAGAGTTACTCCATAAAACATATTGATCATTTCGGTTACTAAACTCACATTCCAACCACCAATATTCTGATTAAATGCTGTGGCATTAAAGAACATATTAGACATCCTGGTAACTGAGCTTACATCCCAACTGCTAATATCCTGATTAAATGCAGTGGCTTTGTTGAACATTGAATTCATCGAAGTAACTTTGCTCACGTCCCAACTGCTTATATCCTGGTTAAATACACTGGTGTTTTCGAACATTGAATTCATCTCAGTGGCATTGCTCACATCCCAGCCGCTTATATCCTGGTTAAATTCACTGGCGATAAGGAACATCCTTGACATATTGGTAACTCCGCTCACATTCCACCCGCTAATATCCTGGTTAAATTTAATGGCACTATTAAACATACCATCCATCCTGGTAACCTTGCTCACGTCCCAACTGCTAATGTCCTGATTAAATGCATAGCACCAAGCGAACATACTTGCCATATCGGTAACCTCGCTTACATCCCATCCGCTAATATCAGCGTTAAAGATAGAAGCAAGACCTAACATATTATACAGGCTTCGAACAGTGGAGGGCAGTTGTAAAGGCAACTCCACCAGGTTGGTGGCCCCATTAAAAGCTTTTTTAAGTGAAGTCAATCCGATATTTCCAAAACTTGTTACCCGAACTAACTTATTGATATTGGGGATACTACCCGCTTCGTTATGTCCAAAATGCGTTAGTGTGCCGGAAATGCTAACCGTATAGGTTCCTTCTGCCGCATAGGTGTGTTCCTGAAGTCCTTCTGCAGTGAATGTATTGCTATTGCCATCGCCCCAGTTAACGCTTACGTCAACCGTTCCGTAAAGGGGAAGCGTAATGGTTTTACCTTCTGAAAGGTTGGTGTTGAATTCTAAAACCATCTGTGCACCGGCACTCCAACTTATCATAATAGCTGCCAGAATAAAAAGTGTTTGTTTTTTCATGTTTTCCGTTTTTAATTATTGTGCGTTTTGTTCGTTTTTTGTTTCTTAATAGGGACGAGGGACGGATGGGACGAGGGACGGTTTTCCAGCTTCCAACTTCCAACTTCCAGCTTCCAACTTTCCACTTCCAGCTTCCAACTTCCCACTTCCCACTTCCAGCTTCCCACTTCCAGCTTCCAACTTCCCACTTCCAGCTTCCAACTTCAAGCTTCCTACTTCCCACTTCCTACTCCCTAATCATCTTCCTTACCACTCTGCGGCCATCGTTGGCAATTATAGTTAACAGGTAAATGCCTGAGGGTAGGTTGGTTTCCACTAAATGATCCGATGCATGACTTAGGTCAGCAGTTACAACTACCTTCCCTACAATGTTTGTAATAATAAGGTGGCTTGCATTTGAGGCGTTGGATACATTGAACCTGCTTTTGAATGGGTTTGGATACACGTTAATGTTATCAAGTTCATTGAAAGTAACGCCAAATGAGGATTCCAGGGTTGCAAACTCCATATTTGCGCCGTATTCCGTGCCATTGGAATTGGTAGCATAGGCTCGAACGTAGTAGGTGGTATTCTGGGCAAGTCCTGTCAAACTGCTGGTGAATGTTCCCACTCCACCTCCATCAGTAGTATAGCCAGTATAGGCAGCAATGGTTGGATTTTCAGATGTATGCCAAACCACTCCGCGGGCTGTTACAGCGCTACCACCATCGGTAAAAATCTCTCCACCTGCGTTTGCTGTAAATGCGGTAATCTCAGAAGGCGCATGAGTAGAAAGGGCAAGGACGTTCGATTCACCACCATCGGTGATTGTCCAATTATAGGTTCCTGTCAGAATGGCCCGGGCATCAGCAGCTGCGCCGGGAGAGTAACTGCTGTTTCCGCCATTGAAATTAATATCGTTGTTAACGGTTTGCCCTGCCCATCCGATAAGTATATTGTTGTAGTTGTTTGTAGAAAGAGTTATGTCTTTAAACAAATCAGTCATATTGGTTACTTTACTCACATTCCAACCGCCAATATTCTGATTGAATGAAGAAGCCTCAGAGAACATATTATTCATGATCATAAGCTTACTCACATCCCAACTGCTAATATCCTGATTAAAGGAAGAGGCTCCTTCAAACATAGCGTGCATCTCGTAAACACCGCTCACATTCCAACTGCTAATGTCCTGATTAAATGCAGTTGCCCAGGTAAACATATAGCTCATACCGCTAACTTTACCAACATCCCAACTGCTGATATCCTGATTAAAGGACGAAGCACCCCCAAACGTGTTAAACATATTGTAAACCTTGCTTACATCCCAACTGCCAATATCCTGGTTAAATGCAACTGCCGCAGTAAACATATAGCCCATATCATTAATATTGCTAACATCCCATCCACCAATATTTTGATTAAAGGATGATGCACCATGAAATAAACCAAACATATTGTAAACATTACTCACATCCCACCCGCCAATATCAAAATTAAAGCTGGAAGCTTCACGTAACATTGCTTCCAGGCTCTCAACAGTTGAGGGCAGTTGCAAGGGCAACTCCACCAGATTAATGGCCTTATAAAAAGCGTTTTTAAGTGAATTCAGTCCGAGATTGCCAAAACTTGTCACCTTAACTAACTTGTCTGCATTCGGGTAATCATATCTTCCAAAATGTTCAAGTGAGCCCGAGATGGACACGGTATAGGTACCTTCTGTCGCATAGGTGTGTTCCTGGTCTCCTTCTGTGATGTAAGTATTGCTGTTGCCATCGCCCCAGTTTACGGTTGCATTCACCGTTCCGTATAGGGGAAGTGTAATGGATTTACCATCCGAAAGATTAGTATTGAATTCCATCACCATCTGTGCGCCAGCACTCCAACTCAACATTATAGCTGTTAGAAGAAATAGTAGTTGTTTTTTCATGAGTTTCGTTTTTAGTTATTGTGCGTTTTGTTCGTTTTTTACTTTTTTTAAACAGGGACGAGGGACGGAGGGGACGAGGGTCGGTTTTCTTACTTCCTACTTCTTTTTTTTGGATGGTCTCGACTTGGTTCGACATGGTTCGACAAAGAGCTCACCAACCAGCTCACCAACCACCGCTCGACCACCAAACCCAGCTTCCATCTACTTCACCATCTCAAACCTTTTCATTCCTCTGTAACTGGGAATGGTTTTCAGCGCTTTCAGGTAATCAATGGTGGCTTCTGCCGAAGAGCGAAACAATCCCTGTCCGGCATCTTTGTGGTCGTATTTGTAAGTTGAAGCCATATAGTTGCTCATTACGACGGAATACGTTTTGTCCAAATCGAATGGTTTGCCATCGGAAGTGAAAAGTTCCACATCTTTTAGCTCTCCATCGGGGGCAAACACATAACGGGTGGTCATTCCTGAAGGATAAATTGGCAAATGGTCGTCAAAGGCGAATGCACTTAAGAGCAAATTGTGGATTTCGTGTCCGGAAAGATTGAACAGTACCATTTCGTTGCCGAATGGATCCATTTCGTACACGTCTTTGGTACGTACCACACCTTTGGCAAGCGTTGATATACGCACACCTCCAGGATTTGTGAGGGCAATTACGGTGCCGGCAGAGACCCGGATGGCATCACTCATCAGGTATCCAACTTCATCGTAGGTAGAAAAATCGTCTTCGGCTATAGCAATGGTTTGGGTCAATGCCGGATTGTTGTTGTATCCATCCACCATAACCTGAATATCGGCACGGGTATTCCCATTTTTGCCCACGGTAAGCAGCTGCATTTCTCTAATAACCTTTCCCTCAGGACTAACGGTAAGCCTGATGAGTGTTGCATATTTAAGTTTACGCTCGGCTTGTGTGATCATTATACCATTGTGGATTTGATCTTTCTCGACTTTGGTGTGCGAATGCCCGCCAATGATTAAGTCTATGCTATTTGCCGGCAGTTGATTGGCCAATATCACATCCTCTTCAAACCCCATATGATTCACCATAACAAACACATCGCAACTGTCTTTCAGGAAGAGATATTCCCGGGCTGTTTTAAACGGGTCATTGAACGTAAATCCTTTCGCATTGTCGGGGTGCGTGTCCGGAATTCCATTGTCGTTAATATCCAAAAAGGAAACAAAAGCGATTCTGAGTCCGTTGGGTGTTTTAACTATTTTATAGGGTTTAATGCGAAAATCGGATGCTTTGGGCAATTCGATATTGGCGCAAAGAAAGTCGAAATTGGCTTTGTGTGTGATGTTTTCAAAGCCTGCCAGACGGGAGTCAAATTCGTGGTTGCCCACTGCCGACAGGTCGAAATTTACAGCGTTCATCAGTTCAATGATGGGCATTCCCTTTTCGGGATATTGATCGTTTGCAGGGTTCCCCGTTTGGTTGTCGCCACCCGAAACGAGCAATAAATTGGGATAGATGGCCCGCAGACTGTCAGCCATAAAAGCAAACCGGGGAAAATTATCAATGGCCGCATGCATATCGTTCACGGCAAGGATTTCTATCGTTTTTGCTTTGGGCAGCTCCGCTACGCTTGCTTTACGGCTTGTGCCGCAGCTCATCAGAAAAGTAGCTCCAAGCAGTACAATACCGCAAATTGCTTTTTGTGTTATAATTGCTTTCATTTTCTTTTTGTTTTTTGTTTCTATAAACAAATGATTTCCTTCGGCAATTGCGCCGTCTGTTGCAACACTGTTGCCATAAGCATCGGTAACAACGGGCAATTTGTCTGGCAGCCTTTTGTTGCGCTGCGCATAATACCCACGAATCACATCTAAAACAGTAGCGCCGTTGTGTGTCGTTATTTCTTTATCGTTGACAAATAGTTTCATTGTAATGTTTTTGAGCGTTGGTTTTTTAATTACGGGCGAAAACTGCTTTATTATTTCCCATTCGCGTAAACCTCAACGTATCCGCTTTCGTTTCGTTTTGGGCCTCCCCGTTTTCAACTTCCACTTCCTAAAACTGCCTGCAATAGTCTTCTACCATTTTCCACAACCTTTCGCCATCCAGGCTTAGCACAATTCGAGCCTGCTGGGTTCCTACCGGTTGATTGCGCTCGAAAGCGACGGATTGTCCGTAAGAGAAACCGAATTGCGAATTAACATCCACATAGCGGGTAACTTCTTCTTTAATCAGAGTTGGATCTATCATAATGGCGCCTGCAATTACATCCCAGATGTAATGAGTATAATTTGGGTCTTCGATAAATAGCGTGTTTAAAAAATTACGTTTCATCATCGTTTTCAGGTCGGGATTTTTAATCATTTCAGTCACATTCTTATACTGATCCTTTTTGAACGGCATTTTCTCGCAAACATCCAAACCCACGATGATTTGTTCTTTGAAAGGTGAGCGAAGACATATTTTTGCTGCTTCCGGATCCATCCACCAGTTAAATTCGGCCGTGGGGGTAGTGTTTCCAGGCTTAAAGAATGAACCACCCATATAGATTACTCTCTTGATCAACGGAATAATCTCGGGTGCCATACGAACAGCCATTGCCAGGTTTACACCTGTGCCTATGGCGATGATAGATATTTCGTTCGGATTTTTCTTTACTTCATCGATGATAAAGTTAACCGCTTTCATATCCAAAGGCTTTGCCTTGGATTCCTCTCCGTATTTTTGCAGATACACCGTTTCCCACGATTTGGGTTCAGGATAGCCCGCAGCCCCTACATAAGCATCGCCGATTCCAAACAAAACACGCTCGTTCTTAATGGTTTCAAAACGGCTTGGATAGATGGGCGCACGAATGCCAGGGATAACCGGAATATGAGATTTTTCGATATCTTCCAACTGTCGGATTGCGTAAGCAACCCCTTCAGGAACCCAGGTATTTCCAACAACGATGGTGACCCCAATAAGGTCGATGTTGGGTGCATTGGCAAGCATCATCATTGCAATGCCATCGTCAAAAACCTCTACCATATCGGTGTCGAGGATTACTTTTTCTTTCTTTTGCGCTTGAGCAGCGGAGCCTAATAGCATCAGGCATACGAAACCGCCAACAATCATTTTTTTCATCAGTGAGAGATTTTAACAGGTTAAAACTATTTATCACTTAAAATTTAAAACTACTGAATTTAGAATGAGCTTTCAAGGCTGAGGGAATATCAGAGGAGAGTTGATTGCCCGATAAATCGAACAAATTAAGCTTTTCACATTTAGCCAATTCCGCTGGTACTTTGCCAATAAGCTGGTTTTGATTCAATCTGACTATGGACAAATTAGGACAGTTACCAATTTCTGCGGGGATACTTCCGATTAGATTATTTTTATAAATACTTAAACCGGTTAATTTACCAGAGGCAAATAATTCAGCAGGAATGGGTCCTGTAAAACCACAATCAATGATGGTTATACTTTTCAGATTGGTCATTTTCGCCACTTTATCACCGGGTATAGGCCCACCGGCATTACTTAAAGTACGCACAAACAGGTCTTTAAGGTTAGTTAAATCCCAAATTGATTCGGGGAATTTAGCATTGGGTTGTTTTATATCTCCTGCAATCCCTGTGTTATAGTCTATAACGAGCGAGTTTAGCTTGCTTAGCCTGCCAATACATGCAGGCACTCCCTCTTCGGGTTGGAAACCCGACCTCAAAGTAAGTTGCTCAAGATTTGATAATTCACAAATACTTTCAGGAATGTTCCCTTCAAATCCTTCAATCTGTAAAATCTTCAAATTACTTAATTGTGCAATATTTCCAGGAATAGCTCCACCAAATCCCGAAACAAACAAGGATTTCAGCTCACCAAGCGTGGAAAGATCCGGCAATACCGGTCTTTCGTCATTTGAGTTAGAATAGGCAGTTAATGCTAAAATTTCCAACTTTGCCAATTCTCCTATTTCAGTGGGCAATACATTGGCAGCATCATAGCTTCTCGAATAAATGTAGAGTTGCTCCAATTCTGTCAGTCCTCCTATCTCTGCGGGAATTAATCCGCACACACTGTCTCCCTGAATCCTCAGTGAAACTACCCTTCCTGAATCATTCACTGTTACGCCGCCCCATTCTCCTATCGGCTTTTCGCTCAGCCAATTTTCGCTTTGCGATCCTTTCCAGTTTGGACCATTCAACGTTTCGTAGATTTTTACTAATATTTCCTTATCGGTTAATTGTTTGGCAGGAGCACCACCGCAACTGCTCATTGCAAATACAACGAACACGACTGCTACCATTGATAAAAATACTTTTTTCATGATTCTTGTTTTTAGAGTGTGTATTATTCGGTGTTGGTTGATGTTTTACTACTTTCCTTTTGGGGACGAGGGACGAAAACAGGACAAGGAGACTTGGAGAAATGGGGACAAGGCGATAGGAGATTTCTCGTCCCGACAGCTTACTTCCTACTTCCTTCTTCCTTCTTCCTTCTAACGGATGGTTTCGTTCCGATAGCTATCGGAATCGCTCAACCACCGAAATGGGATTTCTATCACCCACTTCCTACTTCCCACTTCCCACTTCCTACTTCCTACTTCTTACCTCCTACTTCCTTTCCTACTTCCTACTTCCAGCTTCTAAAATTTAAAATTACCGAATTTAGGATGTGCTTTCAGGGCTGCAGGAAGTTCAGATGAGAGTTGATTGTTTGATAAATCGCATACAGTAAGCTTCTCACATTTAGCTATTTCCGCAGGTATCTTGCCGGTAAGCTGGTTTTGATTCAATCTGAGCGTTGCCAAATTGAGACATTTGCCTATTTCAGACGGGATACTTCCCGTAAGGTTGTTTTGGTAAATACCCAAACCAATTAATTTGCCTGATGCAAATAATTCGACAGGAAGCTTTCCGGTAATACCACAATTGACTATGGTTACGCTTTTCAGATTGGTCATTTTGGACACTTTGTCGCCGGGTATGGGGCCACCGGTATTGCTTACAGCAGTCATAGTCAGGTATTCAAGATTAGTCAAATCCCATATTGATTCAGGAAATTTTCCATTGGGTTCTTTGTTCCCACCTACAGATCCAATGCTAAAATCCACCTGGAGTAATGTTAACTTGCTTAGCCTGCCAACACAATCAGGTAACCCATTCACGGGTTGGCTGGGCATTGAAATGGAAAGTTCCGTTAGGTCCGCTAATTGACAAATACTTTCGGGGATTTTACCTTCAAACCCATGAAGACCTAAAATCTGCAATTTGCTTAATTGTGCAATATTTTCAGGAATAGCTCCACTAAATCCTTTGATATATAACTTTTTTAAATCGACAAGGGTGGAAAGATCCGGCAATACCGGTTTATCCATTTTTGGCTTTGTATGCACCGTAATGGACAAATTATTCAACTTCGTCAATCTTCCAATTTCTCCAGGGATTACATTGGGAGCCTCGCAGTCTCTCACAAAGATGAATAGTTGCTCCAAAGCTGTCAGTCCTCCCATCTCTGAAGGAACCATTCCGTTTACATTGTCGCCTGCAATCCGCAATGCAATCACCCTTCCTTCATCATTGGTTTTCACGCCTTCCCATTCACCAATCGGTTTCTCGCTCAGCCAATTCGTAGCTTCAGAACCTTTCCAGTTTGGACCATTCATCGTTTCGTAGATTTTCACTAAAATTTCCTGATCGGTCAGTTGCTTAGCCGGATCACCTCCGTTGCTACTCAAAATTTCTCCATCGGTCACCTGGTTAGACGAACCACTGCAGTTGCTCATTGCTACGACAACGAAAAGGCATACTACCAGCGTTAAAACTATTTTTTTCATAATTCAATTTTTTAATTGGTTAGTGTTTGGCTTGAAACTAAAATTTAAAATTGCAAAAATTAGGATGTGCTTTCAGGGCTGCGGGTATATCCGGCGATAGTTGATTGCCCGATAAATCGAATCCCTCAATATACCCTCTTTTGAAATTAGCTAATTCTGCGGGTATATTGCCGGTAAGTTGATTTTGGCTCAAATTTAAATAGTATAGATTATGACAGTTGCCTATTTCAGAGGGGATACTTCCTGTCAGTTTGTTCTTTTGAATTCTCAGACCCATTAATTTACCTGAAGCAAAAAGTTCGGCAGGAATTCTTCCGCTAATACCGCAATCAGCTATTTTTATATGTATCAATTTAGTCATTTTAGCAACTTTATCGCCGGGTATAGGGCCACCTGTATTACTTAAAGAACACACAGACAGCATTTCAAGATTTGTTAAATCCCATATCGATTCGGGGAATTTTGCATTGGGGTGCTTTATTTCTCCTTCAGTCTCGGTCTCATACTCGATAAAGAGCTTTTTCAACTTGCTTAGCCTGCCAATAGAATCAGGCACAGCACCCACTGGCTGGTTGGCAGTTTCTAAAACAAGCTCCTCAAGGTCTGCTAATTCACAAATACTCGTTGGAATTTCACCTTCAAATCCTTTAAGTTTCAAATACTGTAATTTAGTTAATTGTGCAATATTATCCGGGATAACTCCACCAAATCCCTCTATCTCCAGCTTCTCCAAATGGACAAGAGTCGCAAGATTTGGCAATACTGATCGCTCCTGTTTTGCACTGCTGTGCATATGTATGGATAAAAAGGACAATTCTGTCAGTCCGGCTATTTCCGCAGGAATCACTCCACGTGCATTGCCATCGTGAATCATCAATACATTCACCCTTCCTTCATCATTGACTCCTACGCCATTCCATTCTTCAATCGGCACATCGCTACCCCATTTCCTGCCATAAGCACTATCCCATTCGGAACCGTTCATCGTTTCGTAGATTTTCATCAAAATCTCCCGGTCACTCAATTGTTTTGACGAAACACCGCTGTTGCCCATTGTTATAACTACAAAAAGGCATACTATCAGATTTAAAAATACTTTTTTCATAATTCTCTTTTTTAGAGATTGTATTAATCAGTTAGTCTTAGACCTACTTTCTCAATAAGGACGAGGGACGTATGGGACGAGAGACAGTCTTACAGCTTCCTAATTCCTAGAACTTTGTTGACGCACCACCACCGCCACTGCTTCCACCACCCCAAGAACCGCCCCGGGTTCCGCTTCCGCTGCTACTGCTGTTGCTTGATCGTGAACTGTTTGATGAGGATGAAGATGTTTTTTCTACATATTTATAAGGGACAAGTTCTGTATGTACATGCCCGCATTTACTGCACTTGAAACTGTATTCCTTCATTCCGTCCTGTCCGGGTATGGCTGTTTGCTTAATAACCGGTTCGCCCATCAGCTTAACACCTCCGGCGATATTGCACGATTCGCATATCACCGACTTTGCTCCTCCTGTGCTTTTCCCGGAGAATCCTTTAAAAATGGCGAACAGGATAAACGCCGGTAAAAATAGTATGGCCAACAAACATCCAACGCCCATAAAGCCTTCGGAATTGATTGCCGCCATATAGTTTGAAGAACCGTCCAGTTCTTTTGGTTTGGCGGAGCGGGTTTTAAGCCAAATAGCCAACAATCCTACCACTATCCAAATGACAATAAACCAGGTTGCTTCTTTGGGCCAGCCATCGGCAACCACTAGGTCGGAACTGCCTTTCAAAATCTTCTCCACTTCGGTAACTCCGGCAATTAATCCGGCACCATAATTTCCTTCAGCAAGAAATGGTTTCATTTTATTTGCCTGAATAAGCTTACAGGTGCCATCGGGCAATTTATCTTCCAGTCCGTAGCCGGTTTCAAAAGCAATTTCCCGCTCGCCTTCGCCGGTTAGAAGCACGATGAGCAGTCCCTGGTTGGTTTCTTTATCGCCTAAACCCCAGGCTTCAAACAATTGGGTGGCAAAGTCTTTTGCTGAAGCATATGTATCGGCAATAGCCGGCAGCACTACCACGGCACATTGCACGTTGAGTGAATCCTTCAATTCCTGTATTTTAGTATTCAGGGTTTGAATATCCTCATAGGGGATGGCGTTATCCGGATCGCTCACAAACTGCTGATAGTCCTGACGTTGAACATTGGGAACATCGTTTACCGAGTAACGGGTTTGGGCCGCAGCACCGATAAAAAGGCACAACAAAAACGTTATGTTAAGTAGTCGAATGTAAGATGCTTTTTTCATATTGATTTGGTTTTATTTTACCGCATAGAGCGTAGAAATTTATATTTCATTCCAATTTCAAAAACCCACTGTGGGTGAAACATCGCCACCCTTTTTTGCTTCAAAATATTTTATCTCTTTAAAGCCGAAAACAACTGCCGCCATGTTCCTGGGGAAGCGCCGCCGATAGGTATTGTATTCTTTTGCCGATTCGTTAAACCGCTTACGTTCCACGGCAATGCGGTTTTCCGTTCCTTCAAGTTGCCCTTGCAGCATGATGAAATTTTCGTTGGCTTTTAAATCAGGATATTGTTCAATCACAACCATCAAACGCGATAAAGACTGCGAAAGCTCACCCTGCACCTGGTTGAATTGCTGCATATTCTCTGCATTGAGGTTACTTGCGTCCAGGTTTAATTGCGTGGCTTTAGCACGGGCCTCGATTACTTTCGTAAACGTTTCCTGCTCATGCGCAGCATAGCCTTTCACTGTTTCCACCAGATTCGGAATTAAATCTGTCCGTCGCTGATATTGGTTTTCTACCTGAGCCCAGGCCGTTTTCACGACTTCTTCGCGTTTCACCAGTTTATTGTAACTCCCCCAAAAGAAGGGCACTATCAATAATAAGCCGATAATAACCGAAAACCAGATGATTGCTTTTTTGCCCATAGTTTTGTTGTTGTTTTATTCTGAGACCTGACAAGTTGCCTTCGTTCCAATAGCCATCGGAATCGCTCAGGCACCGAAATACCTGCTAGGAGAATCCCTCTTCCGACTTCCTACCTCCGATTTCCTTTTCATCAAAATATCATGACTAAGGCTGCAATTATGGCTATAATCGCCACAATCAACATTACAATTTTCGCCGTGCTTTTCGGATATTCACCGATAACTTCTCCGGTGCGTCCGTTTACCACAAACTGATACAATTTGCCATTGAACTTAAAAGCACTGATCCATATTGGCAGTAGCAACAGCTTGAACATCAAGTCGTTGTATTGCGTATCTTTTGATCTGATCTTTTGTACATCGCCCCCAATATCAGCCCGAATGGTGCTATCAATGACATTATCCATTTTCTGTTTGGCTTTTTGCACACCTTCCCTGAAATCGATTTGATAGATTTCTGTGACAAATCCTGCCAAAAATTCTTTGCGGTACTTCACGCAGTTCATCATATCCCAATTGGTAAGCCGGTCCATAATATTGGGTGGAAGGGTTTTTGCCGCAGCGATCACTATATCGTCAAAGGGCATGGTAACTTCGCCAGATGCCACGTACCAATCGGTAACAGTGCGCCGCATCTCCTCACCTTTGTTATTTCGGGATGTTTCTTCGCGGTTTTCACCACGTTCGCCGGTATATCGGGTAAATGTTTTGGCATCATAGGTCCAGAAAGGCAGAAACACGCCTTTGAACATATCGGTGTTCACTCCACCATTTTTTAGCTGCGATGGAAGAAACCACTTCTTGCCCAACCATTTGTTGAAGTTTGCACCGCTCTCTTTATCGGTTATTTTGAACGGAAGCAGATACTCCGGTTGCCAGAAACGTTTAACCGATGCTTCATTCAATATAAGCGGCGTGGAACAAAACACGCATTTCGCTGCCGAAACGTTGGGCGCCAGCGTAGTATTGGCACCACATTGTCGGCACTTTATTTCGGTTACTTCCATTGTTTGTTCCTCGCTGTTTTCAGCAGCACGGTCTTTCCATTGGTTGAAATCGTTTTCTACAATTTCGGCAGCGGTGTGGTCTAATTTCGAGACGTATCCACAATAAACGCATTTCAGATCTTCATCGGCAGGCGAATACTGCATAATGCCACCGCACGATTTGCATTTGGTTTGCATCGCATCGGTTATGGGTTGTTTGGTTTCGTTCATTGTTTCGTTCATGTTTTATCGATTTTTGAATGCTTGATATTGCAGAGACGCAAGAATTTGCGTCCCTACAATATATCATCTCTGTATTATTGAATACCAAATTCCTTAGCACTTTCAGGACGTTCCTCTTTTATTCTTTCCATATCCAGAAAATCCATTATGGCGAATAAATCGTCAAATTTCCCTTCTAAATCTTCACTGCCGTAGGCTTCAAATTCAGGGATTCTCGCATCAAACTTTGTCTCAAATCCTTCTGTAACCTCGGCACCTAATTTATCCATCGCAGCCCACGAAGATGTTAAGCTGGTCGTTATATAGTCATCCCTTGTTTCTTCATCTTTTGTAGCAAGGAATTTTCCGTATTCAACCATCTGCCCCACCGAATTTTTATATAATTTATCGAGGTCTTTTTCAAAATCTGCATCTATAATGGCATGTTTGTCAAGCAGGTTTCCCATTTCCTGGAATACATGCACATTGATTGCCGCTGTTTCTTCGGCAAATTGTTCTTTGGTTAGTTTTTCAATTTCGCTCATGTCTTTCATTTTAGGTTGTGAATTGTTGTTGCTGCTGCCACATGCACTTAGTAATATGCCTGCAACAATGGTTGTAAAAAGAATTGATTTTTTCATTTTGATTGTTTTGCAGTTTTTATACTATCATTATTTGTGGTTACTATTTGTAATTTACAGGCTGAAAACCTGAACCCATTTTTACCATCATATTCCAATTGCCTCCATTAGGGCTTTTAGTAATATCATAGTAGTTTATTAAATACTTATTGTTTCTTTTAACAACAATTGCAACAGGTAAACCTAAGTGCATAACACGATAAGGATATTTGTTTTCTTGAAACTCTGTCCATTTGTTATCTAAAAATATTGTTTTTACATATTCATCCCCAAGCCTTTCCTTCGCCAGACTATTGACTTTTTGTGATGTGGCGCCATCAATTTGAACGCCCTTAGGCATTTCCACAGTAGGAGCACTATGTGCGCGTGCAGCAGCATCAATATCAAATCTTTGATCTTCTATAGCGCTATAAGATGCTTCAATTTTACGACTGGCAACATCAGAAGGATTATAATCTTTATGTTTTGTAAAGACATTCCCCATAATAGCATCAATTTTATAATACAATATATATTTCAACAATGGATTGGTTTCTGATTTATACTGTCCGAATAACTCATTCAGGTAGTATTGAAGATAATCCATAGTTACTACTGTGCGAGCTAAGGATAAAGCAAGTTGTTTTCTGCTATCCTGAACATCAGTATAAGCGGCTTCTGAAGGAGCAAATAATAATGCCCCGGTTTCTGCATTAACGATTCCTTTTTGTGCGTCTGACATCTTGTAGGTGTATTTTATCTCAAACGAACGGTTCTCAAACATAAGTACTCCAACATATTTATGAAATGCCCAGGAACTTTGTGGGTCGGCAATAAAAAGAGCTGTCCAGGCATTTCTAAAGAACTCGTCGTATGTTACCAATACTTCATCACCAGCTGGTGTTTTTATAGCTGTGTAGGGCATGTAGTAAAAATCTCCGGCAGGTAGTTTCGCAATACCCATCAATATTTCAGCGTATTGTCCATTATGGATTTTCTCTGCTTCTTCATCGTGCAAATAGTAAAACTCTTTGTATTTATAATAAGGCTGATAAGGAAATAATTCTGGATCAAGCTGCTCGTAGGCTGCGTGTATTTCACTTATAGATTTTGTATATCCGGATTCTACAGTCTGGTCATCAGCCTTTGGGTCGGCAGCAAGAGCTTTGGCACTCGGCGTATTTTTCTTGTTGTTGTTATTTTCGCCTACTTTGTTGTCTTGCTCTACGATGTCTGGTTTCGCAATTATTTCTTCTTCCTTTTCTGTTTTTACCTGTTCTTTCTTATTATCAACTTCTTCTTTTTCTACTTTTCCCTGTTCTTTCTTATTTTCAACTTTTTCTTTGGCTTTTTTACCAAGTTTGTTTAAGTCAATTTGGGCATTTGCTGATACAGAGCTTAGCATCATAAACGCTACTGACAATAATAAAACAATTGTTTTTTTCATGATGGTTGATTTTAAGTTTGTAACTTAAATAATTGTTATTTTAAATTTTCTTTTAAAAAAAACTACCTGATTTCCTGGGCACCATAACCATCTACGGCTCCAAAAAGGTCAAATACTTTATCAAACGGATATCGGTTGCCATACATCGAAACACGCACTGTTTCCGTACCCTGCATGTTCATTCCCAATGCCGAGCGAAAGGTGTTTACCGATGAATTGGGGTTGAACGAAGAAGTTTGTGTGCCGGTTATCCCTATAAATCCTTTCAGATAAGGAGCATCTATTTTCTTGCTGATGGCATTTACCTCTGCTTCGTTCATCTCGCGGTTGTTTTCGTATTTAGTCAGTTGATTTACGTCCTCAAAGTTTTTTGCCAGCACAAACGTCCATCCACCACCACCCGAAGGCAGAACCAGATCGCCGTTACGGTTACCAAAAAACAGGTTGTCCCATGCCGAGGTTACACGTTTGGCTTCTTTGGCTTTGTCGGCATCCGTATAAGAGCGATCGAGCGCGCCAAAATTGGTGCAACCGAATACGTTGTTATACACATCGGCATCAATACCCGTCATATAGCGGAATCCGTAGCCCATATCTTCCATGAGTTTATTGCGGCACCAGGTGAACAGCACGGTATTCTCGTGAAACGAAATTTTTGATGTGTTGGGTTCTGCCAGTCCGCCACGCACTTCGCAGGCAGCCATTCGGTTTGCCACAAACACATTGTTATAAATATCGAAATGACCTCCTTTTACAGCCATCTGTATAGCAAAGTGGTAACCATTAAGAAACACACAATTACGGATGGTAATATTGCCTTCGGCCTCACCACTAATAAGCTGAAAAGCGCTTGTCATGCCCTTGGGTTGCATCATAGGCACGCTCCCAACCGATTCGTCAACAACCAGGATACGTCCTGTTTCACAGCCTTCGGGAGCAGCGGCGACCGGATTATCATATATCGGAGCTAAATAAGCACTGATTTGTCCACGGTCGAAGATGATGCCATCTAACAGCACCACACCGTTTCGCTTGCCCACCACACGAATATCCATCACGCCCTGATTGCCCGAAGTCGGTATTTGCCCGGCGCCCGGACGCATTGTGCTGCGGTACTTTACAGGGTCACGTTGCGAGAAATCTTCAGAAAAACCACCTACTATGGACAGGTATTTGTTTAACTTCACCCATCCCTGGTCCAAATAGCCAAGGTAATTGCCCTCGGCAAGACAAATAACCGCGCCTTCAGGAGCATCGTCAATGGCTTTTTGCAGGTCTTTAAGTGGCGATGACTGGCTGCCATCGTTGCGGTTACTTCCATTGTTTGCCGATACGTAAAGGGTTTTTGTCCCTTTGGGGATTTCGCCCTTGCTCACCGCCTTATTGCCTTTGGAGGCACCGCCGGAAGTGGCATTGGAAACGCCCTGGTCAAGTTTTTTTTCACCGCTGTCCAGGCCTTCGCGGGTTTCGCGGGCTGATTTTTCCTTTACTTTATGCTCTGCCTGCTGCCCGGCTGACTTTTTGAGTTGGCCTCCAAGTTTACCCACGTTGATTTGCGCTTCGGCTGTAAAACCGAATGCCAGTAAGAAGGCCATCGCCATTAATGTTCTGTAAGTTGCTGCTTTCATTTTATATTCTTCTTAGTTTTTACTTTTTATGCTTTTTGATTCTATTTATGCGGCTTTGCGGTTTCATTTAATTACAATGGCGGCGGAACCGCGCCAAACAATTGCGTCAGTGAAGGAACCGAATTGGCTGCTGCCCAACCCGCCATTCCTGCTGTCCACACCAAAGTATCGGGCGTAAGTTGTCCTTGCTGTACCATTTGCTGTAGTTGCGCTACAGGGAACGGACCTTGTTGAACACCACCCACGGCCACATGAAACATTACCTGTGGCGGCATGGGAGGCGGTGCACTTTGTTGGGGATTAAAGCCTACGGGGTTTTGAGGTTGCCCTGTGCCTGGTTGCCCGTTTTGCGGATTTACCATCTGCTGCGCCATTTGCCCGGCCATCGCCAGTCCAATGCCTGCGCCCATAGCATCACCGGCGAGATTACTGCCACCAGTCGGATTGTTTGCCGCATCTTTAAGCGAATCAGCAAATTGCATTTGGGTATATGTGGTCATGTTGCCGATAACGCCCATGCTGGTGCGTTTGTCGAGTGCTTCTTCCACAGCTTCGGGCAGCGAGATATTTTCTATTAAGAACTTGGTAAGTTCGATACCGTACTCGGAAAAATCATTTTTTAGCCCGATGGTGAGTTCGTTCGAAAACTCGTTAAGGTTTGACGCAAGGTCAAGCGCCGCGATTTTTGATTCGGCCAGATAATCGGTGAATTTAGTAATCACGAAGTTGCGTAGTTGCTCTGTTACGCCTTCGGTCGTAAAATTCCCATCCGTTCCCGCTACGTTGCGGATAAACTTAATAGGATCGGGTTCTACGCGAAAACAGTACGATCCAAATGCACGCATACGAATGGGACCAAATTCAGGGTCGCGCATCATAATGGGGTTTGCCGTGCCCCAACGTAGATTCAAAAACTGCTTGGTATTTACAAAATAAACATCCACCTTAAAAGGTGAGTTAAAGCCATACTTCCATCCTTTCAGTGTTGTAAGAATAGGCATATTGTTGGTGGTGAGTTCATAACGCCCGGGCTGATACACATCGGCAAACTGTCCTTCATTCACCAATACAGCCACCTGAGTTTCACGCACGGTGAGTTGTGCACCGTTTTTGATTTCCGCCTGATAGCGCGGGAAGCGCCAAATCATGGTATCGGCGGTGTCGTCGGTCCATTCAATGATGTCAATAAATTCATTGAATGCTTTTTGTTTGATCTTGTTGAATAAACTCATAGCTGATTGTTTTTTAATGGTTGAATAAATATCAGGTTAATGGCATTTTTTTTATTTGTGATGCTTTTGCAAACGTATGGGGCTTCTTCAAAATCTAGCTGCATTATTTGCGCAACATTTATCACTTTTTACGCATTAACAATTGATGTTAATAGGATTATTTGCGCATCAATTAAGCTTAACATCCTAATAATCAAATGCTAATAAATACAAACGAAGACTTAAAATTGATCTGCCTCAGAGACGACATTTTGGACAGTCCGATGGCAATGTATCTGATCTTTAAATGAATTAACCTGACAGGATCGACATCATAAAGCAAAATCACATTTTTCAATGGAAAGAAACAGGTAAGGTATTCATCCCTACCTGTCCCTTTACATAATCTGATTACCTTTGGATGGACACCTTGCGGCTGAACACCACGCCATTGTTCTGCACTACGTTTACCACATAAATGCCATTACTCAATGTCGAAGCATTGAGGGTAGAATGCGTGTCGCCGTTCGTTTTACCCTGCATTACCAACTGACCGGTAAGATTATACACATTTACCAAAGTGGCCTCCTTCGAAGCTGACTCCAGATAAAGTACATCGCCAGAAGCATATACCTTAATTGCTGCTGCTGCTCCAGGGTCGTTAATGCCTGTATTTAAAACAGTAGTAAAACTCCAGATTGGTCCTGGGGTGGTGCCTACCGCATTTCGCGCGTTTACCTGCCAGTAGTAGGTTTTGTTGTATTCCAGACCGAAAAGCGTATATGAAGTAGACAGGATGCTTGTGTATGGAACATAAACGTTGGATGGTGGGTAAGTTGTACCCATTAACAGTTGATATTCACTCGTATTGGCGCCAAATGCCCAATTCAACAACATGCCATTTTCAATATTGATGGCGCCATTCATCGGAGCTATATTGTTTACAGGATTGGGGGTTGGTTCGGCTGCAGTAGTAAAACTCCATACCGGACCCGGGGTGGTACCAGTTACATTTTTAACATTCACCTGCCAATAGTAGGTTGCATTAGGCTGTAATCCAGACAGGGTGTATGAAGTGGCCAGGGTGCTTGTATAAGGAACAACCACGGTGGAAGGAGGGTTGCTTGTGCTCAGCAACAATTCATACTGGCTTGTGTTACTTCCAAAAATCCAGCTTAGTGCCATACCATTGTTCACATTGATGGTGCCATTAAGCGGAGCAACATTGGTTACCGCAACAGGAAGTGGCATAGAGTTTTCATATACCTTAACCAGATCAATTACATTGGAACGCCCGTAGTTGTCGGTGGCTTCAAAAGCTAACTGATACGTTGCGGATTTGTTTGGAAGATCAAGTTCGAATTGCGTCCAGACATTAATATTATTGGTGTAGTTAGCCAGTTCAATCCAGGAGGCGGTTGCACTGGTTCTATAAAATACTTTTGTAGTACTCTGATCTCCACTCCAGGCTTCCTGGCCAAGATAGAAGGATAGTTTTGGGTTAGAAACACTTGATAAATTAAGCGGAGGAGTAACAAGCTTGGTGATTTCCCCACTTCCATTGCCATCAAATCTTGCATTGCGTACTCCTTCAAAAGCGCTAGTAATATTACCAGATTCAGCTCCTGCAACAAAGATCCAATTATATGAGCCAACCTCATAAACCTGTCTCCAATCAACAAGCGTAGTTGATGTAGTTTCAAACGTTTCTATAAATGGGAAAACAGTTACTGTTGCCGGAGTACCCTCATCATTATAAACCTTAACCAGGTCAATAACATTGGTACGCCCCCAGTTGTCAGTACCTTCAAAAGCTACCTGATACGTTGCGGATTTGTTCGGAAGATCAATTACGAACTGCGTCCACGCATCAATGCTATTGGTATAGTCGGCCAATTGAACCCAGGGGGCTGTTGCACTTATTCTGTACAACACTTTTGTAGTACTCTGCAATGTACTAACGCGTTCCTGTCCAAGATAGAAGGATAGTTTTGGCGAAGAAATAGCTGACAAATCAAGTGGAGGAGTAACAAGCTTGGTTACAGACCCTGCAATGTCGGCTTCAAATCTCGCGTTGAGCATTCCTTCAAAAGCGGTTGTAATATTACCTCCTGAGGCTCCTGCAACAAAGGTCCAATCATACGAATTAACCTCATAAATCTGTCTCCAATCAACACGCGTAGTTGATGTGGTTTCAAACGTTTCTATAAATGGAAAAACAGTAACTGTTGCCGGAGGAGCCTCATCTTCATGAACCTTAACCAGATCAATAACATTGGAATGCCCCCAATTGTAGGTGCCTTCAAAAGCTAACTGATACGTTGCGGATTTGTTCGGAAGATCAAGTTCAAACAGGGTCCACGCATCAATGTCGTCGGTGTAGTTAGCCAACTCAACCCAGGGGGCTGTTGTACTGGTCCTGTAAAATACTTTTGTAGTATTCTGATCTTCTTCCCAGACTTCCTGGCCAAGATAGAAGGATAGTTTGGGCGAAGAAATGCCTGATAGATCAAGCGGGGGAGTAACAAGCTTGGTTATTGATCCAATGTTCCCCATGGTTTTAAATCGCGCGTTGCGTGATCCTTCATAAGCGGTAGTAATAATACCATCTCCAGCTCCTTCAGCAAAGATCCAAGCATCCGAATTAACCTCATAAATCTGTCTCCAATCAACAAGCGTAGTTGATGTTGTTTCAAATGTCTCTATAAATGGAAAAACAGTTACTGTTGCCGGAGGAGCCTCATCGTCATACACCTTTACCAAATCAATTACATTGGCATGACCATAGTTATTGGTGCCTTGAAATGCGATCTGATACGTTGCGGAAGGGTCAGGAAGATCAAGTTCAAACAGGGTCCACGCATCAATGTCGTCGGTGTAATGAGCCAACTCAACCCAGGGGGCTGTTGTACTTGTTCTGTATAACACTTTGGTAGAATTCTGATCATCGCCCCAGACTTCCTGGCCAAGATAGAAGGATAGTTTTGGTGAAGACATGCCTGATAAGTCAAGTTTAGCAGTGTAAAGGGATGTTTCAAAACCAAGCTTATCATTGTCAATGAATCTCGCGTTGCTTGTCCCTTCAAAAGCGGTAGTAATGTTACCTCCACCGGCTCCTGCTTCAAAGGTCCAGTTTGCCCCCCCGGTAATGTGTTGCTGTCTCCAACCCGCAAGTGTAGTTGAAGTGATTTCAAATGTCTCTATAAAAGGAAAAGAAGTTACCACAGACCCCGCAGTAGCTTCAAAAACCTTTACCAAATCAATAACATTGGCACGACCATAGTAATTGGTGCATTCAATTGCGATCTGATAAGTAGCTGATGGGTTGGGAAGATCATGAATTAAAAAGGCCCAACCAGGAATGTTGCTGGAGTTCTCAGCCAACTCAACCCAGGGGGCCGTGGCACTTGTTCTGTAAAACACTTTGGTAGTATTCTGATCTACGCCCCAGGCTTCCTGTCCTAAAAAGAATGAAAGATATGGTGCAGTTAGGGTGGATAAATTAAGTGGAGGAGAAACCAGCTTTGTTTTATGTCCACGGTTATTATTGCTTATAAATCTCGCGTTGCGTATTCCTTCATAAGCATTCGTAATGCTGCCACCACCGGCTCCTTCTGCATAAGTCCAGATTGCCGTTCCTGTTTCATTAATCTGCCTCCAATCCGATAGGGTTGCCGAAGAAGTTTCAAACGTCTCTGTAAATGGGAAAGAAGTTACTGTTGCCGGCGTAGCATTTTCATAAACCTTTACAACATCAATAACATTGGCACGTCCGTAGTTATTGATGCCTTCAAAAGCGATCTGATACGTTGCGGAAGGGTTGGGAAGATCAAGTTCGATCAGGGTCCAGACATCAATGTCGTAGGTGTAATGAGCTAACTGAACCCAGGCGGCCGTTGCACTTGTTCTGTAAAACACTTTGGTAGTATTTTGTTCAGTTTGCCAGACTTCCTGCCCAAGATAGAAGGATAGTTTTGGCGAAGTAATGCCTGACAAATCAAGCACAGGAGATATAAGATAAGCACTGTTTCCATAGTTGCTATTACTTACAAATCGGGCATTGCGTGTACCTTCCCAGGCAGTAGTTATAGTACCTCCACCGGCTCCTGTAGCAAAACTCCAGAAGTCAACTCCATATCCTACGCCCGCCATCTGTGTCCAATCAACAAGCGTTGGGGAGTTCGTTTCGAACGACTCAATGAAGGGGAAATTAGTTACCACAGCCAGGGGTGACCGCACGGTAGAAGATTGTTTTTGAGCAAATAAATTGCCCGAACAGACCCATACACATGTTACAAGGGCCAATGCGATGAACTTTCGCAGATAAGTAATTCTTTTGTTCATGATAATTTTAATTTAAGTTAGTATGCCAAGGATTTATCATATCAAGGGCATTTTTTCAACCCGTGATTTAGACTGCAAACGTATAGGGGTTCCACTCAATCAATCTGCATTATCTGCGCAACATTTAGCACAATTCACGCATTAACAATTGATATAAAAGGATTATTTGCGCACGAAAACAATGTATTATGTTGTTAATCTGCATTATACATCTACAAATAGCGAATTGTAATTTCCAGTAGCCGGGAACTGATATTTTTTATGATGCAGTAGCTATACGCCTGATTCTTCCTTGAATACGCGCGAAAAATAACTGACATCAAAAAGCCACAGGCATCGGAAACTTCCTCAAAGGAATGCCTAACCCCAGCGGGGTTCACCTATGAATAACCCATGGTTGAGGATAGTTACCGCAGGTAACTGAACTCTGCCGGGGGTAAAGAGGCAAGCTGGTTTAACAACCCCAGCGGGGTTCGCCTATGAATAACCCCCGGTTGAGGATAGTT
>SWCB01013959.1_pt1 | contig 24085 bp, 19 predicted proteins | sample 4692901 | NCBI WGS metagenome assembly SWCB01 (sample SAMN10267276, study PRJNA491770) | bioreactor metagenome | isolation source: DHS bioreactor inoculated with subseafloor sediment | place: Japan: off Shimokita Peninsula | collected 2006-08 | reverse complement strand
GGTTAGAATTGTTATAAGCAGCGGAAAGCCAAGCAAAGTATTTACCCATACAAATTGATTGACATTACCTGTTGCATAGATAGTTGTCTCTAATGCTGTCCTAAAAATAAAATATAAAAGCCACAGATAAGTTACTTCTTTATACGCTGGTCTGACATCATCTCTCCAAAACCATTCTAAAGGCCAGCCTCTTGTTAAGTGAGAAAGATATGCGGCCATCGGTTTTTTTATGACTAATGAAACGATCGCGATAATGACAGAAAGTCCACTACCAATAATATCTGGAATAAAATAGGTGACTGGATTTTGATTTAAATATGAAAAGAGTGCTGCAAGACTAACTGCAATGACACCAAAAAAGGCATATTTGATTTCTTCTTTTTTATATGCTCTAAATCCTAAAATAGCTAAGGCAATAGAAACTGCTACAATCAAAGCAACCTCTAAACCAAAAATACCTAATGCTATCGCAAATAAAATAGGTGGTATGAGTGTATCTAGTGTCCTACCTTTTAAGACAAGTATTAATTCTTCATATACTTCTTTTAATATTTTCTTCATTTTTGATTAAAGTTTTTAACAAGTGTATCTTTTTGGTAACCCAGAAAAAAAGTTAGCCAATCATCATTACTTCTAAATAAAACTATAAGTACATAAATACTTACTGAAAAGAATCCTAAAACCATAACAGATAAAATCCATAAAATTGCATTTAACTTTTTTTCTTCTCTAAAATACATCCACATAGAGAAAATAATAAATCCTACATAAAGATCTACAAGTGAAACAATCCCCCAAGGATTGTTTAAAATGATAGATCCATCATCAAAGAAACTTCCATTGATAAATCCATTTAATAATGCTATAGTCATTGCTATTGCACCAATGCCTGATATTATTTTTGCAATTTTCATTTTACATACCTTCTTTTAATTTATTTTCTAATTTTTTTATCTCTTCTATTTTATCATCTTTAACTTTATATATGCCTCTTGAGACTCTTTCAAAATAGCCTTCATAATTCTTTTGTAAAATTGAAGACGTTTTTAAAATATGTGTATATTCTTTAATCTCTTTAGGTGATGCACTTTGATGTTTGATCAAATATGATGCAATCTCTATAACTAGTTCTTTATATCTTGTTATCTTTTTCCCTTTAGTTCCACCTAAGTTTTTACTGTATTTTCTTAACTTAAATTCTTTTAATGTTTGTTGTTTCCTTTTTTTATATCTTGCTCTTGATTTATCCATATCATAAATAGAGGCTTCAAGTATAACTTCTGCTTGATTTTGATCAACAAAAATTAAACCTATTTCCAATCTCTTTAATAAATAGATCAAATTTTTATAAGCTTTAGATCTCATTTTTATAGATGCCTTAGGTATAGCAATATAAACTTGATCGACTATCTTTTGTCTATCAATAGCTTGATAGATTAATTTTAAAGATAATTTAGTTTTTAATTCGACTGCACATAAAAAATCATCTTTAGATCCTAAGATGTCTATGTCTTTGATTTCAGCTTTGACTTGAAATCCTTGTGTTATTAAAAGTGTTTTGACTGGTAAATAAAGATCTGTTTCTTTCATAATGATATCCTTATATATTTATATCTAAGCTAACCGGACAGTGATCACTACCCTCGATTTCATTTAATATTTGTGAATCATTAACTTGATTAAATAATCTTTGACTAACTACATAATAATCAATTCTCCATCCAACATTCTTTTGTCTTGATTGAAACATGTAACTCCACCAGCTATATTTTATAGTATCTGGGTAAAGTGTTCGAAATGTATCTACAAAGCCACTTTCAAGAAGTTTAGAAAATTTATTTCTTTCCTCATCCGTAAAGCCTGGGTTTCTAGTATTTGAATTTGGATGCTTCAAATCAATAGGCATATGTGCCACATTTAAATCCCCTGTATAAATAACTGGCTTATCTTGATCTAATTTAATAAGATAGTCTCTCATTTGATCTTCAAAATCCATGCGTTCATCTAACCTTAAAAGTTCTCTCTTTGAGTTTGGGACATAGCATGTCACAAAATAGAAATTTTCAAATACTAAAGTAATAACTCTACCTTCATGATTATATCCAACTCCATCAATACCATAGATAACTTGATTGGGTTTTATCTTTGTATAAACAGCAGTTCCTGAATATCCTTTTTTATCTGCATCATTCCAATATTCATAATATCCATCAAAGTTCCAATCTTTTTGAACTTCCTGCATCTTTGTTTCTTGGATAGAAAAGATATCTGCATCGATACTTTTAAAAAAATCTTCAAATCCTTTTTTCATTACTGCTCTAAATCCATTAACATTCCAGTTGACTAATATCATAAATTCATCCCCTAGCAAAATATATATTGTTTTCTTATACTTTATTTTAGCACATCTTTATAAATATTTATGCTTATGTCCTTAAGTCATTTCCCCAATAACCTTACACATAAAAAAATAGCCTCGCATCTTTATAAACGAGGCTAATCATATTTATGCTTATGTCATACACTTTTTAATTACTTCGAATGATTGATTGAGATAAAATGATTGTATGTCCTTCATCTTCTACTTTAATAATATCATTTAAAATCGTATTATCATTAGATAAAGTTAAATCATTAATTCCATTTTGCAAAGCAATACTATAATAGGGTTGACTATCATATCTAGAATGATAAAAGTTTAAAAATAAAATAGGTGTTTGGTCAGCAATTTGATAAATTCCTTCATTGACTAAATCTATATTAATATGAATTGAATCATCAATTTTAGTAGCGGTATTGATTATAGCATATAACCCATGATATGTAGTCACAACCGTAAATGGTGTTTGCATTTCAGATTGAGCAATACCTATTTTAATATTTTCAAAATCATATAAGCCATCATTTCCACTGATATAAGCAGTAATTTGATATCTGACACCTGGTGACAAGTTATCAAAATGAACATCATCAATGATTAACCAATCACTATCATTATACATTGTTGGCAAGACTTCAACTGTTTCTTCTGTTACGAAATAGTTATTCATAAAAACGACAGATAAAACAAATTTAACTGATGTTATGATTCGATCTGTGTCATGTGCTAATAGTTTTGCACCCGCTTGATGATATGGATCGCTGTCATTTCTTGGCAAATAAAGATCATAATCATCAATTTCAGATCTAGATTCAATAGCTTTTATTCTATATTTAAAACCAGCAGAATTTGTTTCTTCATATTCCATGTGCACAGGGGAAAAAGCTGCGTAACAGCCCATTTCTACTGTTACATATGCTTCTGGATTATTTTCATCATAAATAAGATCTAAAGAGTAATTTGTATTAGGTGAAAATCTAATTTGTCCAAGCGAATGAACAGGACGATGTTCTTTGTTCTCATATCCAATGACAAAATAATATTCATATCTAGACTGATAGTCTAAGATTTCATAATGAAAATTTATTTTCCTTTGAACAACATCAAAAAATATATCTGTGATTTCTACATTAAAGTATGGGTCTGTAAAAGATAGCATTTCATACTCAAAACCATATGAATCAAAATCAGATACTGTTGGAATAACAATATTTGAGTCATCTTCTTCTTCAGCTATATTTCCAGAATCTATTAAACTATCAGTGTTTCTTGTACAACTCATCATAAATCCAATCATGCTAATTAAGAGGAAAACTCCCATTATTCTTCTCATTTTTTTATCTCCTGAAATGATATTTATTTAGTTTTTTTCTAAGTATAATCTATTTGATATAATTATAGCATTTTTTTTAATTTTGTAACTGTGAAATCTTATAATTATCTTTTGCATATTTAATGTCTATCATCACATCCTTGCCTCCATGATATAATAAGATTGTTGAGGTGTGATCAAATGAAATTTATTAAATGGTATCATGTGTTAATATTTACATTCATATTTATAACCTTCTTATTTTTTGTATTGCCTAATCAATCTGCAAAATCAATAGCTGCAGGAATTGAGCAAACAGATTGATTAGGCAAAAATTATACAAGTAAAACTTTGTACAAACTTGCTGAAGATTATGGCCAAGAGGGTAGAGATTTTTATATTCATCAAAGATTTACATTTGATTTATTATTTCCTTTAGTATATGGTCTGTTTTTAATATCAACAATTGGGTTTTTAAGCTATAGAATCAAAGATCACAAATTTAAATATCTAATTTATTTGCCTATAATTTCAGTTATCTTTGATTATCTAGAAAATATTTCAACTTCAATAACCATGTATAGATATCCCTCACTTACACCAATTATTTCTCATATAGCAGGATTCTTTACTATATTTAAGTGGGGATTTTTAAGTTTATCATTTATAGCACTTGTCTATATATTATTATATATCTTTAAAAAACATAAACTGACAAAGAAAAAGGTGACCTTATGACAACTTATCAACAATTATTAGAAGCAAGAGATTATATTCAATCAAAGACAAAACATAGCCCTAAAATCGGAATGATTTTAGGATCTGGTCTTGGAAATTTAGTTGATAAAATGACAAAAGTCGTTAATATCAAATTTGAAGATATTCCTCACTTTAAAACACCTAAAGCAGAAGGACACCAAGGTGTTGTATCTATAGGATATTTAAAAAAAGTTTTAGTGATTGTTCTAAAAGGTAGATATCATTATTATGAAGGGCACTCTTTAAGTGATGTTGTTTTTCCTGTAAGAGTGATGAAACTCTTAGGTGTTGAAAAGCTCATCATCACTAATTCTTGTGGTGCAGTCAATACTGCTTTTAGACCAGGTGAACTCATGTTGATTACTGATCACTTAAATCTAACAGCTAATAATCCATTAATTGGAGATAATATTGATGAGTTAGGTCCAAGATTTCCAGATGCTTCAGAAATTTATACAAAAGATTTAAGAATCATAGCTTTAGAGCAAGCAAAAAAATTAGATATTAAATTAAACCAAGGTGTTTATGCATGGTGGACTGGTCCATCTTATGAAACACCTGCTGAGATTAAAATGATTAGAACATTAGGAGCAGATGCAGTTGGAATGTCAACTGTTCCTGAAAGTCTTGTCGCATCTCATATGAATATGCAAGTTTTAGGCATATCATGTTTAACCAATATGGCTTCAGGCATATTAGGTCAAAAACTTTCACATCAAGAAGTTTTAGATGTTGCGAGTCAAGTCAATGATTCATTTTCAAAACTCATAACAACAATTATAAAGAAAATATAAAAAAACATTTTGTGATTTAATTAATCACAAAATGTTTTTTTATAATTTTAAAACCAATCCCAAGTATGCCAAAATTCAAATGATTTCGATGTAACAACCGATATGATAAAGCTTATGATGAATAAGCTCATTCCTATCAAAAAGCTATATTTAAATAATTTATCATAAACACCCGTTTTTTTAAATTCTCCTATGACTATACTTTGTTTAACAATATATTGTTTGGTCATAGATAAAACAGTTACAAAAAATTTATATGCTAAACTAAAGAAAAAGACTGCAAAAGAGATAAAAAACAATATATAAAATATTTTTGGAAACAATGGTATATTTGGCATAAATGCTAAAGAAGATAAATTAAACATATAATACACTGCTATTGCCCATGATGCGATCATTGCACCAAATAATACAATCACTATTCCATATGAAATAATTAACAATGGAAGTGCAACCATAGTTGTTCCAACAATGGAAAACCAACTATGCTTATCTTTTTGTTCTATAGATTTATATTCAGATACAATTGAATCTATATCTCCAATGAATCTAGATATGTCTTCTTCTTTTTTTCCGAGTTGAAGTTGTCTATAAAAATATTCTTGATAATCACCAATAATATCTTTAATTTCTGATATATTCGCTTTTTTCAACCCTTTTTCAAGAGCGTTTATAAATTCTTCTTTATTCATGACTTTCCTCCAAAAACATTTTTGTTGTTTCGACAAACATTGTCCATTCTTCTTTTAACATATCAAATCTTTTATGTCCTAGTTTTGTTAATTGATAATACTTTCTAGCCGGTCCAGAACTTTCTTCTGATAAGTAACTCGTTACTAAGCCTTCTTTATTCATTTTTCTTAGAATTGGATAAACCGTACCTGGTGAAATAGATATGCTTTTACTTATATGATCTGAAATATCATATCCATATTGATCTCTTATGTTTAACATAGAGAGTACAAAGAGTTCTAATACACCTTTTTTAAATTGAATATTCATCAAATGCCTCCTGGTTATATCTATTATGTTTGAAAATTTTATAAAAGATAGAAAGTGTCAGTCTATAGATCATAAATATAGAGAAATAATATATAAAGTAAACAAATCCATCAACAGCTTGGCTTGGTATAAAATACGCCAAGATGTCTGCCTTTAATAATATTTGAATGAATAGAAAAGAATCATCTAGATTTATAAAACTATTTACGATAATTACATAGATTAAATAGATAACTGTATAGACTAAAATGTATTTGATATGTTCTTTTTTAACCTCAAAAAAGCTCTTTAATAATATGCTTCCAAAAAATAATATAAAATGACTTGTAAATGAGACTATGGTTGTATACAATCCATTAACTAATACATATTGTTCACCAATAAATATAAATGCTATTAAATATCCAATTCCAGAGATAAAACTAGTGAATGCAGCAATAGGATATAATAATTTTATATGAAATAAAATAGTCATTCCAAAAAGAAAATATGATAATGTTGAAAACTCAATAGGTACTTTACCAATTTCAAGATTTAATCCATAAATGGTATATTCTGTTATCTTATATATTAAAAGTAAGATCGCTATGCTTAATAGTATCATTCTTTTTTTCTTCTTGTGCACTTTACTCATAAATATAGCTGAGATAATCGCAATCAAAGCTATCGACATTACCCAAAGATTCATTGTTTATCTCCTATATATCATATACTATTATATATTATATACTAGTTGGAAATATTTGTCAATAAAATAACCGTTTAGTTAAATTATTTTAACCAAACGGATAGTTTTATACTGCTCTTATATCATTAATAAACTTAACGAATATTTTTCTTAGAATGATCGCGCTCATAAATCTTAAAAAATATAAAAATAACAAGTAAGTAAATGCTAACAATAATGATGTAATACAATAAATATACAAAATTTGTAATATCTGATGTTGATAACATGCTTCTAAGTAAATCAGCCTTAAGTAATAGGTTAATAAATAGATAAGACCCGCTATAATCTATTAATGAATTCATAATCCATACATAAACCAAATAAAAAAGTGTATAAATAATGATATATTTAATGTCTTTATATTTAACAATTGCGATATTTTTTAACAACACACTACCTAGTAATAAAATAAAGTGGCTACTTAGTGCAATAACTGTTGAATAAAATCCATGTATTTCAACATATTGATCCCCCATAAAGATAAAGACAAGTAAATAGCCGATACCTGAAATAAAACTAGCAAATGCAGAAACTGCATATAATTCCTTAATTTTAAATAAGATGACTATACCAAATAAAAAATATGCAAGCGTAGAAAACTCTATTGGTAATTTATCAACTTCAAGATTTATGATGTAATAACTATATTCAGCTATTTTATAGACTAATAAGATGATTGCAATGCTAGGCAACAGCATTCTTTTAAATTTGATACTAGTTCTACTGATGAAAAAAGCTATGCTTAGTAAAACAATAACACTGATTAAATTATATATATTCATTGCTTTCTCCTATCATCTGTAGAATGTCAATATTATATATGAGATATCATCACCTGTCAAACAATAAAAATAGCCATCTTTTGACTGTTATCAATCATAAGATGGCTTTAATTATATTATTTTACATTATGGATAGCATTCATACTCATTTCAAACACTTCATCTTCTGTTTTATTAGAGGTATTTAAGATGACATATGGAATATCATATACAGCACATTGTGCTGCAATTTTTGTCACATAGTCTTTTAATAAAGATCTAAAATACGTTTCATTTTTATCAAAATTTTCGATTTCTTGATCTCTACCTCTTGATAAAACTCTATCTTTAAAGTTATCCCAATCTACATCTAAAATGATATAAATATCAGGTTTTTTAATTTGATTCATATACGCGTGAAATACACCATTATACATGTTCATGATGGTAGGCATTCTTTTTAAATTATGTTGAGCAAATAACCAATGCTCAACTAAATCTCTATCAACAATGAAGTTCCCTTCATATTTTTGTTGATTTAGCCAATGATTGTGAATGAAGTAGATTTGTAAAAGCATTTCTACATCTGTTTTTTGTTCGTACAACCATTTTAATAGTGTATTGAATACTTCATCGTCTTTTTCAAACTCTTCCATTACAGGTAAGTCTAATGCTTCTCCTAATCGTTTTACAAGTGTTGATTTACCTGAAGCTATCATACCACCAATTGATATTTTCATTTTTTTATCCTCTTCATTTCTAACATTAATAATTAATGTTTACATATGAAAATGATATCATCTCTGATGAGTTATTGTCAATTGATAATTTGAACTTTCAAAAAATTATAATTAATAATTTCTTGATGACTTAGATTTTGAATATTTATCATAATATTTCTTTTTTGATTTAGATTTTTTATATGGTGATTCTTTCTTGTTTGTATCAGCTGCATAAGATTTTTTTCTTCTGCCTTGAGATCTACCTTGTGAACTAGTGCTTCTTTGTGCTTTCATAATTTTTTGTTCATTTTTAGTTTGATCTACTTTAATGGTTGTATGAAAAAGATGATTTGTGATCACTGGTATTGTGATTTTGTTAACCTTTTCAATTGCTCTTAATAAATGTGCTTCATCTTGAGAGCAAAATGACATGGCAACACCTGTTTTTTCAGCTCTACCAGTTCTTCCGATTCTATGTACATAAGTTTCAGCAGACTCTGGTAAGTCATAATTAATAACATGTGTTAAATCATCAACATCAATGCCACGAGCTGCAATATCTGTTGCAACTAAAACTCTTGTGCGTTTTGCTTTAAAGTTATTTAATGCTCTTTGTCTCATGTTTTGTGATTTATTACCATGAATGGCATCTGCTTTAACACCGTAAGCTAATAATTCTTTAACTAATTTATTTGCGCCATGTTTAGTTCTTGTAAAGACTAACACAGATGCTAGTTTTGGATTGACAAGTAAGTCAATCAAAAGATTTATTTTATCTTTTTTGGTTACAAAATATAGTTCATGATCGATTTTGTCAAGCATTGCTTCTGGTGGTGTGATTTCAATTCTAACTGGGTTAATTAATAACTCATTTGCAAGTGATAAAATTTCATGAGGTAGTGTAGCTGAAAACATCATGGTTTGATGCATGTCTTTGATGTATGACACTATTTTTCTGACATCTTTGATAAAACCCATATCTAACATATGGTCTGCTTCATCTAAAACAAGATATTTAACAAAATTTAATTTAACCAATCCTTGTTGAATTAAATCTAATAATCTACCTGGAGTCGCAACTAGTATATCAATACCTCTTTTTAATGCAACTTCTTGGCCTCTTTGTGATACGCCACCATAAATCACTTCTGTTTTTAATCCCATGTGGCGAGAATATCCTCTAAAGCTATCTTTGATTTGCTCTGCTAATTCTCTTGTTGGTGCTAGTATTAATGCTCTTATATGTTTTTTATCATAGTTTAGTTGATCTTGATATAATCCTTGTATGATGGGTATTGAAAAAGCTGCTGTTTTACCCGTTCCTGTTTGTGCACTTGCTAGCACATCTTTTTGCTGTAAAAGCACAGGAATTGCCTGTTCTTGAATAGGTGAAGGTATATCGTATCCTTCATGTTCAACTGCTTTTAGTATTTCTGGTATAATTCCTAAATTTTTAAATGACATCTTTTCTCCTTATTTTTACACTTAATCATGAAACACAACTTAAATTATTCCATCAAAAAAAGCGTTGTGGTTAAGCTAAACAACGCTTTTAAACTTCTTTGTTAAGTTTGCGGTATGTAACTATAGCTTCTAGTCTTCTTGTATTTAGAAGCATACTCATCATATCATATTTTGTGATATATTACAATTGTTTCATTTTATATAAAAACCTCATTGCATAATAGATAAAAATACTTTATAATTAAATTAACTTAATAAGAATTGTTGGTGTATTTTAAATACATAACAGGGAATCAAGTTAAAAGCTTGAGCTGTCCCAGCAACCGTAATACTGACGAAATGCAAATAACCACTGCTTATGGCGGGAAGGTGCATAGTAGGATGAAGTTTAGCCGGTAGACCTACCAATATATTCGAATGAGTAACAGTCTTCTGGGATTAAAGAGTGTAGATAACTTTTTTTGTTATTTACCATGTCCCACAGGACATGGTTTTTTATTACAAAAAAAGGAGATTAAACATGAAAAAAACCTTATTATTGCTGCTTGTTGTATTTGTTTTTGTTACACTTGCTGGGTGTCAAGAAAAAGAATCATTCACACTTAAATTATTAGATTTAGATGGTGAAGTGTTAGTTGATGAAAGTATTTATTTTGAAGAAGATGACCAAAGAGGTATTTTAGAATTGATAGAAGCATCTGTTGATATTGATTATGATACATTTGACTTTGGAGTCATGGTTAATGGGATTGAAGGCTACTATCCAAAGGAATATGGTGCTAGTTATAATTACTACTATCAAATTTTAGTTGATGGTGTAGCTAGTGATGTTGGTATATCTGAAATAGATTATACAAAGGATATGGTTTTATCATTTGTAGAAATATCTTCTCTATTAACTTTTGATCAAATGATTGATGATCTCATTTATGATTTCATTGATAACAATCTTGATAATTATCTATCAGATGAATTTGTTGATTATATGGTCTTATCAAGCCTTAATCAGTTAGTTAATAAAGGTTATATTGATTTAGATTTTAATGATTATTATACATATGATAATCTTGATTTAAAAGATGAAGTCATGGATGATATGACACTTGGAGATTTATTAAAAGCTGGCCCTGTTTATAAACTTGAAAGTATGAATTTAGATAGTTATAAGACGAAGTTATCTGAATTAGATATATCTAATCCATATGCAGCAACATCTTATCTTGAAGCATTATATATTGCAGGCGATATGGATCATGATATCGCAAGTGATTTAATGGATGAAGTTGTAAATGATCCTGATTTTGCAGGTATGGCATTAATGGCGCTTGCGCCATATAGCGAATTAGAAGGTTTTGATGATTATTTAGATAGTGTTGAAACATATTTAGCTACAAGTTTAACTTCTACTGGTATTGAATCTTGGGGTAGTGCAAATTCAGCATCAACTGCAACTGTCATTCTTGGATTAGTAGCAAATGGTATTAATCCTGAAAGCGAAGCCTATATGACTGATGGTGTTGGTTTAGTTGAAGCTTTGATGTTATATGTTGATGGCTATAATTTTAAATGGCAATTAGAAAGTGAAGAGGCTGACCTAGCTTTTTCTACACCACAAGCGTTTGCGGCACTTGTTGCGTATAAATTATCAAGAGATGTTTGGGGATTCGCTCCAACCAATATATTTAATTTTAGTTAAAAGATAAAGGGGTGCTGGAATGAAAAAAATTGTAATAAAAATTGTGTTAACTCTTGCAGCACTTCTTTTAGGATATATCGTCATCAATGTCATCATGGGTGATGGCAAGACTGATGGTGATGGGAGTTTTGAATTAATTATTTTAGATAGTAATCAAGATGTTGTTTATAATGAAATCTTGAATTATGAAAAAGATCAAACTTTTTTTGATGTGTTAAATGAAAATTTTGAATTGACTTGTGCAAATAGGTTATATGAACCAGATAGCACATGTAGTTATAAATTTACCATTATGCAATATAAGAATCATATCATCTTAGGTATTAAATCTGATGAATTTGATATTATGACAGACTGGGACAATACATTTATAAAAATAGAAATTTATGATGGAAATGAATATGTAAGATCTACAATAGGATTTGATTATGTAGATATTGAAGAGAACAAAAAGATCCGCATATCTGCAGATCTAGTGGAGTAAGTTATGACATTAAAACATTCAAAAACTTTAAAAGAATTAACTTTAATGGTTGTTTGTGCATCCATTCTTTTTGTTCAGCAAATTTCGCTATCTTTTATTCCTAATGTTCAATTCTCTGTTTTATTAGTTATTTTGTATACAAAGATGCTTGGTTTTAAAAAGACATCGCTCATTATTGTTGTTCATGTAGCAGCAATCAATTTATTATCACCTTTTGGGCCTGTCGTTCCGACACTAATTCCTGCGATGTTTATCGCATGGATGATTATTCCTGTGTTGTTAACAACTGTCTTTAGAAAGGTTGAAAATGTGATTTGGTTATCTATATTTGGATTAGTTTATGGATTTATATATGGATGGGTTTATATTCCTTTTACAGTGTTCTTACTTGATACACCATTTGTGCCATATTTGATTATGGATATACCTTTTGAGGTGCTTATGGGTATTAGTAATATGATTTCTATATTGTGGCTGTATGAGCCTTTGAAGAAGGCGTTTACGCAACAGTTAAATATTTTAGAAAATAGACCTGTAGAAATTTAATTAGTAAGGGTTCAATTTCCCTCATCCCCACCAATCAATACCTTAAACGAACTAAATGTTTTTCACACATCAACTCATTTAGTCGTTGTATTTAGAAGAAAAGAGCCTAAGTAAGGGCTCTTTTTTTTATATTCACTTGCTTCTAAATAGACTTGTTTTTCAAAGCAAATTCAATCCAGGTTCACAACAGTCGAACATATTGATGAACATCTATATAAAGGTTTAACTATGTGTTAGTGATGGCATAACTATCATTGTTCTCTATTGTAATAAATGATAATAGTTTCTGAACTAATAGAGTCATCCTTTTCTACGGATAATTCCAATATATCATTTGAATTTATGATTGCTCTTAGATTAAAATATGATCTATATGAAGAATATTCTATATTCACTCCTAGTAAATACAATTTATTCGGAGTCAAAAAAGACTCATATGATTCTTCAGAATTATCCGCAAAGTAAAATGAAAAGTTATCAGTAAATGTTATAGAACCATAATCATTTTTTATTCTTAATACTAATGTTGAATCATTTACTTCTTCATCTAGTATCCATTCTCCCAGATAATCACTTTCGATTGCATCTAATTCAACTTTATTATAGTGCACTATTTTCTCATTCAATGTGCCATCACTATAATAAGTATTTGTAAATATCTCAGTATCATTTATTTCGTATTCATGTTCATAACTATTATCTGAAATAAAATATTCTAATTTAATATTTCCTGCTGATATGTAATATCTTCCATTTTCATTTTCAATCAATTCTGAAGAATCACCACCCCAATTTGTTATAGAAACATATTCTATTATGTATGTTTTATCTTCATAAAGAGATAAATACACTTTTGAATTATTGCTATGAAATGAACTAACTGGATTAGTTGATTCCCAAGTTCCTAAATATTTATTGCTTGTTAATATACTACAAGAACTTAAAAATAACATTGATAATACTATAAATAAAAAGATAAAAATTTTCTTCATTTTATATTCCCCTCTAACTAATATTTGTTAATTTACCTTGATTATAACATAAATAAATAAAATATATGTGCACTATATTAGAATTAACTACTCAACCCTATTGCGACACAAAGCCATCCAAGCACTTCATAAAATATAAAAAGCCACTTAATGTCTTAATTACTGTTCCATATGAATTAACAAGCTTTATATAGTATTTAGCCGATTCGGTTTGTCGTTGCATTCCTTTGATTGATATTTGAATTGCGCCCTGTTTTCTAATTTGTTCTTCTAACTTATCAAGTTCAACTTTTATAAATGCAACTTGATAAATCAAGTTATCTACTAGCTCTTGCTTTGATTCATCAACCAATGAAAAAAGCGACTTGAGTCCCTCGTATTCTAAGTGTAAACCCATATCCCAGTTATATTGTTAAGGAATTAGAGAACTATACGAATAAGATACATATTGTCCTGGTAAATATACAATTAATACTGATCCATCAGTATTCATTTGCCATGTTCCTGGCGGCATATATGTAAAATCATTCAAGTCATATATTTCTAACTTTTGGCTATCATAGATTTTCAATCTGAATCTTCCTTTAAAAACTGTTGATTGATTGTTAGGAAGATAAATTGTCAAATCGAATGTTCTAAAATCTGTATTTGATCCAATGTTAATCCATTGATAAGAATCAGTCGGTGTATTTGAAAGTCGGCCAAATTGGGCAGTAAATGTTGAATCCTGTGTTACTTGATAAGCACTTCTTACTTGTGCTCCACTAGAACTCTCGAAATGTGTAAAGATATAACTATAACTTTCATCAGATTCTTTATATGGTGTAGGTCCATTATACTCTGGAACAGCACCATCTTCTACCTTAGAATCCACTTCTAAGATTGTACCATCATAGTTTACCCAAGTCACAGTATAGTACTTTGACGAACAACCAAATAAAGATAATACTATGAAAATCATTGAAACAAAAATTGCTATTTTTTTCATTTTATTCCTTCTTTCTCAAATCTATTATCAGTTTTCTAAAAATTATGCTCCGTGTTTTTTAATTGCACACCTATACGGTACCCTTAATGTTATGCACTGCTATGATTTTCTAGGACACATAAAGAGGAAGTTATATCCTAAAGAATATATAATATCCTCTATTAAGTGTTAATTTTTATTGTACGACTTACTTTAAATAACATTCCATTTTCCATAGAGTACAACATCATTTGCAGGCATAGCAGCAAAAACATATAAAGTTGTTAAGTTTGGATCTGAATACCAACCTTCAAAAGTATATCCTGTACGATTTGGAACATATTCAACGATGTTTTCTTCAAAGTCTAATATATCTATTTGATATGATGTTGATTGAAAAAATGATAGTTTTGTAGGTATCAATCTATTGATTTGTGTTCCATCACCTATTTGACCCCTATCATTATTTCCCCAAACAAATACTTGCCCTTCTAATGTGAGGACTGAGGTATGAGTTCCTCCTAAAGATATATCTGTAAAAATATCACCTGAGCTTAAAATAAACTGACTAGTTATATCTTTCGGAATTGGTGTATTCACATCTGTTCCATCGCCTAATTGACCTGTATTATTGAGTCCCCATGTGAAGATTCGACCTTCAGATGTTATCGCAGCTGAGTGATATGCTCCTAATGAAATATTTGTAATAATTTCCAATGGATTTAATGTAAATGAACTCATAATTTCATTTGGCAAAGCAGAGTCATTTGCAGTCCCATTACCTAGCATTCCATAGAAATTATTTCCCCATGTAAAAAGACGGCCATTTAAAGAAAGTGCAGAAGAAAAACTTCCTCCCATTGAAATCTTTATAATCATATCTCCATCAATTAAGTAAAATTTATCAGTTATTTCTGTAGGTGTTAATTGAACTATAAATGTATTGTTTCCAATTTGACCATATGCATTATAGCCCCATGTAAACATTCTTCCATTCGAAGTAAGAACTGCAGAATGATCATCCCCTAAAGAGATTTCTATAATTGACTCGTCTTGAATTAAGTTTAATTGACTTGTGATGTCTATTGGTGTGGATTTATTTATCAATGTTCCATCACCAAGTTGACCAGAACTGTTTTTCCCCCATGTGAAAAGACGGCCTGATGAAGTGATTCCTACAATATGAGATCCACCTGAAAAGATTTCTATAATCGATTCATCTTGAATTAAGTTAAATTGACTTGTGATGTCTATTGGTGTAGATTTATTTACCAATGTTCCATCGCCTAATTGGCCAGTATCATTGTATCCAAATGTAAAAATACGACCCAAAGATGTTAACACTGCAGAATTATTACCACCTAGTGAAACACTTGTTATACTTTCACCTGGTACTAAGCCGAATTGACTTGTGATATCTATTGGAGTGGAAGAGTTTGTTGTAGTTCCATCACCTAATTGACCCCAAGTATTTAATCCCCAAGTGAAAATACGTCCTTGCGAAGTTATAACTGCAGTATGAGAGCCTCCACCACCTAAAGAAACACTTGTAATAATCTCGCCTGGATTTAATGGGACGTCTGTTATAGGATCATAAGCATCTTCAAATATAATATAATTCATTTCGTACTGATTAATCTGCCATTTTGCATATAGACTAATATCACCAATTGATCCTGCTGTGATTTCAGTCAAGATATCTCCAGTAAACTCAGAATTATCATACCAGCCTACAAAAGTATATCCCTCTTTAGTTGGCTCAAATAATATATGAGCATCATCATTACTTGTGTATGTTATTGGATTGTCAACATCATTAATTCCATTATCTAAATTATACGTAATTGAAAAAATTTCATACCACTTTGCATATAGTGTCATATTTGATGTTGGAAAGGTATTAGATTCATATGGAATTGATAAAGTTATATCTTTATACCATCCACCAAATTCATAACCGGTATACGCTGGTATTAGTAGTTCACTTTCTGCATAATCTTCTTCTGTAATATTACTCTCTCCATTGTTTAAAATATAGTTTGCTGTATATAAATTTGGAGTCCATTTTCCATATACGTTTAAATCAAATGATCCAATTGTTGTGAAGGAATATTGTGAAGTTAAATGAATATTTGAAAACCATCCTTCAAATGTATACCCTTCAAGGACAGGAATATATTCGGTTATACGTAATCCAAAATCAAGTGTATCCACATTATCTAAAATTGGATAAATGACGGGCATAATTTCTGTTGGGGTTAATTGATTAATCCACTCACTTGATGTTCCATCGCCTAATTGACCATTAGAATTGAATCCCCATGTAAATATATGTCCTGATGAGGTTAAAGCAGATGAATGCATTCCTCCTAAAGACATGCTAACAATCTCTTCATTTAAATTTAAATTAAATCTGTTAGTAATCTCTGTTGGAGTGCCTCTTTGAGTTGTAGTGCCATCACCTAACTGTCCATAATCATTCCATCCCCAAGTAAAAATACGATCTTCAGATGTTATTACTGAGGAAATATGCTGTCCTGTAAATATGTCAGTAATAAGTTCACCAGCATTGAGATTAAACTGGTTTGTGATTTCTGTTGGAATAGAATGCAAATTATAATCGCTTGTTCCATTTCCCAATTGACCATAATTGTTATATCCCCATGTAAACATTCTTCCACTTGATGTAAGAGCTGAGGAATGAATAGCATTAAAAGAAATGCTTATAATTGTTTCGCCTATTTCTAAATTAAATTTACTTGTGATTTCTGTTGGTGTTAATCTACTTGTTGTTGTTCCATCTCCTAATTGACCCTCTTGATTCAATCCCCATGTAAAAACACGGTTATTGGATGTTAGTGCTGAAGAATGGCCAGAACCTAAAGAAGTGCTAATAATTATTTCGTCTATTGACAAATTAAAATGACTTGTGATCTCTGTTGGAGTGTTTCTTTGTATTGTAGTTGCATCACCAAGTTGACCATAGAGATTACTTCCCCAAGTAAAAACTCGACCGTTAGATGTTACAGCTGATGCATGAGTACCACCTAGAGAGAGACTTATAATTGTTTCCCCAACAGATAAGTTAAAGTGATTTGTGATCTCTGTTGGAGTGTATTTTTCAATTATCGTACCATCACCTAATTGACCATAATTATTGAGTCCCCATGTAAAAACACGCCCAGTGGAGGTAAGAACTGATGAGAAAAAATACCCTGAAGAAATACAAACAATCTTTTCATTAGCATATAAATCAAACTGATTTGTAATCTCAATTGGGAAATTTTTATTTATTGTTGTTCCGTCTCCTAACTTACCATACCGGTTAGATCCCCATGTGAAAATACGCCCTTGTGATGACATTGCAACGGAATGTTCATAACCTAATGAAATGCTTTTAATTGTTTCTCCTGGATTTAATGCAATATCATTTAAAGGATCATACTCATTATCAAAGATAATATAATTAACATCATATTGATTAATTTCCCATTTAGCATACAAAGTAACATTTCCTAATGAGCCTTGTTCTATATAAGTTACGACATCCCCATTTAACTCAGTGTTATCATACCAACCTAAGAACGAATAACCCTCTTTGATTGGGTTTTCAAAATCAATCGTTGGTGTCTCTATATTATATGAATCTAGATTGAGAATATTGTTTATTCCACCATCAAGGTTGTATTCAATTTGATATTCAGTGAGGGTGCGTGTTCCAAAAATACCAACATCATGTGCAGGCATGTTGCCATAAACGTATGGGGTTAAAAAAGTTATATCTTCATATAGTTCATCAAAAATATACCCATAAGGGTTGGGTTCATACGCAACAACATTTGTTCCAAAAGTAAATATATTAGTATGAACTAAAATTGATTTAGTAAAAGAAAGTTTAATAGGATTCAATCGATCGATTATTGTCCCATCTCCAAGCTGTCCGGTGCTATTATATCCCCAAGTGAAAAGAAATCCAGATGAAGTAAAAACTGAGGAATGATATCTACCAAAAGAAATACTTACAATTGTTTCTCCTGCGCCTAAAATAAATTGACTCGTGATTTCTGTTGGACTGTAGTTGTCGGCATATGTGCCATCACCAAGTTGGCCTGAACCATTAGCTCCCCATGTAAAAACTTTGCCTGTTGATGTGAGGGCTGAGGAATGAGAATTTCCTAAATTGATGCTGATGATGGTTTCACCTAAACCCAAATTAAAGTGTGTTGTGATCTCTGTTGGGGTTGCTCTAGTTATTGTTGTACTATCACCAAGTTGCCCATTACTATTAGAACCCCATGTAAAGACACGGCCATTTGATGTTAGCGCTGAGGAATGAGAATCTCCTAATGAAACATTTGTGATTGTTTCATCTAGATATAAACTGAACTGGTTGGTTATCTCTGTTGGGACCCATCGATCTGTTGTTGTGCCATCACCAAGTCGACCATTTTCATTTTCTCCCCAAGTGAACAGACGTCCTAATGAGGTATAGGCTGAGGAATGTAGATGTCCTAAAGAGATACCCACTATCCTTTCTCCAATTCCTAAACTAAATTGATTTGTGATTTCTGTTGGTGTGTTTTTAGATGTTGTTGTTCCATCACCTAGTTCACCATAGCTATTACCACCCCATGTGAATAGACGTCCTTCCGAAGTCAAAGCTGAGGAATGTCCTCCTAATGAAATGTTTGTAATTATCTCGCCTTCTGCTAAATTAAAATTGCTTGTAATCTCAGTTGGAATCAATCTATCTATTGTTGTCCCATCGCCAAGTTGGCCAAAGTAATTTCCACCCCAAGTAAATAGGCGTCCTTCCGAAGTCAAGGCTGAGGAATGAGACCACCCCATTGAAATACTTGTGATAATCTCATTTTCATTTAAATAAAAATAACTTGTAATATCTATTGGAGTATATTGATCTACAGTTGTACCATTACCGAGTTGCCCGCCACTATTATATCCCCAAGTAAATAGGCGTCCATCTGATGTGAGAACTGAAGAATATGAAGCCCCTAAAGATATACTTGTAATGGTCTCACCTGGATAGAGTGGAATATCATTTAAAGGATCATAATCATTATCAAAAATAATATAATTAATTTCATATTGATTAATTTCCCATTTAGCATATAAAGAAATATCTCCAACTGTACCTTGTTCAATATTTATTACGGCATCGCCGTTATATGTCTCGTTATCATACCAACCTAAGAAAGTATAACCTTCCTTGGTAGGAGCTGCAAGAGTAATTGTTGCTGTTTCAACATTATATGAATTTGGATTTGTTAAATCATTTATTTCACTATCTAGATTATATTCAATTTGATATTGATTGATTGTCCATTTTCCAAATAAATTTAAGTCTGATGCGCCCATAGTTATGAAGGAATATGGTAAAGTCAAGTCGCTATCTATATACCAACCATTAAATGTATATCCTTCAAATACAGGCATGTATTCTGTGATACTTGATGAGTAATCAAATGTATTAGTTTGAATTAAATTTACACTAGCTACTGTAATCTCTGTTGGGTTAAATTTTGTCGATGTTGTTCCATCACCAATTTGGCCTGAACCATTAGCTCCCCACGTAAAAACTTTGCCTGTTGAACTGAGGGCTGAAGAATGAGATAACCCTAAATTGATGCTGATGATGGTTTCACCTAAACCTAAATTAAAGTGTGTCGTGATCTCTGTTGGGATTGCTCTAGTTATTGTTGTACTATCACCAAGTTGACCATAATTATTATATCCCCATGTAAATACTCTGCCTGTTGAACTGAGAGCTGAGGAATGAAAACCTCCTAAATTGATGCTGATGATGGTTTCATCTACACCTAAATTAAAGCGGTTTGTGATCTCTGTTGGTATCGTTCTAGTTATTTGTATTGTTCCATCACCAAGCTCACCGTTCTCATTATATCCCCATGTAAACACTCGGCCTGTTGAACTGAGAGCTGAGGAATGGGCATGTCCTAAATTGATGCTGATGATGGTTTCATTTAAACCTAAATTAAAATTGTTTGTGATCTCTGTTGGGGTTTTTATATCTGATATGTGTCCAACACCACTTTGGCCTGAACCATTAGCTCCCCATGTAAAAACTCTGCCTGTTGAAGTTAGGGCTGAGGAATGATTCCCCCCTAAATTGATGCTGATGATGGTTTCACCTAAACCTAAATTAAAGTGGCTGGTGATCTCTGTTGGGGTTAATTGTTTAATCCACTCACTTGATGTTCCATCGCCAAGTTGGCCAAACCTATTCCCACCCCATGTGAAAATACGTCCTGTTGAAGTTAGGGCTGAAGAATGATCCCCCCCTAAACTGATGCTAATGATTTTTTCATCTAAACCTAAGTTAAAGCGACTCGTGATCTCTGTTGGGGTAGTTTTACGTGTTGTTGTTCCATCACCTAGTTGACCAGAATAATTATTTCCCCATGTAAAAACTCTGCCTGTTGAAGTTAAGGCTGAGGAGTATGCCTCTCTTAAATTGATACTAATGATGGTTTCACCTGCATCTAAATTAAACTCACTTGTGATCTCTATTGGGGTGAGTCTATCAATTGTTGTACCATCGCCAAGTTGGCCTGAACCATTCTCTCCCCAAGTCAACAGACGTCCTAATGAGGTATAGGCCGAGGAATGTAGCTGTCCTAAAGAGATACCTACTATCGTTTCACCATCTATCAATTGAATATCTCCTAAACCATCAATATATACAATATTATATAGAATATCATATTGATTAATCTCCCATTTAGCAAATAAAGTAATATCTCCAATTGAACCTTGTTCAATATTTGTTAATGCATCACCATTATATGTCTCATTATCATACCAACCTAAGAAAGTATAACCTTCCTTGGAAGGATCTTCAAAAGCAATTGTTGCTGTTTCAATATTATATGAATTTGGATTGTCTATATTATTTGTTCCACTAGCGAGATTATATTCAATTTGATATTGAATGATTGCCCTTTTCCCAAATAAATTTAAGTCTGATGTCTCCATAATTATGAAATAATATGGCAAAGTCAAATACATATCTGTATACCAAACATCAAATGTATATCCTTCAAATACAGGTACGTATTCAGTGATGCTTGATGAGTAATCAAATGTATTAGTTTGAATTAAATTTGAAGTAGCTACATTAATCTCTGGAGTATATTTAGTTGTTGTTGTTCCATCTCCTAATTGACCATAATTATTATAGCCCCATGTAAATACTCTGCCTGTTGAACTGAGGGCTGAGGAATGAGAAATTCCTACATTGATGCTGATGATGGTTTCCCCTGCATCTAAATTAAAGCGGCTTGTAATCTCTGTTGGGGTAGTTCTATCTGTTGTTGTTCCATCACCTAGTTGACCAGAATAATTATTTCCCCATGTAAAAACTCTGCCTATCGAGCTGACTGCTGAGGAATGAGAATATCCTAAATTAATACTAATAATTGTTTCATCTAAACCAAAGTTAAAGTGAGTTGTGATCTCTGTTGGGGTATTTTTATCTGTTGTTGAGTCATCTCCAAGTTGTCCCTTATCATTTAATCCCCAAGTGAAAACTTTGCCTATCGATGTAAAGGCTAAGGAATGAAAAGGTCCTACATTGATACCGATGATGGTTTCCCCTAGATCTAAATTAAACTGGCTTGTAATATCTATTGGTGTATATTGATCTACAGTCGTACCATTGCCAAGTTGACCATGATTGTTATATCCCCATGTAAACACTCTACCTGTTGAAGTAAGGGCTGAAGAATGACTATGCCCTAAATTGATGCTGATGATGGTTTCCTCTAAACCCAAATTAAAGTGGTTCGTAATTTCTGTTGGAGTTAATTGGTCATTCCACGCATTTGATGTTCCATCACCAAGTTCGCCATACTTATTCCCTCCCCATGTGAAAATACGTCCTGTTGAAGTGAGGGCCGATGAATGTTGTTCTCCCAAAGACATGCTAATGATGGTTTCTTCTGCACCTAAAACAAACTGGCTTGTGATCTCTGTTGGAGTATATTTAGTTGTTGTTGTTCCATCGCCAAGTTGTCCATTACCATTATTTCCCCATGTGAATACTCTTCCTGTTGAAGTGAGGACTGAAGAATTATAATGTCCTAAATTGATGCTGATGATAGTTTCTCCTACACCAAAATTAAACTGGCTTGTGATCTCTGTTGGAGTATATTTAGTTGTTGTTGTTCCATCTCCTAATTGACCATAATTATTATAGCCCCATGTAAACACTCTACCTTTTGATGTGTAGGCTAAGGAATGATAATACCCTAAATTGATACCGATGATGGTTTCATCGGGATAAAGTGGAATACCAACTAAAGGATCATAATCATTATCAAACACTATATAATTAACTTCATATTGATTAATTGACCATTTTGCATATAGTATAATATCTTCTGCTGGCATAGTAGCAAAAGTGAATTCATTTGTCATTTCAATGTTGCTATACCAACCACTAAAAGTATATCCTTCTAGCGATGGATTAGTAGGTGCGCTCAAATTAGAATTAAAATCCTGTGTTATTGCACTTACTTCAGTTCCTTCATTAGTTTCAAAAGTAATCGTATATTGATTGATTTCCCATTTAGCATATATTGTTAAGTCTTCTTCCATCGTGTTGAATACAAAAGGTATTGTAAGTTCTTGATCATAATACCACCCATCAAATATATATCCTGTTTTCGTTATAGTTGGTTCTGTGATATCAGTTCCAAATTCTTCAATTATACTTGTAATACCTGTTCCACCATTTAATTCAAGTGTAATTGTATATGGATTGATTAGCCATCTTGCATAAACAGTTAGATCTTCAGCAGGCATAGTCGAAAATTCATAAGGAATACTAAAATCCGAGGTTAAATACCAGCCAACAAATGTATAACCAATCTTTGTAACTATTGGTTCTTCAATTGTTTTTCCAAAATCATCAAATATAGTAGTTATGCCAGTTCCACCATTTAGCTCAAGTGTAATTGTATATGGATCTAGTAACCAACGAGCATAAAGTAATATATTTTGTGCTGGCATTGTATTGAAAACGAATTGATTTGTCAATTCCTCATCAATAAACCATCCACCAAATGTATATCCTATTTTTATAGGTTCACTAGGTTCTGTAATATCAGATTGATAATCTTGTATTATAGAGTTAACCAAAGAACCTCCATCTTCATCAAATGTGATTGTATACTGGTTAATCTCCCATTTTGCATAAACAGTTAAATCTTCAGCAGGCATAGTCGAAAATTCATATGGATTGCTAAAATCCGCAGTTAAATACCAGCCACTGAATGTGTAACCAACTTTTGTAACTATAGGTTCTTCAATTGCTTTTCCAAAATCATCAAATATACTAGTTATACCAGTTCCACCATTTAGCTCGAGTGTAATTGTATATGGATCTACTAACCAACGAGCATAAAGTAATATATTTTGTGCTGGCATTGTATTGA
>SWCB01003435.1_pt1 | contig 24139 bp, 17 predicted proteins | sample 4692901 | NCBI WGS metagenome assembly SWCB01 (sample SAMN10267276, study PRJNA491770) | bioreactor metagenome | isolation source: DHS bioreactor inoculated with subseafloor sediment | place: Japan: off Shimokita Peninsula | collected 2006-08 | reverse complement strand
TCGGGATAAGAAATTCTTTCCCAAAACTCATCAGGATTTTCATTGTTCCATTGGGCATACTCCATTTTTACAATTGTGCTGTCCAGCCCAATCATAATACTTGGGGCTTTGGTTTTTCCTGTAACCCTGACCTGCGCAAATCCCGCAGTGAGGGCGATAAAGAACAGGATTATGGTGAATTTGGTTTTCATATGATGTAGTTTTAAAATTCGTAAATTTAAACGTTCAACCTACTTTTGAAGCATCTTCATTTAATAAACAAAGTACCCATAATTAGGTTGTAACATTATTTTACAAAATTAAGGCTAAAATCATGGCTACGCAATCCGTTAAAATACCACTTTTTTGAAAAACTAAAATAAGCTACTACGTAATATTACCCATTGAAACTGCGAATTGAGCATTCAACATCAATCATCAGGGCAAATAAAAACCGGGCAATCTTTTCAAGACGCCCGGCAGTTGAATGAGTTAAATCAAATCCTTATAAATCCCCCGCATCCAACATGCGCACTTCCATCAGGCTGCGGATGGCGCGGTCGCTGAAGAAATCCATAGAGGGGAAGAGCATAAACGCACCTTCTTTAATCACATCCGTTCGGGGCGCGAGCATCAACTCAGCCTGATCGTTGCGGTTAAAAACTTCGCTGTAACTGTAAACCCCGCGGTACCCGTCCAACCCGGCGGTGATGATCATGCCAGTGCGCAGGTTTTCCTTTGAAACAGGATATATGTCTTCAGCTACCTCTTTGAGCAACACTCCAGAAAATGGTGTGGTACCATGAATTCCCGTGCCACGACCGTAAAATACATGACCGTAGGTGAGGGTTGTCCAATCAGTAGCCAGTTCTGAAACAGATTTTACGAGTTTATCCTTCATCATGAAATCGACTTTCTTCGCGTACATTTCAGGAATCTTCCGGTCAATTTTGTAATTCACCGTGTTTGATTTCACCGTAATTTTCACCGGGTTTTCGATGTTCCTTTCGGTAAAAAGATCGGCGGCAACCACCAGTTTGCTACTTACCGGCATCGGCCACAGCTCCTTGGTTTTTGAGGGCACAATGCGCCTTACCGTCGTTGCAATGATAATTTCGTGGCGGTGAACCGGATAATAAATTTCGCCCCAGCTCAATACCACCTTTTCGCCGGAAGCATTTTCGACTTCCACATATAAATCAATGATTGGAGGAAATTCAGCTTCGTTCTTTTTTTGCAGCACCGTCTGGTTCAGAATATCATAAATAGAATAACCTTCGTATTGATATGCGCCGATGAATTTACCATCCTTGCCATCAAAAGCGGTTTCCTTCACAATCACTGAACGCAGCGGCAAGGTTGAGAAATCAATCGTTCCGGGATTGGCAACTTCGCCTTCCACCGTCAGTGTGGAGATAGTCAGATCGCTCACCGGAGCATCATCGTAAAAATCATTGGTCTGAGCCATTGTGCCTGCTGTAAAAAGCAGCACTGTGGCGAACATCAGGAGTTTTTTCATGGTAACAATTTTGTTTTTTTTATGTTTTATTGAATCACGCAATCTCGATAGCTATCGGGACGCAATGACGCAAAGAATTAATTAAAAATAACTTTCAAATTATCTGAGAATTTCGAATCAATTTGAAAACCAATAGATGAAGCCATAATCTTCATTTTTATGATTAGAAACTCATTTTTCAAAACTAATGTATGACCCTAATCAAGACTTTGCGTCTTCGCGTCGTTGCGTGGTATTTCTGTTTCCTTCTTAAAAATTCACCTCCAACCCGGCAGTGATGAACCGCCCCGGACCAACGTTGTATTTGCTGTCGTATATCTTTTCATCAAACAGGTTTTGAACGTTCAGCGAAGCCTTAAAATGCCTTCCAATGGGTCGCCAGAATTTCAGATCAAGTGTTGGGTATCCGGCAAATTTAGATAAATTCAGCAAATCATCCACGGTATTCTGATCGTTGATGTAAGTGGCGCCTGTGTAGCGGAATGAAGCGCCTGCATTTACAAACCGGTTCGTCCAGGAGATACCGGCATTGATGATGTGGCGGGGTACATCGGTCATGGTTTTACCCGAAAGGTCTATGGTGTCATTCACTGCTATTTTAGTGTAGTTGAGAATAGTTGCACTCGCTAAAGCATAACCGGCATAGAATGAAACGGAAGGGGTGATTTCATATTTCAGCGAAAGCTCCGCACCGTAAATCTCCACCTCACTTATGTTGGCCCGGATAAGAATGGGGCGCTCCCCAAATCCCATGTCAAGGGTCTGGCCATTGGTAATATAATACTGGAAATCGCTTCCGCGGGAATAATAGGCCGATACTTCAATCAAAAACTTCTTCAATGAACCGCTACTGAATGGTTTCAGGTCTAAACCGGTTTCAAAGTTATTGAGATACTCAGGTTTCAGTTCGGGGTTGGCTACTTTAAAACCACCTTTGATGCGGCCACTGCGGGTCATATCGTCAAGCACTGCCGGCCTGAATCCACGGGAATAACTCAAATAAACCCGGTTGTAATTGCTCCAGCGGTAATGTGCTGAGATACGCGGGCTCAGCGCACTGTTGGTCTGCTCTGGCATCGCTTTTACCTGATAAATGCCCATGAAAACGGTTTCCTGGGTAGGCGCTTCGGTATAGAAGGAGCCATCGTAAAAACGGGCGATATCGTATCGCAAACCGGCCAATATCCGGACTTTATTATTTAAAAAGCCAATTTCATCCTGCGCAAACAGCGACCATGTGTTCATTTTGCCGGCATTGTAAACAATATCGGTAGAAGTATAGTATTTGTCGTAAGCATCCACGCTGCCGTTGCGAAGGTCGAAGCCGCCTGTTAGTTTTTGGTTCGCACCCAAAGGACGGGTAAGTGTGGTGAGCCAGCCAAAATCGCGGCGTGTACTCAATACTTCGTACCATGTGTAATCGTCTTTCAGGTATTCGTTTACTTTTTTATAATCTTCGTTCAGAAAATAAGCCGATGAGCGGATGCTGAATTTTCCCAGGTTTCCATTATAATTAAGGGTAATACCGTAGGAATCGTGGTCGGTGGTATTGCCTTCGGGCTGATACACTTTTTCACCGGGGCCGCGATCATCGTTGTAATAATTGATGGAAGCACCGATACTGTGCTTAGCGCTAAAAGCATATTCAGTACGAAAAGCTGCGCCAACTTCCTGTAAATTAGAATTAACGATGTAGGGATTGGCTGCTACATCGGCATCCGACTGGGTGACATAGCCATCGCTCTGCCGGTAAAAGGTATTGGCCATCCAGGTCCAGGATTGACCGGGCTTTTTCACATAAATATTGCCGCCAGCGTTTATTTTTCCGCCAAGGGAGTTGTAGGTTCCATATTCGAGACCGGCATTTACAAACAACTTCTCCGAAGGCTTCCGGGTAATGATGTTGATGATGCCACCCATGGCATTCCCGCCATAAATGGCCGATCCGGCACCTTTGGTTACCTCAACTTTCTGAACCATGCCCGGGTCAATCATGTTCCAGTCGAAGCCACCGCCATCGCTTTTGTTCATGGGAATGCCATCCACCAGGATGAGCACCCTCCCCTGCTCCTTTCCACTCATGCCACGCATGGTTACCGTGGCTTTGGGGCTAAAAATACCAAACGAACGACTGTAATTGATTCCGGGAACGATTTTCAACACTTCGTCAACGCTTTGCAACGGAAGCGCCTGCATTTGTTTGAGTCCGACCTCTTCTATTCTGACCGGGGTGTTTACGATGCGCGAATCGGTTCGGGTGGCTGACACCACGAAAGTTTCCATTTCGGAAAGTGCGGAGCTCAGGCTGATTATCAGGTTGGATGAGTTGACTTTAAAATTACGCTTGATTGTTTCGTAACCAATAAAACTAATGGTAACGCTCACAGAATCCGTCTTCAAACCGCAGAGTTTAAAACTTCCATCGCGATTGGTTGCAGTGCCCTGGCGGGGGCCTGCCAAAATACTTGCACCCGACAATGGGTCACCATTTATTGCGTCCACCACGCGACCTTCGAGACATTGTGCATCAACGTTTAACGCGAATAAAATCATCGCAAGACCTGCCAGCATCCATTTTATATGATTGTATATCATTATCTTACTCTTTTATTGCTGGATTTTAATTTCCATGAGCATGGTGCCTTCTTCAATTTCATCGGCCGAAACAATTTTCAGCAAGCCATACTTTCCCTGCTGGGTTTTGAAGGGGATTACCTTGCCGGAATAAGCATATTTGCAATTCCCGCTCACTTTGGTGGGATCATAGCCAGAAATGAGCAGACTGTCATTTGTAGCAGCATCAAAAGCCTGCACTGAAATCAGGTCATTATCCGAAGTGCCATAGTCAAATAAGGTTGTATTCTTTATCGGCCAATTAACGATGGCCGGATAATAACCCACAACCGAAGTATAACCGGGACAAGCCAACGAGGGCGATGGCAATCCGGAGGTGTAATAAAAGTACGCGACCATGTCCACCGTGTTTTCCTTTCCGCCAACGGATACATTGTTATAAACCTGCCCAAGGTCAGCATCGAGGTATGAAGAGCTGGTGGTGTTTTTTTGCATCCCAAGCACGACATCACTGTAATGATGAATGGAGCCATAATTGAATCCGGGAGCTTTGCGCACTATAAATTGAGTGGTTGCCGTGTCGCGGTCGGCATTCATTACCAGTACACGCCAGGTTTCAACTGCTGCATTGCCCTTCGGGAAACTAAAATCTTCATCAAGGCCCGGGCGTTCTTTGTAAATTCCTCGGTCAAGCTGAACGGTGGTATCGGTGCCGCTAATGCGCTCAATCCTGATGTAAGTGAGTGCGGCATCCCCACCCGAGGCAATCACACCTATTTTTATGGTGGCACCCTGCTGCACTTCCTCGTTGGGCGAGGTGAAGGCAACGCCTGTTTTCAGAATAACCGAAGCGCGCTGCAAAGGCTCATCCTGTTTGCAGGAGCCAAAAGCGAGCAATGCAGAAAGCAGCAGAAAAAGGGCAGGGAATCGCATAGTTTAAGTTTAAAAGAAACCCACACGGCCACGGAAGTCCCGCAGCCGTATGGGCTAATTACATTTGAACAAATCATTATTGTTTCTGAATCTTAATGGCGATTTTCAAAGTTCCAGTTTCGTTGCCATTCACTTCAAGCACTTTAAACAGTCCGGTTAAACCTGACTGAATGCGGATAGCGTAAACATCATTCACAGCAAGTACACTGGCTTTTTTGCGGGCTTCATCAGCATTGTAGGAATCAAGCAGCACAGCATCATTGGCTATAGCATCAAACTGTGCAGCAGTAAGTTCCGTTTTGTAGAAGCGGGTCAGATTTTTAGTGGTATAATTATCAGGAGAAGTAGCTCCGGTAAATACCCCATTAATGTTTGATCCAGGAGAACCCAAAGACATCAGGTTCTGGTGGGTGGCTGTATTTTCATAGAAGCAGAAGATGTCAACTTTCTCCTGATTCTGGAAAGCCTGTGCCTGAAGGTAAAGCTTGAAGGTATTGTCGCGCAGCGAAAGGAAACTTTCGGTGGTGGCATTGTCCTGTGCACCCATCAAAATGGTGGTGTAGCTGTTAATTTCACCAAAAACACCGGTGATGGTGATGGTTTCCTCCTTGCGATTGCCGGCAACGTCGGTTGTTGAGAAACTCCATACATCCGTAGGATTTATTCCTTTTATGGTAAAAAAGTTATAGGTAAAATTCTGGGTATTGATGGTTGAATCGAGCAGTGTTTGATCGTTGGCTTTCATCACAAATTTAATAAGGTTATCGGAGCCATTACCCTTCAGAATGATACCGAAAGTCAATGTATCACCGAAAGCGGCAGTAGCATCACCGGTAATAAACCCGGCCTGTTGGATAAAGGCAACAACAGGAAGTACAGGCTCTTCGTCATCTTTGGTGCAACTTGTAAAAATAAGGCCGGTAAATAGGATCAGGCCCAAAAGTGAAAATACTCTTCTCATAATGGTGGTTGGTTTAAGCGTTTAGATTAGTAATTCATATCGTTTGCAAATGTATGAAAAGGTTCTATAAATACAAGGGGGATAAACCATATATTGTGATGCTCCCGCACCTTTGCCCGAATGTGAATAATGAAACCAGTGAATTTTTCGGAATACCTGCACTTCTTATTATGTGAAGGTACAAATTACCGGCATAATTGTAAAACGAAATGTGTACAAGTAAAAATCAGACAGCATGTATGCAACGAAAAGAAAACATAGTTAAAAAATCGTATTTTTGAAAAGTTAAATAGAGAAGCTGCATATTATGAGAAATATCTTATTAATTCTTTTTATCCCGAAATTGTTCGCTCTGGCCTCATGCGAGCAGGATAATCCAAAACCCGATACTATTATAAAGACCAATTTTAGTATTGAAGGAAAGGAATATCTGGCAACACACACAAATATATACCTTACCAATTACGGCAAAGTTATTGAATCTTTCGGTGATAATTTCCAGATCTACATTGTTTTATCAGATGTATTTAGTACTTCATTTGAAATAACAGATACATTAACAGGAGCTAGTGAGAAAAAAGCGCGGAGTATTTTAAAAATTGGGAATGAGTATCACTTTTCAACTGCCGGATCCATAGCATTAGACAATTCCAACAAAACAGGAGCTTTGGAAATCTCATTCGGCAATACTCACATCAAAGATGGTAGCTTGCAATTTGATTCAATAATGAACAGACCCATTATTGATTTTACCAGGATTTCCGGCATAGATATAATAGGTGAACCTACAAGTATTAAAGATACCAATGACTGGATAATCAGAAGCGATTACCATGCTATTGAGAGACTTATATTTAACGAACCTTCTGAGACATTTCAAACCAAAGAAATGCATATTGCAGGATTCCCTAACCCTTTTTACTATGATCTTTTCTTGTACTTTGATCTTTCTCAGGATGAACAATTGGATTTATTTCTGGTAAATGAGAACTTTGAAATAGAAAAAGAATTTTTAAGGGTGCAAGCCCAAGCCAATAACATTGCCCATTTACTAAATAATCCAGATTATACGGGCCTTTACTACAGATTATATTACAGGATATATTCGGAAGATGCGAACTATTATGGTTCGGGAGATTTGAAATTTTCATCCACTCCAATATATAATTGAGAATAAGTCATTAAAAGCGGGATTGACAGCAGAACTGATAGAATATAATCACATAGTAGAATTTCAAATGCTGGCTGCGCCTTTTATGTTTCAACGGATGATAAACAAACAAACAAACCATTTTCGGCTAAAGCCATAGAGATGGTATAACCGTTTTACACCGGGCTGAAGCCCGGAGAAATTGAATTGGCCCGACATTATTACCCACAGTAATAGAAGCTTCGCACGAACGGACGTAAAACCGGGTCAATAACCACCGGCTTTGGCCGGGGGATAAGGGAAAACCTAAGAAAAAAGGGGGCTTTAGCCTAAAAAGTAAGCGTTGGGAATCAACCCAACAATCAGGACTTCACTCAAAAGTAGGTCCTAAAATATCCCGGGCTGCCATCCCAATAAAGGAGTTTAGCCCAATGAATCCAAAATATTAATTATTGGCCAAATCTCTTGTTTTAAGATTTCCAGAATCAACAAGAATAGAAGAATTCCTGCTACAATAGCATAGGTTCTATCTGCAACAGCCTCTTTATCATAATTTAGGTTAAAATATACTGTAGCGCAATCGTTTGCGGTAAATGTTTGCTATTCAGTCATTTCCAAATGCTTTATCTTTGCACCTACTAAAAAAAATAACTCGAAATAGACTCTCCGATGGAAAAATACAATAAAGTTCATTCAGGAAATGGGGACACGACCCAATCGACGCGCGACCTTATCCGATATATCAATCTAAAACTGGCCACTATTGGTCAACCTGTTTTTGATGATTTTGCTGAACAGCAAGGCGAAACAAAATTATCCGATCCAGCATTTCTTGAACTTGCCGAAAATCTGATTTCAAACTACAGAAGCCGCACCCGTTTGGTAAGCAGATTCTTTAGTCCTGCCGATCAAAGGATACAGGACTTCATCAATGACTATCTAAAGGAATTGAATCTGACTGAGATTCCGCAATTACCTGCGAACACCTTTATTTGTGATAAGCCCGGGCTGGCGCGTGTACTGAGTCTTCCGCCCCATCACAACCATTACAAAAACGACTATATTGAGTCGTACCGAATTAAACAGGGTGTTTTGCACAATCCTAAAAACGATCGCCGCACCACAAAGGGATCTTTTCATATTGTTGAGGGAGGATTACCGGTGCCTGTTGACAAAATAGAAGTTCCCAAACAGGCCTGGGCAAAATTCCTTCATGCCGCTTTCAACCCTGACCCTGAGCTTAATCAGTTGCCCTTCACCTCATTTCAGAATAAAAAAGCCAGTGTATTTGTATCCTTATTACTCCGGCCGGTAGTTAGCCCCGAAGTAGAAGGTGTTTTGAAACGCAAAACGATGGAAGTAAGGTTTTTCGCTCCCGGCAGCCTTGTAAGCAACATTGATTTTGTTGAATCCATTTTCGGCAATGGCGGCAACCCGGCCAATCCTGAATATGATGCAGCACTTGATCCACAATATTGGACCGGCCATACCGGATGTGTTGTGCTGGCACCTCAACTAACTCAAATCAAGAAAAAGGAACTGGGTCTTCCACACTTTGACCAGGCAACTGACAGGCAGCGAAAAGACGGTGTATGCTGGAAAAATGAAGACGAGCTATACAACGGTGGAAGTCCATTTAAGATTACCTGCCGCGATGAAAAAGGCGTTGCAATTACGCTGATTGCTGACAACTATTTTGGGTATTCAAAAAAAGAAATCAAAACCCAAATCAGTTATTCAGCCAACCTGCACGGCCTTGTTGAAGAAGAGCATTCAGGAGGAGCAATTGCCTTCAGACGCAAAAATATAGGCGCAAGCTTCAATGGTGCACTCTTTATGAAAAACAGGTTAAAAAAAGCCTATTACTTTAATGATGTAGTGCAGAAATATGGCGAAATCATGAACCTTCAGCCCGAAGGATATGGAATCGACAAACAGTTTGACAATATTATTTACATTCCCGAAGACACTGAAATTGACCTGTATAAAGGCAAAGTTCAATGGATTCATAATGATGAGCAACAAACCATCCTATTAAGGCCGGATTATTTTTACATATTCCCATCGGGGCATAAGATACACATGGAAAAGCATCCATCAGCCCCGTCGTGGAGGTTGGTAAGTACCCATGCGCAAGGCACATTCTGCCACAAACCAAGTACCGTTTCGGGGGGAGGAAAATCTGAGATTTCCAAATCATTGCTGAATGCCATCATCTACGGTTCTTTCTTTGTAGATGATTTCGATAAAGATATGCAGGCTACCGATGAAATTATAAACCGCAATTATTCCAACCGCTGGAAATCACCTGAAGAACACAGCCAGGCTTCCCGTTCGCTGCTTTCGCCCATGCGCACATTAGGCTCGGCCATAAAACTGCTCACCCCTTCATCTCAATACACCGATGAATACAACGAATTTGTAAAATCAATTCCGGCACACGTAAAAGCGCTGGTGTTCTATGTAAAACGCTTTTACCGTCCCGAGAGGCAAAGCGACGACTGGAAAGATTACTTTTCAACCGACGTTATCAATGGGCGCAAAGGACATGAGTTGCTGTTTAACAACCGCAAACTGAGCGCCAGTTACCTGAGGGTTGGCTTTGCAAATGACAGTTCATGGTATCTGCACAAGCTTCGCTCTGACTTTATTGCTGCCGCCAAAATTCAGATGGAAGATGACATCACTGCATCCATTACCTTGCCGGTGAAAGACCTTAAATACCTGGATCAGAAGTATTCCAACAAGAGTGTAAAACTGACCGAGAACTGCGAAAAAATGTTTTTCCAGCGCCCCGATGAAGCCATACATCGTGGTTATGACAAGGAGACTGAATCTGACTTATCGCAACGCAATAACTTTTGTTCAAACTACGAGCCACTCTCAACAGCCGAGGGCAAACGATTGGTTGAGGATGCCATAAATTTCGATCTTTACACCAAACCCATCCGTAAACTGATTATTGAAGGAAGTAAAGAGGAATCGGGCTACTATTTTATTACACCATCCCATCCTCGCATTGTGGACGGAGCACCTTCAAAAAATCCACGTTATCTTCAAATTCGGCCCGATCTGGTAAACCCGATTGACGATTATCTTGCCGATATAGGGTTGCGTTTAGCAGGGCGTATTCCTTTTTCGGAAGCGGTCCATCATCCCATCAATGCTGTATTGCCGGGCCGGCGCAACAATCCGCCTGAAAAAGAAAACGGCATCAGAGGCCTGAGCGTTTATGGCCCTATTCATTACCAGGAACTCCCCGAATTATTCATGGATTTCATCTGCAGCCTCACCGGAAAATCACCTTCAACCACAGGAGCGGGCTCAGAAGGTGCACTAACCAAAGGGCCTTTTAACATGCTGAGTCCGGTTACCGACCTGAACAATGCAATACTATCCTACATTCTGACAGGCTATAATGCTTTCTCTTCTGCTGCGGGCCACATTGGAACAGAATCGCGGATTGACCACGACATCTCCTTACTGATACCAGAACTCTGGAGCCGCATGCATGTGAATGACCGCGATCCAAAAAAATTGATTGCCGAAGGTTCACTTGAGAAAGTAGAAGACTTTATATTTGAAGGCAAGCCGGTACTGGCATCACGTCTGGGATACAGAATTACCGAGAACTTTGCGTTCAGCTACCTGAACAGTATTTTTGATGAACCTCAGGCAGTTTTCAGCGACAAGATGCTGAGGCCCGAAATACAGGATCTGGCAGCTTTCGCTGACGGTGTGAATAACATTGTGGAAGCACAAACCAGGGTTTCGCTTGATTATTTTGCCGATGGAAGTGTGGAAGCAGCTATTCCACCCTTGAAAGCACTGCTTCACATCATGGCTTATGGAAGCTATGATGGCAAGCCAATATCACATCCCGATATCAGGAAAATGTTTAAACGCGATTATGTGCTTTCATCAGAGTGGTATAAAGAAAGATTGTTACACAAACAACAAATTGACATTGAGTTTCTTGGAAAAAGCAGGAAATACCTGCTTGATTTTACCAGCCTCGAAGTAAACCATGAATACACTGAGCAGTTAAATCTAAAGCAGCGTATTGCAGCTGTGGAAGAAGAACTCGGGTATGTAAAATCAGCGGCCTATCTCGATTTTCTTGAAGGTACAATCGGAGCGGATTTGTTGTTTACCAAAGCGGAATAATCCTATTACCCAAATGGCATAAAATTGAAGCAAGGATTCTTTTTCGCCACCTTTGATTGGAGTGACGACTTCATTCTGGTGAAAGGTGGCGGGAAATTTCCAGGGCAATGTTAATTTTACGGCACCATCCTACCACCACGGGTTTAACACTCTTGCGCGAAGTGTTTTGAAGAAAAAAGTTATAGAATGGTGAAAGATTTGCAAAAAATGCAGATTGAGTAATTTCCGCAGGCACAGAGCCGGCCTACCTCTTTTATTACAAAAAATTTTGGTCTAAATACTGCTGGAACTTTTCTTTATATTGTTCACTAACAGGGATATAAACTGATCCGAAAACAATTCGACTCCGTTCAATGGTATCTATTTTATCAAGATTTACAATAAAGGAACGGTGAACCCGCATAAATTTTAATTCAGGGAGTTTTGCCTCAAGCGTCTTCAGGGTGTTGATAGACAAGATAGGCTTTGGTTCATTTTGCAGATAAACTTTTACATAATCCTTTAATCCTTCAATGTATGTGATTTCGTTAAAATTAATACGCCTGATTTTGTAATCCGATTTCAGAAAAAGAAACTCATTGTTGGCTTCAATTTCTTCATGTTGTTCTGTATTCTCCAATCGAATTAGTTTATCCGCTTTTTTGGCCGCTTTCAAAAACTCCTCATAACTGAAAGGTTTCAGGAGGTAGTCAACTGCCTCCAGTTTAAAGCCCTGAAGAGCGTATTTCTCATAAGCTGTTGTAAAAATTATTTTCGGAGGATTTTCAAGAATCCTGGCAAACTCAATACCGGTGAGATCGGGCATTTTAATATCCAGAAAGATTAAATCAACCGGATTATCTTCCAGAAACTCTATAGCATCCAATGGATTATCAAAGCCTGAAAGCAACTCTAAGAACGGGGTTTTTGAAATATATCCGGTTACCAGTTGCAGTGCGAGTGGTTCATCATCAATGGCGATTGTACGTATCATTTGTTAATTTTTTACATCAATTTCAAGTGAAACCATGTATGCTGAACCCGTTTTTTCAATTTTCAAAACATGCTTATCCGGGTAAAGCAAATTCAATCGTTTTTTCACATTCTCCAATCCAATGCCAGAATGATTTTCACCAGGATTCATTTCTGTTTGCTGCACCAAACTATTATTACAAATGAATGTAATCTTATTATTGTTAACACTCAGCGCGATATGAATAAATGATTTCCCGCGGTAACTGATTCCATGTTTAAAAGCATTCTCAATAAAGGGAATAAAAAGGAGTGGTGGAATTTCCAGATTTAATTCCATTTGAGGCAAATCAACCTGTAGCTCAACCTTATTCGAGAGGCGCAGTTTCATCAAATCTACATAGTTGTTCATAAAACCGATTTCATTTCCCAGATTTGTTTGCCCATGCTCCGACTCATATAGCAAATAACGCATCAGTTTTGAAAGTTTAAGCACCGATTCCTGCGCATCCTTCGTATTGATTTCAATCAACGAATAGATATTGTTCAATGTATTGAAAAAGAAATGCGGACTCACCTGGTTCTTCAGGAATGCCAGCTCTGAATTTAACTTTTCCTTTTCGAGTTCTTTTTGACGTTTTTCGCTGTTTGCATGTTGCTCAATTACCCTTAATCCAATAGCAAAACCAATAATAATCACCGAAGTTAAAGCATGATAATATTCTCTCAACTGTTTCATTGGCGGACGGGGAATTAAATTCTCTTTTGCCAGTTTTTCAAATGCTTCAGCAAACAGTTTATCACGCTCCGGATCGTATAAAAAATGATAATTTATTTGTGTGTACAATATATAAATTACAGCAACCAGAGAGAAAGCCAGAATAAAATAAATGGTTTTCTTTTTTTTAAAATAAAATTGGGGAACAAGCCACAAATAGTTGAGGTAAAAAATAATTCCGTAAAAAGCAGCACTGAGATAAAATCCCCAGGGTACAAAATTGCTGTTGCCCCAATATTTGTTAATAATGAATTGGGGGAAAATAATTAGCAGCACCCAGGCTGTGATGTGCAAGGTGACCGTTAGTGTGCGGCTTTTCATTACAGATTCTGTCATTTTGTTTCCTGGTTCAGTATCTCTGATATTTTATTTTTGATCAAAATTAATCGAAAAATCAAAAATTTCATCCAAAATTACACTTTTTGATTTTCCTGTGTTTTATTCATGCCGCAGTGCATCAATCGGATTCAGGTTTGCGGCCTTTTTAGCCGGATACCATCCAAAAAAGATTCCAATGGCTGAACACACCAGAAATGATATCAGGATAGCGTTGGTCATGATTATAAACGGAAAGTTCAGTAAACTTGTTGCGATGTAGGAAATCAGTATCCCAAACAATATTCCAATAATTCCACCAATAATACTAAGCAAAACGGCTTCGATGAGGAACTGCATCAGAATATCGTTTCCACGACCGCCAACCGACATACGCAATCCAATTTCTCGGGTACGTTCGGTAACCGAAACAAACATGATGTTCATAATGCCAATTCCACCAACCAACAGCGAAATGCCTGCAATTGCCCCAAGCAACATGGTTAACATATCGCTTACTGACGAAAACATTTCAATTAATTCAGCCTGCGATCGTACTTCAAAATCGTCTTCTTCGCCTTCTTTTATTTTATGTTCGCGGCGAAGAATGGTCTCCATTTCTTTCATCGCCGCATCCGACTCTTCTTCGCTAATTGCCGAAACATAAATAGCCTGAATGTGCGTTATGGCCAGAATTCTTCGCTGAACCGATGTGTATGGCGCCAGCAATAAATCGTCCTGATCCATTCCCATTGAATTTTCCCCTTTTGCTTTTAGTACTCCGATAATTTTTAATGGAATACCGTTAAATCGAATGGTTTGTCCCACCGGATCTATATTCTTGTCAAAAATATTTTCAACAACAGTTTGCCCAACCAGGCATACTTTTGCAAGACTTTTTATTTCACTCTCCGAGAAAATACGTCCATCTTCGATTTCATATTTCCGTATTGTAAGGTAATCCGCATTCACCCCGTTAATTGATGTTGGCCAGTTTTTATTTCCATTAACCACCTGTCCGTTGCTACTTACCTGCGGTGATATAGCTGATATTTTTGTAGCTTCACTTTTTATTTTTTCCATATCGGAAAGGGTCAATGTTTCTGCATTGGAATTTCCCATTCTAACTCCTCCACTTTCTTCCGATCCGGGTCTTACAAAAAGCATATTGGAACCCATGCTCGAAATTTGGGTTTGAATACTTTGTTTTGAGCCCTGACCAATGGAAAGCATCCCAATTACTGAACCAACACCGATTATTATCCCCAACATCGTAAGGATTGACCTGAATTTATTCCGTTTCAGGGCGTTGGTAGCAATTTTGGCGAGATTTGTATAATTCATAGTTTGCTGTTTTTAATTGATATCGTTCGTTTCAACCGGCAATTCTTTGATGAGCTGCGTGGCATTAAACCGGTTGGTGACTGCCGATTCTTTTTGAATCCGGCCATCGCGGAAGATGATGTTGCTTTTCATAAACCGGGCTATATCAGCCTCGTGGGTAACAAATACAATGGTTTTCCCATTATCGTTTAGTTTCTGAAAAAGCTCCATAATTTCGTACGAAGTCCGTGTATCGAGATTCCCTGTTGCTTCATCGGCCAGAATAACCACCGGATCGTTTACCAGCGATCGCGCAATGGCCACGCGCTGCTGCTGACCGCCCGATAGCTGATTAGGCATATGGTGCATGCGATCCGTAAGACCAACCTGTTCAAGGGCAAACAAGGCCCTTTCCCTTCTTTCTTTTGCCTTTACTTTTGAATTATAAAAAAGGGGCAACTCCACATTTTCCAAAGCCGAAGTACGCGACAACAAGTTGTACGATTGAAAAATAAATCCAAGTTTATTGTTACGTAAACCGGCCAGTTGATTGCGGTTTAGTTTCCCGATGTCAACACCATCGAGCAAATACTGCCCACTGGTAGGCTTATCCAGACAACCAATAATGTTCAGCATCGTAGATTTGCCTGATCCGCTGGCACCCATAATGGCCACAAACTCGCCTTCGTTAATTTGCATATCAACTTTTCGAAGTGCATGAACAGTCACCTCTCCAATCTGATAATCCTTCTTTAAATCAATTACTTTTATGATTGCTTTGCTCATTTGTAAGGCTTTTGGCAGGTATCCGAAATCAGAACCCGATTACTTTTTTGTTGCTGGAAACACATCCGTTTTCATTGAGAATCTATTTTCTTCCTGGTGGTCTTGGCATAAATGGATTTCCGCTTGAGGTTGCAGCTTTTTCCGTTTTAACATCCTGCTCTGCCATACTGATAATTACTTCATCTCCGGCTTTCAACCCTTCGGTAATTTCTACATTAATGTCATCATCAAGCCCGGTTTTTACAGGAAGAGGGCGGATTATTGAGCCGTTTTTCACCCATACGGTCTTGGACCCGTTGGCAGATTTAGCTGTATCCATAGCTGGAGGTGCCATCCTATCACCAGGTCTTTTTTCAGGTTTTGGCTGACTGCTCATATAGCTCATCAGCAGATTTTGGTCGGGCGCAAAACGAATCGCCTTGCTGGGAATCACTAAAATGTCTTTTTGCTCCAACACGTAAATATTGGTTTCGGCAGTCATTCCCGGCATTAACTTAAAATCAGGGTTAGGTGCTGAAATGATAATGGTATAAGTAACCACATTGTTTGAAATGGTTGGCTCCAGTCTTACTTCAGTTACTACGCCATCAAACTTCGAATCGGGGTATGCATCTACATCAAATTCAACCCGTTGTCCCTGATCTACCTGTCCTATGTCCGCCTCGTCAACATCAGCTTCAACCTGCATTTGAGTAAGGTCGTTGGCTATGGTAAAAAGCGTTGGCGTATTAAAGCTCGCTGCCACAGTCTGCCCTTCTTCAACGGCGCGGTTCAGTACAATTCCATTGATAGGGGAATAAATCAGGGCATAGTCGAGATTAATTTTATTTTTTTTATGCTGCGCCAAGGCGTTGCTATAACTGGCTTTGGCTTTATTCAGGTTGTAAAGCGTTTGATCAAAATCTGATTGTGATATTAATTTTTTTTCGCTCAAGGGTGCAAGCCTGTCGTAATTGGCCTGTTGATAAACGAGTTCGGCGTTTGCATTATCGAGCGTTGCCTGGCTTTGCTCCATTGCGGCAGCCAGATTTGTCGTATCAATTCTGGCTAAAAGATCTCCTTTTTTAACATACGAGTTAAAATCAACATAAATCTTTTCAACTATCCCCGAAACCTGTGTACCAACATCAACAGTGGTAATGGCCTCCAATGTTCCGGTAGCGGTAACTGTTTTGCTAATGGTCCCAGGCCCGGCTTTTGCAGTTTCAATTTTAATTTTATCAGCATCTACCTTTGTAGGTTTGATGATAAAAAACACTGCAACCAAAACAACGACTATGCTCACAATGATTATGATGGTCCTCTTTTTCATTTTATTGTTTTTTTTTTGTTTCTGTATTTATAAATTGATGGGATTTCCGATGTAGAAATCGAGTATTTTATAGTTGAAGATCAACGTAAATTTAGATTGTAGCAACTGACTTTCAGCAACAATCAGGTTTGTTTTTCCGAAAAGGAAATCAACTGAATTTATCAAACCGTTATTGAATTTTTCTTCAGCTAATGCATACGACTCTTCCACGGCCTCAAATTGCTCACGGCTGGCTTCGTATCCGGATTGTGCCGAAACTACATCAACGCAAACCTGCTCAATCTCCTTGCGAAGCTGATTTTTAACGTCAATCTCCACCAGTTCAGCATTTTGATAATTTATTTTTGCCAGCGAAACATTTGTTTTTACCTGCTTCTTTTGAAAAATAGGAATGGACAAGGTTAAGCCTACGGTCGGGGAAACCTTATCGTTTAACTGACCAAAATATCCGCCCCCTGAGAGGTTGGAATAGGCAGTTCCTATTCCTGCATCGGCAGTAAGTGAAGGATAATAGCCTGTTGCGGCAATTTTCTCATTCAAAGCGGCACTCTCTTTCTGATATTCGGCACTTTTTACTTCAGGTTTTATTCCCAGTGCAAGAGCGTAAACATCAGCAGCATTGGGTAAAATATTTGTGTTTAACGTTTCGTCCAAAAGGGGTTGGCTTATTGCGAAGTTGTCGCTTACCGGCAGTTCCATGAGTTGCATCAGACTAACTTTTGAAATAATATATTGACTGTTCGCATTAGACAGACTGAGTTTTTCGGATGCCAATTGCGATTTCACCTGCAAATAATCAGAACGTGAAATAATGCTCAGGTTCAATCGTTCCAGCGCAAGATTTAACTGTTGGGTGGTGGCTTCAAGTTGTTTTTCAGCATTCTTAACATTTTCTTCATTGAAAAGGACCTGTAAATACGCATTCAAAATACTTAAACTTATTGATTCCTTTATCGTTTCTGAATCATAAATTCCACTTTGCATGTCAAGTTCGGCCTGCTTTATCAGGCTATTTAATTTGAAACCGTTGTAGATAACAACACTGGAATTTATGGAATAAGTGGTACTGTTGTTTCCTGTAAAATTCAAATCCCCATTTATAGGATCGGCCTGGTTTGACCAACCAAAGTTCTGATGGACTGAACCTGCAACAGAGGGCAGTTTCTGATTTACAGCCTGATTTGCATTCACTTCATAAGAAAGATTGCTTAGGATGCTTTTGCGCACCTGAATATTTTGAGTCAGCGCGTAATTGATACAATCATTTAAACTCCATACTTGTATCGAATCATTTTTCTGAGCATGAACACTCACAATATTTAGCAGGAAGATTAAAATAAAAAATGCTTTTGTTTTCATAACCTTGTTCATTTTGGTGGCAAAACTATATCGCGCGGAAAGGATAAAAAAGCAGAATAGAAGAACTGGCTGTTTTTACCGATAGATTGCGGCATTTCACGTTCGAGTGTTTCTCTAAATTATCTGACTAATCTATGTTTTTGCTGGTATTGCCTGGAATACCAACGAATAATATGCAAAGGCCAATGAATTGAAAGGTTCTTTATTTGTAGCTCAAACAAACAACGGGACGACCAATTACTTTTTTTTGCAACCACCTGAACAAAAACATTTCCCGGCCATAACACTTAAAGGGCGTATAGCCACAATTTACCCAAATCTAAGTCAGGCAAAACGAAGTAAATACAAGCCACCTACCAACGTTAATTCTTTGTTAAAATCCTTATTTTGAGATTTCTAAAATCAACAAGCAGCTACCTTTATTGTTATAGTGTAGGTGGATAGTGAAAATAGTAATTGATAAATAAATCCAATTTTCATCATCATTAACATTAAAAAACTGAAGTCATGAAAATAAATTCATATCTGAACTTCGACGGACAGGCTGAAGAAGCGTTCAATTTTTACAAATCGGTTTTCGGTGGTGAATTTACCGGGAAGATGAAAATGAATGAAACCCCGGGAGGGAACGAACTTCCGAAAGATGAACAAAACCTGTTGATGCACATTTCGTTGCCTATAGGGAAAGATACCCTTTTGATGGCCTCGGACATCATTCCTTCAATGGGCCAAATCCTAAAAAAGGGAAATAACAACTATATTTCTATCCACCCCGAAAGCCGCGAGGAAGCCGATAAGCTTTTTAATGGTCTATCAGCAGGTGGCGAAATCGAAATGCCTTTGGAAGACCAGTTCTGGGGAGACTACTTTGGTAGTTTTATTGACAAGTTTGGCATTGGCTGGATGATCAACTTTAATGCTGAATATTGATAAAAAAAATGAAATTTCAATTCAGGTAGATTGTATCGAAAGGCGTCCAAAGAACTAAAAAAAGCGTACATGACAATGAATAAAAAGACGGATTTATCTCCTGCACAGCAAGAAGAAATCCTTCGTATTTTAAAAACACGTTTTGAGCAAAACACGCATCGCCACAAAGGACTTGAATGGGGAAATATTCAAGCCAGGCTTAAAGTAAAGCCTGAAAAACTTTGGTCGCTAAGTCAAATGGAAGAAACGGGTGGAGAGCCAGATGTGGTGAGTTACGACAAAAACACAGATGAATATATTTTTTACGATTGCTCCCCGGAAAGCCCGAAAGGCCGCAGAAGTGTTTGTTATGACAACGAAGCATTGGAATCGAGGAAAGAAAATAAGCCAAAAAACAGTGCCATTGGTATGGCTGCCGAAATGGGCATTGAGCTTTTGACGGAAGAGCAATACCGGTCATTGCAGCAGCTTGAAGATTTCGACACGAAAACATCGGGCTGGATAAAAACACCTGCTGAAATTAGAAAACATGGCGGTGCCCTCTTCTGTGATCGTCGTTATGATGCAGTATTTGTGTATCACAATGGGGCTGAATCTTACTATGCGGCCAGGGGATTTAGGGGTTTGGTACGATTATAAATTTTGCCGTTTTCGCCGATCAGGAGAGAAAATATACGAACAAAAATAAATGTGCAACAAACGCCTATCCCGGATTGATGGACACAGAAACCGCTATATTTAAAGCATTATCATAAATATTTCACTTAAAATAACCCTCAAAAAACCTTAACTTAGCAATTCATTGACATAGTACAGACAGGAAAGTTCAATAAGGCTTCATTCAGTGATTGCGTATTGTAAAATATTTAAAAGGCCTTTCAGTGCGGTTGCCGTGCTGCCTATATTCGTATGTATATTTTTATTAATGCCTTTTATTGCAGTGGCTGGTAAAGCAACCCAGACTTTGCCAGAAACACACATCAGACTTGCAGACTCCCTTGCTGCCCTTGAACATTATAATGAAGCCATTGCTGAACTAAATACTGCTTTTAGCTTATTGGGCCAAAATGGAAATAAACGGCAGGAAGCATCGCTACATAACAAAATGGGTTATTTTTTATCCATGTCGGGCAAGGAGACTGCTGCAATCGTCCATTTTAAAAAGGCCCTTTTACTGGCAAATAAGGAAAATGACAGCATAATCCTGGGCGATGTCTTTAACAATCTTGGAATTGCACATGAATACACGGGCAAGCTGGATTCAGCATTTTTTTACTATTCGAAATCCCTTGAAATACGGGAGAAGCTCAATGACGCAACACAACGCTCAAATTCATACCGCAATATAGCGCAAGTGCTGCGGGTGTTGCAGCGGTTGGATGAAGCGATTGTTTATTGTCAAAAATCGCGGCAGCTTATTCCGGAGATTAAGGATTACAAAATCATCGCCAATATTTATAATGAAACGGCTTATTTGTATGAATTGAGACAACAACCCGACTCGGCCGCCCTAAACTATAATAAGATGATTGAGATTTCAAAAGCGAACAATTTTACCCGCGGCATATCCGTGGGATATTCAAATCTTGCTTCGGTTTATGAGCAAAAAGGATGGTTTGATCAGGCGCTTGAGCTGGAAAAGCAAGGATTAAGTTTAGATAAGAAGATTGGGAACACTTATGGCATAATGACCTCTTACCGCACCATTGCCGGCACTTTTCTGCTGATGAAGCAGTACAAAAACGCACTTACCTTCCTTGATTCAGCATCCCTTATATGTGATCGTACATGGATTGCTGATTTACAAGGGATTGAAGAAAGCAAGTACAGCGCTTATCGGGGTGCAGGCAACTTTAAACAGGCACTTCTTCATTTTGAAGCTTCTACAATATTGAAAGACAGTGTTTTAAACGAGCGGAAACGAAAAAACATCGCCGAGATCCTTACCCGCTACGAAACCGAAAAAAAAGTTCAGGAAATTGAAATGCTGAATAAAACGAATGAATTGAACGAGAAAAAGATCCGTATTCACCTGTTAATTCTGGTTGTCGTCTTACTTCTCAGTATTTCAGGCGCCATCATCAGTATGTTGATCATTCACAATAAAAACCTGAGGATGAAACAGATGCAACTCGAGCTAAAAAATTACATGCAACTGCTTGACGAGGAGGCCAAAATCAGTAATAAGCTGCCCATGCACGAAACACCCATTCAAAGTCTGATGGAACGATTCGCGCTTACCCACCGCGAAGCCGAAATCATGCAATTGATCGGCCAGGGATTCACCAACACGGAATTGGGTGAACAACTATTTATCTCGGCCAACACCATTAAATACCACATAAAAAACATTTACATCAAGTTGGATGTCAGCAACCGGGTACAGGCGCTAAAGAAAACTGCCATCAACTAAGTCCTGCCAAAGTCAGTTTTCCTAAATTAATTTTCTCAAAATCAAAAAACTACCCGAAAGGGTAGTACATCCGGCTTTGGGATACACTAACTTTAGGGTATCCAAACGAAAAGCGATGACAAATGGCCATTTATTTTCACCACAGGAAAGTTTGATTCTTCAATTATTGAAAGAAGGCTTATCGAACGAGTCCATTTCGGTTAAAACCGGAAAATCCATCAATACGGTTAAATATCACCTCAAAAATATTTACCGGAAACTTGGCGTAAATAGCCGGATTTTAGCCCTAAACAGATACAACAACTTGCTAAAAACCAAAAACAGGCAATCATGAAAAAGACAGCAATCATTCTTATGCTCTTTCTACTATCATTTTTTTGTCACCAAATGGGTCATGCTCAGATTATTGACCCGGCCAAACGTGCTACGCAGAAAAGCGAATCCAGGGTAAACAGAAATATTGACAAAGGCATTGACAAAAGCCTTGATGGTGTTGAAAAAGGGATTGGAAACATCTTCAAGAAAAAAGATAAAAAGGATAAAACTGAGCCTAAATCCGATAATAAGACCAAAGTAACTGAAACAAAAGAGACAACGGTTAAAAACACTGATACCAGTGTGGATCAGCAGGAAAAAGCTGGTCTGGTGTGGGCAAAGTATGACTTTATCCCAGGTGAGAAGGTAATTTTTGAGGACAACCAGATGGGTGAAGAAAACGGCGAATTTCCCTCGCGCTGGGATTTGCACGAAGGAAATGTAGAGATTGCAGAATTTGCCGGAGAGAAAGTAATCATGTACCGTGCTGTGTCGAAGATAATTCCATTTTTAAAAAATCCATTACAGGATTATCTTCCGGAAACTTTTTCATTGGAATTTGATGGATATTATTTTGAAAATACAAACTACCAGAACTATACAATTTATTTTCAGGACAGTAAGAATCAAAAAACAAGTGGTATTGATCCTGTTCAAGTCTATTGGAACCAGATTAAACAGGGCAAGTCACAAAGTTGGTATCCCGATGCAAACCAATCATCGTTCTGCAAAACTGAAGGATGGTATCACATTTCGCTATTATTCAACAAGCGGGCAATGAAAGTTTACCTGAACGACACCCGGCTTATAAATGTGCCAAATATCAGTGAAAATCCCACGGGTATAACCATTTATGCAAGCTATAACGGCAATGAAAAAGGAGGAGGAATGATCAAAAACATCCGCATAGCCGAAGCCGGACAGAAACTGTACGACAAATTCCTTCAGGATGGTAAGATTATCTCCAACGGCATCCGCTTCGATGTAAATAAAGCGACATTGCGGCCCGAATCAATGGGTATCATCAACGGAATCGCAGAAATAATGAAGGATCATCCTGAAATAAATTTCAGCATTGAGGGCCACACCGACAGCGATGGTGATGATGCCCTGAACCAGACCCTTTCCGAAAAACGGGCAGCAACTGTCGCAGGCATCCTCATTGACCTGGGAATCGCGAAAAGCCGACTCACTTCTACCGGCTGGGGCGAAACAAAACCCATTGACAACAATACAACGCCCGAAGGCAGAGCCAACAACCGAAGGGTAGAGTTCGTAAAAATGTAAGAGGTCAAAGAAACCATTAAAAAAGACAATCATGAAAACCAACATCCATTTACTCTTAAAATCCAGCCTGATAATGCTCCTCGCGGGATTAATGTTAACTTCTTGCAAAAAAGACAATGACGATGACCCAACCCTCGAAGAAAGTTATTGGGGAACCTTGACCGTCAACTGGAAAAACAGCTATCCACCCTGGGATGTAACCTCCTCAATGGGTGTTGAAATCTCAACCGAAAGGCTAATTGTAATTGAACCAGGCACATTGCTCTATTCAGGGGAGAAAATGGTAAGCGATGACTCAAAATTAACACGCAGCGGATGGTGGGATATGTCACCAACCGGCGAAATGGTTGATAATGTTGACCAATGGGGTACATACATTTACATCAATGCAAATCTTATGGTAATGGAAGATGTTACCCGGGTTTATGCAAAAGACAATTATGGAAACTGGGTTTTGGTAGGTACGGCACCATTTATGGGCGATGTGCCTGCTGAACTGGCGTTCAGGTTCGACCTGGCCACCACGGATGATAACGGGCATAGCATCAGTGTTCAGGAATCAACCGGTTCTATCACATGGACACTTACACTGTTCCCTCAAAACCCGGCAATTCCATAATACAGAAATAAAAAATCGCCAAACCTCTGTACAATTTCGGCTAAAGCCAAAAGAAGTGCGGAATACCACATCTTACTCCGGGCTGAAGCCCGGAGAAAGTGATTGAACCACGATAGCAAACAACCAATCCATTATCTCCGAATACAGTCGGGGAACTAGAAAAAACTAATAAAAACCTAAAAACGGTTTAAATACCTCCGGCTTTAGCCGGGAACAAGAAAAAACAAATAAAAACCTAAAAACGGGTCAAATATCTCCGGCTTTTACCGGGAACTAGAAAATACTAATAGAAACGGAAACCGGGTCAAATACCTCCGGCTTCAGCCGGGAACTAGAAAAAACGAATATAAACGTAAAACCGCTTCAAATATCCGGCTTCAGCGGGGAACTAGAAAAACAAATAAAAACCTAAAAACGGGTTAAATACCTCCGGTTTTAGCCGGGAACTAGAAAATACTAATAAAAACG
>SWCB01004972.1_pt1 | contig 24146 bp, 19 predicted proteins | sample 4692901 | NCBI WGS metagenome assembly SWCB01 (sample SAMN10267276, study PRJNA491770) | bioreactor metagenome | isolation source: DHS bioreactor inoculated with subseafloor sediment | place: Japan: off Shimokita Peninsula | collected 2006-08 | reverse complement strand
AATGCCATCAGTGCGCCAAGGCGCCCTGCGTCAAGGTGTGTCCGGTGGAAGCGACCTGGCAGGAGGCGGACGGCGTCACCGTGATCGACTACGACTGGTGCATCGGCTGTCGCTACTGCCAGGCGGCCTGCCCCTATTGGGCGCGCCGCTTCAACTTCGCGGAGCCGAGGCTCGCCACGCCGGAGGAGATTGCCAACGATCCCACGATCGAGACGCAGCGGCTGAATCCCAGCATGGGCTATCTCTCCAACCGCCCGCGCTCCAAGGGCGTCATGGAGAAGTGCACCTTCTGCCTGCATCGCACGCGGCAGGGCCAGTTGCCTGCTTGCCTGGAAGTCTGCCCCGTCGGGGCTCGCAAGTTCGGCAACGTGCTCGACGCCAGGGGTGAGATCGCCCAGCTTCTGAAGAACAAGCGCGTCTTCGTCCTCAAGGAAGAGGTGGGCACGCTGCCCCGCTTCTTTTACTACTTCGACGAGAGGCGGCCGCGCGGCCAAGAGGACGAAACGCTCACGACCATGGGCGAGGGGGAGACGGCATGAAAGACTATGCGATCTTCCTACTCCGGTGTTTCCGCATCAGCTTCGCCGGCGACTGGCGCTACCAGGCCTGGATGCTCATCCTGACCGTCGTCGCGCTCTTGGGCCTGAACGCTTACTGCCGGCAGTTGGCGGCCGGGCTGGGCACGACCGGCATGACGGATCATGTCTCCTGGGGACTCTACATCGCCAACTTCACCTTCCTGGTGGGAATCGCGGCGGCGGCGGTGATGCTGGTCATTCCCGTCTATGTCTACCGCAACAAGGATCTGCACGACCTGGTCATCTTCGGCGAACTGCTGGGCGTGGCGGCCATCATCATGTGCCTGCTGTTCGTCACCGTCGATCTCGGCCGGCCGGACCGCTTCACCCACCTCTTTCGCCGATTCAACTTCCCGCTCTCGATGCTGACCTGGGATGTGATCGTCCTCAACGGCTACCTGCTTCTCAACCTGCACATCTGCGGCTATCTGATTTTCTGCACCTACAAGAAGCGCGAGCCGCGCAAGGCGCTCTTCATCATCCCCTTCGTCTTCGTGGCGATCGTCTGGGCCATCAGCATCCACACGGTGACGGCGTTCCTCTACGTCGGCCTGGGGGCCCGCCCCTTCTGGAACTCGGCCATCATCGCCCCGCGCTTCCTGGCCTCGGCGTTCTCGGCCGGCCCCGCCTTTATCATCCTGACGCTCCAGGTCATCAACCGCTTCACCGCCTACGACGTGCCCACGAAGGCGCTGATGGTGCTGCGGCAGATTGTGCTGGTCGCCCTGACCGTCAACACCTTCCTGCTGCTGAGCGAACTCTTCACGGAGTTCTACGCGGGGACGGCTCACATCGCCTCCACGCGCTACCTCTACTTCGGTTTGCACGGCTACAACGGCCTGGTGCCATGGATCTGGACGGCGCTCGCGCTGAATCTGGGGGCGCTGGTGATTCTCTATCTGCCCTTCACGCGCAGTCTGAAGTTCCTCAACCTCGCCTGCGTGCTGATGATCGTGGGCATCTGGATTGAGAAGGGCATGGGGCTGATCGTCCCGGCCTTCATCCCCTCGCCCCTGGGCGAGATGGTCGAGTATCTCCCCACCTGGAACGAAGTGCTCGTCTGCCTGGGTATCTGGGCGTTCGGGCTGATGCTGTACACGATCTTTGTGCGGATTACGGTGCCGGTCCTCACCGGCCGCCTGTCCTACGACCAGGAATTCGAACGGGCGACGGCCCTGCCGCCAAGCGAGGCGTCGGAAGCCACCGTCTAGTACGAGCAAGCATTTTCTCTGGATTGGAGATTCGGTCATGAAAGCGACATTCATTCTTCTCGGTCTGGCCGCGACCGCCGGTGTGGGGGCTGCGGCGTTGGTGACGGGTTCGCCCCCGGCGCAGCTCCCGGTGCAGCAAGTCGCCGCGGTGGTGGCGGAATCGGCGGTGGCCGGCCCCTTCGGCCTCGCGGAGTTGAGCGATGAGTCGGCGGAGTGCATTGATTGCCACATGAAAGAGAGCCGGGCTCTCTATCAAATGTGGGGCGCCAGCAAGCACCACGGCGCCAACGTCGGCTGCTACGAGTGCCACGCTGCCGAGAAGTCCGATCCCGATGCGATGTTGCACTACGACGAGACGATCTCCGTCATCGTCAGCCCCAAGGATTGCGGCCGCTGCCACGAGCAGGAGGTCGGGGAGTTCGCCGGTTCGCACCACTCCAAGGCCGCCCGCATTCTCGGATCGCTGGACAACGTGCTGGCGGAGGTCGTGGAGGGCAACCGGGCCTTCATCACCGAGGGCTTCCCGGAAGGCAACTCGGCGGCAGCGGTGAACGGCTGCTGGCAATGCCATGGCTCGCAGGTCAAGGTTCTGGCCGGCGGCACGCTTGATCCGGCAACCTGGCCCAACACCGGCATCGGCCGTCTCAACCCCGACGGCACGGAAGGCTCCTGCTCCGCCTGCCACAGCCGTCACACCTTCTCGGTGGCGCAAGCCCGGCAGCCGGACAACTGCGGCAAGTGCCACATGGGCCCGGATCACCCGCAGAAGGAGATCTACGAGGAGTCGAAGCACGGCATCGCCTACGTCGCCAACGTCGACAAGATGAATCTGGACAGTTCCAAGTGGGTCGTCGGGGAAGACTACTGGCACGCCCCCACCTGCGCCACCTGCCACATGTCGGCCACCAAGAACCAGCCGCTTACGCACGACGTCGGCATGCGGATCAGTTGGAACAACCGTCCCATTATGTCGGTCCGCCCAGAGGTCTCCGACGCCAAGATGGGTCTGCCCGGCAAAGATGTGCCCTGGCAGGTTCGTCGTGAGAGCATGAAGGAAGTCTGCCTCAACTGCCACAACAGCACTTGGGTCAACAACTTCTACACGCAGTACGACGGCCTGGTGAGTCTCTACAACGAGAAGTTCGCCCGTCCCAGCCATGAACTCTACAAGAAGTCCAAGGGCGCCAAGGCCCTGCCCACGGTCAACTTCACGCATGAAGTCGACTGGTCCTTCTGGGAGCTGTGGCACCACGAGGGTCGTCGGGCTCGCCACGGCGCCGCCATGATGGGGCCGGACTACACCCACTGGCACGGCACCTACGACGTGGCCAAGACGTTCTACACCCACTACGTCCCCGGTCTTCGCGAGCTGATCGAAGAGGCGAACCACTCCGGCGATGCGGACCGCATCAGGGCCGCGGAAGAGCTGGAGATCCTGCTGGACGAGGTTCTCAACTCCGACGATCACAAGTGGTTCCTGGGCAAGATGGACCCGGCGGAGCAGGCCAGGCGCAAGCAGGCCGCCGACGAATTCAAGGCCCGTTACGACAAGTAAGTCCCATAGGCATTCATCGGCGCGGGTCGAAAGGCCCGCGCTGACTTTCGCTCAGACAATCCCATCAGATCATGCGGGCGAGGTGCAACGGGCCCCGACGTCGGCTCCGCACGCCGCTAAAATGGGCCCATGTCCGAGACGACACGCAGGCAGTTCGTGTTCCTCGCCGGTGGGGCCATCGTCGGCTGCTGCGCTGGCGGCGTCTTCCGCTGGGCGTACGCAGGCGAGGCCGGGCCGCTCAGGCTCAGGCCGCCGGGTGCGGGGACGGAAGCTGAGTTTCTCGCGGCTTGCATTCGTTGCGGGCAGTGTGTGCAGGCCTGTCCCTACGACACTTTGAGCCTCACGGACCTGGGCGCGGGCAAGGAGGCGGGAACACCGTTCCTCAATGCCCGTGAGATCCCCTGCTACCTCTGTGACGAGTCGATCTACGATCGCACGCCGCAGTGCATCGAGGCCTGTCCCACGACGGCCCTGCTGCCCGTCGAGTCCATCGCCGACATTCGCATGGGGCTGGCGGTCATCGATGAATCGATCTGCTGGGCCTACAACGACAAGTCCTGCCGAACCTGCTGGCAGGCCTGCCCGCTGCCGGACGAAGCGATTCACTTGTGGCGCTTCGACGACGGGCGCCGACCACGCCGGCGGCCGGTCGTTGATGAGGACGCCTGCATTGGCTGCGGCCTGTGTGTGAAGGCCTGCCCGACGTCGCCCGAGTCGATTCGCATTACGCCGGAATCGGAGTTGCCCGAGGAACTGCAAGAGCGGCGGAGGGTGCGGGCATGAGGCGGAAGAGGCCGCGGCTCCATCTGTGGACCTGGGCTCGGCGAGGCACGGCCCTGCTCTTTCTCGTCCTCCTGCTCGTCGCTTCCAAGGTCATGATCAACAATGACACGGCCAACGCCTTCCAAGGCAGCGCCGCGGCGACGACGACGCTGGACCTGCTGCCGCTCGTCGATCCGCTGGCCCTGCTCGAGTCGACGATCGCTGCCCGCGACGTGGCGCTGACTGCCTTGCTTGGGTCCGGCATCCTGCTTCTGACCGCGGTGCTGCTCGGGCCGATCTTCTGCGGCTGGGTCTGCCCGCTGGGGTTGGTCTTCGATCTGCAGCACTCGCTGCGGCGGCGGGTCTTGCGACTCTTCGGTAAGAAACGACCCGAGCGTCCCGTCGGACCGCTACCCGAGAACCTGCGCTACGCGGTGCTGGGCGGCATGCTGGGATTCGCCCTGCTCGCCGGCTGGCCGCTCTTCCAGGTCCTCTCACCCATCAGCATTCTGGTGCGTGTGCTGGTCTTTGGGCTGTGGCTGGACATCGTAGTCGTGTTGGCGGTGTTGCTGGTGGATCTGGCCTGGCCGCGTCTGTGGTGCCGGGCCTTGTGCCCGCTGGGGGCGCTGTACAGTCTCGTCGGTCGGTTTGGGCTGCTGCGTATTCGGGTCAACCTCCACCTCTCCGGCAAGTACCCCTGCCAGCAGTGTTCGCGGCACTGTCCCATGGGCATCGCGGTCATGGAGGACTACGCCGAGGCCGGGGAGCCCTGGGTCGACCATCCCTCCTGCATCCGCTGCGGCTCCTGCGCCGATGTCTGCCCACGCGATGTGATTCGAATGGGACTGTGGCGCAAGTCGGCCTGGAAGGCGACCGCGCAACGTGAGAACGGCGACGTGGCCCTGCCCATCCTGGATCACGCCGCGGCCACCTGCGAGGCCTGCGAAACGAGCGAGGGCTGAGGCGGTGGAGCGCAAGGGCCGCAAACTCACCGGTGAGGACGCCAAGCGCAGCTTGCGCGATCACCTGGTCGACAAGGCCATGGCGGCGCGGCTGAAGTACGGCCTGTACATCGACACCGAGACGATCTTCAAGATGCTCGACGATCGCGAAGTCGTGCGCTACCCGACGGGCGTGCGCTTCGATGCCGAGCCCCTCGAGCCGGGCGAGTTCGCCTTGGCCCAGCCGCTCGGTGACGACCCGAAGCAAGGCTACTGCCTGTTCATCCACCCCTGGTTCGAGCCGCAGCGCGAGATCCTGCCGCTGCTGATCGCCTACCACATTCCCGACATCAACTACGGCGAGGTCGCCACCTCCGCCGAGGCGGAGCTGTTCGGGGCGACGCTGCTCGGGTTGGAAGTCGACGCTTACTACCAGGCGCTCTGCGAACTCGCGGACAGCCTGCCCGGTTCCTAGGGCTTCGTGTTATACCGCCGCCGGCTGCCGTTTGGGCTTGCGTCGTCTGGCGCCCAGCAGCTTCTTCAGGTATTGCCCGGTGTAGGAGCCCTTCACCTTGGCGACATCCTCGGGTGTGCCCTGGGCGACGATCATGCCCCCGCCCTCGCCGCCTTCCGGGCCGAGGTCAATGATCCAGTCCGCCCGCTTGACGACGTCGAGGTTGTGCTCGATGACGACGAGCGTGTTGCCCGAGTCGGCGAGGCGATCAAAGACGTGCAGCAACTTCTTGACATCGGCGTAGTGCAGGCCGGTCGTCGGCTCGTCCAGGATATAGAGCGTGTTGCCATGGCCATTGCCACGTACGGAGGATTGCTTGCCAAGTTCCGTGGCCAGCTTCACGCGCTGCGCCTCCCCACCGGAGAGCGTCGTCGAGGGCTGCCCCAGCTCGATGTACCCCAGCCCCACATCGCGCAGGCAACTGGTGAAGCGGACGATGGAGGGGTGGTTCTCGAAGAACGAGCAGGCGTCCTCAACCGTCAGACCAAGCACATCAGCAATCGTCTTGCCGCGGTAGGTGACTTCCAACGTCTCGCGGTTGTAGCGGGCGCCGCGGCAGGCCTCGCACTCCACGAAGACATCGGGCAGAAAGTGCATCTCGATGCGCTTGACGCCCTGACCCTGACAGGCCTCGCAACGGCCGCCCTTGACGTTGAAGCTGAATCGGCCGGGCTTGTAGCCGCGAATGCGAGCTTCCTTGGTCTTGGTGAAGATCTTGCGCACATCGTCAAAGAAGCCGGTGTAGGTCGCGGGATTGCTGCGCGGCGTGCGACCAATGGGCGACTGGTCGACTTCGATGAGGCGGTTGATCGAGCCCAGGCCGGTGATGCGTGAGTGCGCGCCCGGCTTGATGCGGGGCGAGCCGGTGACTTGCTTGCGGGTTCCCTTGAGCAGGATCTCGTTAACCAGGGTCGATTTGCCCGATCCCGAGACGCCGGTGACGCAGATGAAGCCGCCCAGCGGGAAGGCCACATCGATGTTCTTGAGGTTGTTGGCCCGCGCGCCCTTGACCTTGACCGCGTTCGAATCCTGCAGCGGCCGCCGTTCCGTCGGCACGTCGATGGTGAGCCGACCCGCCAGGAACTGTCCGGTGAGCGACTTCTTCTCCTGCATCAGTTCTTCGACGGTTCCCTGGGCGACGACCTTGCCGCCGTGCACGCCCGGCCCGGGTCCGAGATCGAGCACCTGGTCGGAGGCGCGGATCATCTCCTCATCGTGCTCGACCACGAGGACGGTATTGCCGATGTCCGCGAGGTGCCGCAGCGTGCCGATGAGGCGATCGTTGTCGCGCTGGTGCAAGCCGATCGTGGGTTCGTCAAGGACGTAGCAGACGCCGACCAGGCCGCTGCCGACTTGCGTGGCGAGGCGAATGCGCTGCGCTTCGCCGCCCGAGAGCGTCGACACCCGCCGATCGAGCGACAGGTACTCCAAGCCCACATCCGCCATGAAACCGAGGCGGGACTTGACCTCGCGCAGGATAGGCTCCGCGATCTGCTGCTGCTCCTTGCTGAGTTTGACACCGGAGATGACCTCGAGAGCTTGGGTGATCGTCAGGCGCACGAAGTCCGCGATGTTGAGCTTGTGCGGGTCGGGGTCGAGGCCGTGCGCCTTGCGGACCTGCAGGCACTCATCCGGCAAGGCGGTGCTGCTCTCGACGAAGACGCTCAGCGCCTCGAGGCGCAGCCGATCGCCCTGGCAGGTGTCGCAGGGGGATTGGTCCATGTAGCCGTCCAGCCACTCACGCACGAGCGTGCTCTCGGTTCCCTTCCACCAGGAATACAACTCGTCGAACACGCCTTGCCAATTTCGGCCGTACTCACGCTCATCCGCATCGGTCGTGCCTTGCAGCAGGATGCGGCGCACGCGGGCGGGGTAGTCGCAAAGCGGCATGCCTTCCGTCACCGGGAAGGCGCGGCAGAATTTGCGGCGGCGGCGGGCGAACCAGACGCGCGAGGTCGGCCGGCAGGTCGCCCAGGGCGCGATGACGCCGTCCTTGAGACTCAATGAGTCGTCCGGCACGACAAGCGACTCGTCGAAGCGCGTCACCATGCCCAGCCCTCCGCAGGCGGGACAGGCGCCGTAGGGCGAGTTGAAGGAGAACAGCCGCGGCGCCAGGTCCTCGATGGCGCAGTGCGGGTGCTCGGCGCAGGCGTGGCGCTCGCTGTAGAGTTGGTCCACCCAGGAGCCGTCCTCCTGCTGGCGGGTGACGACGATGACGCCCTCGCCGACCTTGAGCGCCAACTCCACGGAATCCGCCAGGCGGGCGCGGGAGTCTTCCTTGAGGACGACCCGATCGATCACCGCCTCGACGGTGTGGCGTTCGTACCGGCCGAGGCCAAGTGGGTTCTCGCCACCCTCCTTGAGCACCTCACGCAAGTCGACGATGTTGCCGTTGACGCGGGCCCGAACGAAACCTTGCCGCTGGAACGACTCGAGCACATCACGGTGAAAGCCCTTCTTGCCGCGCACCGTCGGGGCCAGCAGCATGAGCTTGGCGCCCAGGGGCTGATCCATGATGGCATCCACGATCTGCGTCGCCGACTGGGCGGTGATCCGCTCGCCGCAGCGAGCGAGGACGGCTCCGTTCTTGCGCGTCTTGGTCGGCTCCCAGCAGGTCGGCGTGGCGCAACGGGCGAAGAGGAGACGCAAGTAGTCGTAGATTTCGGTGGTGGTGGCGACGGTGGAGCGCGGCGTGTGCCCGCCGTGCCGCTGCTCGATGGCGATGGTGGGCGGTAGGCCCTCGATCTCCTCGACATCGGGCTTTTGCATCTGCTCCAGGAACTGGCGGGCGTAGCTGGAGAGCGACTCCATGTACTTCCGCTGGCCCTCGGCGAAGATGGTGTCGAAGGCGAGCGAACTCTTGCCCGAGCCGGACAGGCCCGTGATGACCACGAGCTGATCGCGGGGAATGTCGACATCGATGCCCCGGAGGTTGTGCTCCCGGGCGTTGCGGACACGAATGGACTTTCCAGGGGCTGGCGACACGGATGGCGGCTCCTTGACTGCGGGGTCAAGTGTAGCCACGCCGGGATGCGTCGTCCCCGCCGCTGCGGAAGCACGGCGCCAGGCGCGCCGCCGTCGCGTAAAGCATGCAAAGAACTGTCGTTGTCGACACCCCTACCACCGCAGAGTAGACCAGGAAGGTGTGGACGCGATGGAAGACAGCGGCGTCCTGGGAAGCACCCACGAATCCGGCGCTGGTGGCAGCGACGCCAGCCAGACTGAGGATGGCAACGACAATGCCCAGACGCCTTGGCCAGGGGATTGGCGGTTCATGCAGCGACGCCAGCGGCGCCCGTCGATACCAGGCTGTAAAGAACACGCCCAGGGCCAGCAAGCCCAGCACGCCGCTCAGCCATTGCAGGAGCATGCAGGCGCGAAGGGGCCGCTCCCCCACCACCGCCACCGGCTCCAGCAGGAAGGGCAGCGCCTGCACGCCGGCCCCCCAGGAATGCGTGAACGAATCCCAGGCAAGGTGCGAGGCAGCGCCCAGGAGGATCGCCAACGCCGCCGCGAGCCAGGTACGTCTGCGTTCGACCGCCGGCAGCGGAAGCGCCCGCAGTCGTTGTTGAAGCGGTACGGGCAGCAGGCGCGTCAGGGGAGCACGCAGGACTCCGTGGAAGAGGAAGAAGAGGGCCAGCCCCGCCGGCAGGCAGATGAGGACCAGGCCGACAGCCGAATGGCTCAGCCGACCGTGCGCGATCCGCCCGAGCACAAAGTAGGGCAGATCGGGCATCATCGATCCAATCACCAGACCTGAGAGCGGCAGGCGCTGCCCAAGCAGACGGTGCAGGGGCGGCGCGAGGGCGGCGTGGGAGATCGTGAAGGGCATGAGGCCCGCTACGGGCACGGTTCCCGTGATGTTCGCGGCGACACGGCGGACGCATCGATGGTCGGCGATGTGAGAGACTCGCAGCTGCGAGCGTCCCAGAACTGGAAACGCCTAGCTGATACTGGGCAATCTCGCGGTCTGTTGTGGTCCTGCTGCCGGCCTCCGCACGTGGGTGCTGCCGATCCGGCCGCCACCGGAGGGCGGGGGAAACCGGCACGCCTCTTGCTCTCTTCGATACCGGCCGGTGGGCCGACTCACGTTCGACACCTGCCTCAGAAAGGGCATAGGAGAGAAACCATGACGACTCAGAAGAGAACCGGAAACTGGCTTGGCACGACCAGCATGCTCATCGCCGCGGGCGCCCTCATGCTCGTTGCTTCCGCCTCATCGGGCTACGAGCGCTACAACGACGGCTGCGACAATTGCCACGGCTCGTTCTTTGGCAGTACCTCGCCCAAGGGAACGGTCTTCCCCAGCGGCAGCAAGCACACCATGCACGCCAGCGGCAGCTACATGGACACCAGTTGCGATCTCTGCCACGCCAGCGGTGACGGCGACGATCCCTGGCTCGACTTTTCCGACGGGGCCGGCGGCGTCCCGGGCTACGGCTGCGTCGGTTGTCATGGCCGGGATTACGGCGGCGACCTCGGCGTCAGTGGCGTCGGCCTGCGGGTGCACCACGTCGTCACCGGCATCTCCAGTTGCGGCGGCGGCTGCCACCCCAGCGATCCCACGCCGCTGCCCGAGAACGTCAAGCCACCCTACTACGGCACGAGCCAGACCAACGTCGATGATCCCTGCAACAACCCCCCCGACTATCCCGAAAACTGGAGCATCGGCGACATCATCGGCCTCGACAACGACGGCGACAACCTCTTCGACCTCGATGACCCTGACTGCGGCACCGATTGCCCGGGCGATCTGGACGGCGACCTCGATGTCGATCAGTCCGACCTTGGCATCCTCCTGGGCGCCTACAACCTGAACGGCGATGGCGACCTCGACGGCGACGGCGACACGGATCAGGCAGACCTCGGCGTTCTCCTCGCGAACTACGGCATCAACTGCTGAGTTCGTTCGCCTCGGTTGATTCGGGAAGCGTGTTCATCCCGACGGGCCCCGCCTCTTCCCCAGGCGGGGCCTCTCTTGGTTTGTCGGGCCCCAGCCATGCCAACGGCTGCACCTCGGCCTACCACGCAGACGACCACCCGGAATGGGGCCCCCACCCTCGCCGGCGCGGAGCCCTTTCCCAGATTTGTCTGGCACGGCCCCGACTTCGTCGTATTATCGGGAATTGATACGTCCTCGTTGCGCTGAGATCGCGTTCGAGGAGGCGCCGAAGAGCGCGGTGGCCGCCGCGGGTGCTTTCTGCAGGCAACGAGGCGAGAGAGCGTTTGACCGCCGGTCGATCAGTTCGGGCGACTCGGTATCTGGCTTCACGACAAACTGAAAGCGGAGGACTCACGATGTTTGATCACATGCGCAGGCAGCGTTTTGGCGTTGAGTTTTCGAGTCGCGGGGTTCGCTTGCTGACCTTCTCCTGTGCGTGCGCGCTGGCCGGCGGCACCGCCCTGGCGCAATACGACGGACAGGGGTTTGAGGCGCCGCTCATCAATGCCACGCCCGCGGGCACGGTGCTGACCGGCCAGGACGGCTACTACCTGCCCGTCGCGGACACCGTGGACTACTTCGCCTACACCTACGCCGGCAATATCCTTGGGCTGCCCCAGAATCCCGCTGGGGGGCTGCAGTTTGTCGCCGGCGAGGGACCGGGCTCTCCCACCTTCTCCCGGGCTCAGCGCGACCTCGCCTGGACCGACGGCCGCTGGACCATCACCTACGACTCGGCTGTCTTCTACAACGGCGACCCACCCGGCGCGAACAACTTCGGCAGCTTCTCCATGCAACCGACGACGGGCGGCTCGGGCTTCATCCACCTCTTCTCCTGGGTCGATCCGGATCTGGCGACCAACATGCAGGCGTTCTACCTCGGGTATGACGCGGCCGGCACACAGTTCGTCCAGCCCGGCAACAGCCCAGGACCGGCGTGGGAAAACCTCGATGTCGAGCATTGGTACCGCTATCGCACGGTCATTGACTTCGACACCAACATGATTGTCGAAGTCACCACCTGGGATCTGACCACGGGCGTGCGGGCGACCTTCTGCCCGGTGGACTGGTACCTTGAGGGCGGCTCCGCAGGCGGCGTGGGCCCGTCCACCGCCTTCCGCTTCTTCTCCGGCGGTGGCGTGCCGGGCAACGGCGTGGCCTGGGACAACTGCAAGATCATCCCCGGCGAGTGCATTGGTGATCTCGACGGCGACTACGACGTCGACCAGTCCGACCTCGGCATCCTGCTCGGCGCCTACAACCAGACCGACCAGGGCGACCTCGACTGCGACGGCGACACGGACCAGGCGGACCTGGGCACCCTGCTCGCTCACTACGGCGAGAACTGCTGAGTTCGCACGCCTCGATTGTCTCGGACAACCTATTCACCCAGACGGGCCCCGCCTTCTCCACGGGCGGGGCCTGCTCTTGCGCCTTGACGCACGGGCCGAAGACGCGGCGGGCGAGCCCGACGGCTAAACAGGTTTAGCCGCCGGCCTTGGCCGGCGCGGCGGATTGCTACGATGATCGCATGGTGCGGGCCTATCATGTGATCTTCGGCGTCTATGGCTTCTGGCTGCCAAATGACCCCAGGGGCTCGTGGTCGGACTGGATCGGCTCGTGGGAACTCTATCGGCATGGTCCAGCTACCAAGACAGAGTCGCGGCGATCACTCGCGAGCGTGTCCCACAGCCACCAACGACGCCAGGAGGCCAAGACGGCGCTGAAGTACCCGGCGGTCGAACTTGACGGACGACAAGCACTCGCCGTCGCGCAGGGCATCAAGCAAGCGGTTGTGGAATCCGCCTACGTCGTCTGGGCCTGCAGCATTCTCCCAGATCATGCCCATCTGGTGATTCGGCGCGGCGAGAGGCGTATCGAACAGGTGGTCAGACATCTCAAGGGCAGAGCTTCACACCATCTGCACGCGGCAGGTCGCCATCCTCTGGCGGGCTTTGCAAACGATGACGGCTCGCTGCCCACACCTTGGGCGCGGGATCTGTGGAAGGTCTACCTGGATAGCGCCTCTGACATTCGGCGCGCTATCGCATACGTCGAACAGAACCCGTTGAAGGAAGGGAAACGGGCGCAGCGATGGTCGTTCGTCCAGACGTTCGACACGTCGGGCAAGCCCGACGGCTAAACACGTTCGGCCGCCGGCCTTGGCCGGCGGGTGGCTCGACGCGTCGGGCGAGCCCGACGGTTATACAGGTTTAGCCGCTGGCCTTGGCCAGCGCGTTCGCTACTTCGCCGTCATCAGCGTGAAGAGCTTCGCCAACGTCGCCTCACCTTCGATGCCCATGATGAGCGTGCGCAGATCGTTGCAGGTCGCCTCGCCGACGACCGCCCCGCCCAAGGCGTTGAACTTCACCGCGATCTCTTCCTCGGTCATGGGGTCGCGGGGGTCGCCCTTGGGCACATCGACGCGCTGCTGGTAGCTCTCGCCGCCGGCCAGCGTGATCGTCACCTGGCTGGGCTGGAACTTGGGGAAGAGCGCTTCGAACTCGTCGTTGGGCACGACCTTGATCTTGTCCATCACCGGGATCAGGGCCGGGTCGTCGATGCGCTCCTGCTTGAACTGCAAGGGCGTGACCATGCCGTCGACCAAGCCGACTGCCAGCGAGTAAGGCAGCGAGTGGTCCGCTGTCTCCTTGCTCGTCGGGCGATACTTGGAGGGGTCGCCCAGGATGTCTGCCGCCCGGGCGATGACTTCGACCTTGATCTCCGCCACCTCGTCGGGATTGATCTTGTTGTCCTTGACGATCTTCATCATGGCGGTGAGCGGGGCGTGGCTGAGGGCTTCGATGGGGAAGCTCTTCATGCCGCAGTCGAGGATCTTGTAATGCGAACTTGGCGTGGTGGGCAGGTTCTCGGTGAGCATCTCCTGGTGGAACTTGCCGCCGAACTTCTCGAAGCAGTGGAACAAGCCTTCCTTGCCGTCCATGACGTGCTCGGGCCCGGTGTAGCCGCGCTGCGCCAGCAGGGCCGCCTCGACGCCGGCCCGCGTCGCCATGGGGTCGACGGTGTTCTTCATGTTGGTCAGCTTGCCGGCCGTAACAGCACCGAGGCACATGCTGGGCGAAGCGCTGATGCCGATCGCCTGCTGGATCTGTTCTGCGGTGAGACCGAGCAATCGCCCCGCCACGATGGGCGAGACGAGGCAGGTCAGCGTCGCGTGGTGCCAGCCGTATTCGCGCACGCCGGGATCGCCGAACTCGCAGAGGCGCATCTCGATCTCGTGACCGATGATGGTGCCCAGGATGAGATCCTTGCCGCCCAGACCCTTCATCTCGCACACGGAAAGGGCTGCGGAGATGATGTCCGTCGGGTGGGAGGGGTCGGCCTTCCAGTAGATGTCGTTGTAGTCCATGGCCCGGATGCAGAGGGCGTTGAGCAGGGCCGCCATGACCGGGTCGGTCTTGAAGCCGGAGCCGAAGACCGTGCAGGTCGGGGCCCCGCCCATGGCCTTGGCGTGCTCCAGGAGCATCAGGACATCGTGCTGCAACGAGCCGCCCAGGGCGCAGCCGAAGCTGTCAAAGAGGTACAACTTGGCCGACTGAATGGCCTCGGGGCTGAGGTCGTCGTAGCTGAGGTTGGTCGCCCATTCCGCCAGCTTGTAGGTCAGAAAATCGGTGTGCGACTTGGTGGTGTCGTGGCCGGACATGAGGGAGTGCTCCTACTGCAAACGTGGGTCTTCTTGCGGGACAAATCGGGGGCGGGCAGGATAGCAGAGGGGACAGATGACCGCATCCGGCTCAGTGTCGGTCGCCGCCACCCAGCCACCCCTTGTGCCGGAAGACGAGCAGCATGCCCACGCCCGCCACCGCCATCGCCAGGAGCAGGGCCGGATAGGAGTAGCGCCAGGCAAGTTCCGGCATGTGTTCGAAGTTCATCCCGTATAAGCCGGCCATGAACGTCAGCGGGATGAAGATGGCAGCGAAGATGGTCAGCACCTTCATGATGTCGTTCATGCGGTTACTGAGCAGCGTGAAGTAGGTGTCGAGCAGACCACCCGAAAGCTCGCGGTAGGTCTCGATCAGGTCGATGAGTTGCGTGGCGTGGTCGGCCGCGTCGCGCAGGTAGACGCGCGTCAGCTTGTCGATGATTGGTGATTCATCGCGCAGAATCGCGCTGACGAGATCGCGCGTGGGCCAGACGGCCCGACGCAGAACGATCAGATCCCGCTTAAGTCGATGAATGTCGCCCACAGCCCCGTTCCGTGACTCGGTGAGCACCCGCTCCTCGAGATCCTCAATGCGGTCACCGATGCTCTCGGTCAGCGGGAAGTAGTTGTCCACCGTGGCGTCGATGAGGGCGTAGGCGAGGTAGCCCGCGTTCCTTTCGCGAATCGGGCTGGAAGGGTTGCGAATGCGCTTGCGCACCGGATCGAAGCAGTCGCCATGCGTCTCCTGGAAAGTCAACACAAACCCCTTGCCGACCACGGTGCTGATCTGTTCCGTGTCCAAGTGCTCACCATGGCGAGGGATGCGCACGATGATGAAGAGATGCTCGTCGTACGGCTCGATCTTCGGTCGTTGATGGGTGTTGAAGACATCCTCGAGGGCGAGTTTGTGCATGCCGAAGCGCTCGCCGAACGCTCGTATCAGATCGACGTCGCCCAGCCCTTCGACATTGATCCAGGTGACGGGATGGCTCTTTAGAAACGGCTCGATCTCCTCGATGCGCTCGATCTTCAGCTCTTCCATCCCCTGCGGACCGTAGGCGAGAAGCGAGATCTTGGGTGCCATGGCCTCTGCCGGAGCTACCATCAAGCCGGGCTGCGTCCCTGGGGCGTGACGCATGCGGATACGCGGGATTCTTCTCTTGATCTGCTTTGTCATGTTCATGTGCTCACCTGCCATTGCCTCATGATGTCGTTCCCTCATTCAACTCGGCCTCACGGGGGCGTAATGCATGTCGCCGGAGCAGGCCGCACCTCACCCTCCCGCTTCGCCGTCTCCGTCAGCGGCGCCCAGAAGCCGTAGTGGTCCTGCGCGACGTTGGCGTAGCCGGTCGTCTTGTAGGTCGCCTGGGCGTTGTAGTTCCAGGCCAGGTGCTCCGAACCCCCGCCCGAGTGCGTCGTCACCAGGAAGCGATTCTGCAGGTGCCCGAAGTAGCGGCATTGGCCCTCGGGCGTCGGCTTGTCGCCGGCGCTGGGATCGACCGGCACCCAGCCGTAGTTCGGCAGGTACACCTGCGTCCAGCGGTGGAACACCTCATCGATGCTGGCCGCGTCCCCGCGCTGGGCGATGCTGCCCTGATAGCGAGCCGGCAGCCCCGCCGCCCGGCAGAGCGCGATGTAGGTGAAGGCGTACTCCGAGCAGGAGCCGCTGCCCCGCTTGAGCACCACCCCCGGCACATCCCAGCCGCCGATGAGCTTGTAGTCAACGTGCTCGATTACGTAGTCGTAGATCTTGCGGGCGATCCAGTAGGCGTTGGTCTCATCGCCGACGATCTTGGCGGCGAGCTTGCGGATGTGCGGCTCGGTGATGCGGTACCGCGAGGCGTCGGCGGTGTACTGCTCGCGAATCGCTGCTGGGATGTCCGCGAGCTTCCCCACGCGCTCGGGGCGGATGAAGTGCTTGACGGTGCGCATCTCCACCTCGACCGTGTAGCCGAGTGTCACCTTCTCGCCCACACCGATGCGCGGGATCTCGTAGACCGCGCAGGGCTGACCCCAGGCGTCGTCGTCCAGCCGCGTTGGCGCTGGCGTGAAGGTCGCGGGCTGGAGAATCTGCTGGCGCGGGGCCTGCTGCGGCGTGGCGAAGGCGACCTTGAGATCAAGCACCTCGCCCGGGCCGTAGTTCACCGCTTCCCACAGAAAATCCACGCGAGCCTGGAAGGGATCGACCAGGCGGAACGTCTCTTCGCCGTTCGTCTCGATCTCGCAGATCGTGCGCGACTCAAAGTCGACGTTCCAAAGCTCACCGCCCGCCCAGGCAACGCCGGTCGCGTGGTTGCCGGGGGCGTCGATGATGCCGATGACCTTGCCATCCTCCGGCCGGGTCATGTAGAGCTCATCCTTGCTGCGATCGCTGACCCAGAGGTAGGCGCCATCAAAGCAGAGCGAGCCGCTGGAGGGCGTGGGCGCATCGTAGTAGCCGAGGATCGTGCCATCGTCGGGGAGCACGCGGTAGATCGTGCCCTTGGCGAGGATGAAGAGCGTGCCCTCCTGCCAGGCGAGGCCCGTCACTTGCTCAGCCGGCGCTTCGAAGAGTATCTCGACGATGCCGGTGTCGAGGTTCAGGCCGCAGATCGCGCCGTTGTGGTCATCGCCGACCCAAAGCAGGCCGCCGCCGAAGGTGAGGCCGCGCGGGTGCGTGACGGGGGCGTCGAAGGAGCGGACGGCGGCGCCGGTCTCGCGCTCGATCTCGTGAATCACCGCGTAGCGCCAATCCGCGATAAAGAAGGAGTCGCCATTGCTCGCCAGTCCCATGGGATAGTCGCAGGGTGAGGCGTAGGAGCGCAACACCTCACCCGGGGCGGCGGTCGCTTCGGTCGCCGGCAGCCCCAGTGTCAGAAACGGCGAGCAGCACACCGCCATCGACAGCAACCTCGCCGCTCGTGCCTTCGGACGCATTCGCATCGCACGCCTCCTCCTGGATGAACGGATTGACGCACCGGCGACGCTCCTGGCCGCCTACGCCTTCCTCGCCGACCATTCTAACGGCAGGGCCTGTCCCGCGGCGCAGGGAGGTCATCAACCCTGGCCGGCAGGGCGGTTGTCGAGTAACTCCGGCCGGGGCCGGGGGTGATTCCAGCGCTGCCAGAGGGCGATGAAGGAGGGGCTGTCTATGGAGGCGAAGCGAAGCGGCGGGCTGCGACGCTCGCCGAGGAAGCGCACGCTGAGGGCTTGCCACGGCGGCTGCTCCACCACCATCACGGCTTCGCCAGCAGTCCAGATCGGGTTCTCCCGGCTCAATCGCCCGGTGCTCTTGGCATACACCTGCATGCATCCTGGCCCAACTCGCCATCGACGACGCGCCCGCCGGATGAAGGGGAAGCTGCGCCTCGGACGAAACTCCCGCCAGAACACTGCCAGAGCCAGGAAGAGGAAGTAGGCCAGCACGAGTCGAGCATCGACAGCGCAGACGATCATGATCAAGCCGAGCCCGATGCAGATCGCCAGGATCAGAAGCCAGACAGAGTATGGCGTCCGGTCGCCCGTGATCAGGATGAGGTCCGACTCCTCGGATGGAAGAGAGAGCTGGCGAAGCACGTCGAGTTGATCAGCCTTCGCGTGTACGTTGGTCCGTGGAATCTGGTAGCCAACCTCACGACAGCATCGGATAAACTCGGTTCCCGCATCCTGACTCCGGTTGTGCCGAAGGAGCTTTCGTTCGGCGTCGACGAGAGACGCCACGAGCCTCGGACGACCCTCCGGATTCGAATCGGGTGTGGCGTTGAGCTGAGCGCGGAGTTCCTCCGCACGCTTCCGCGACTTCTTGGCCTCCGCCCTGTCGACGGATTGACCCACCAGGATGGGAAGCAGCCTGAAGCTGATTCCAAACCCCAACAGCAAGATCGCGTTATCCCAGAGTGAGAGAGCAGCGGTTTCGCCGTCTTGCAGAAAGCTCGCGAAACCGAAGACGATGAAGCAGCCAAGAAATGAGGCCAGCCAGCCCTGCGTGTCTCGGCCGGCTGGATCGAAATTCCCGTCATAGAGAATGAGTGGCTCAAGCAACTCCCCGCCGGCAGGAGTTTCAGGCTGCAATGCGTCACGAGTTGAAGCGTCCACGGCATCGCTCATGCGTACATCCTACCGCGAATCCGCGCCGGCGCTGGGGGCTTCTTCCCCGAGCAGCAATTCCGGCCGGGGCTGCGGGTGATTCCAGCGCTGCCAAAGGGCGATGAAGTCGGGATCGTGGGCACTCGTGAAGCGAAGCAGCGTGACCCGCGTGGGGCCAACCAGTTGCACCTCCACTAGCTTGCCGCCCTTCCCGCCGACGAGCATGACGGAATCGTCCGTGCTCCAGACATTCGACCGACGATCCTTGACAACACCTGGGGCCGCCACATGCGCCCATTGGTCCAGCCGCACACCCGGGAACAGCTGCCGTACTCGGGGGCGTCTTGACAGGTGCAACGCAAACCCGGCGGTGATGACCGCCAGTACAAGCCACTGACCGTCTTTGATGGAGAGGTCTCCGGCAAACAGAGTGATCACAAGCATCATGAGCAACTGCGGCCCGCTCATGGGCCCACTACTCAACACAAATTCCGGCTCCACCTGATCCGCGATGAGTGGGATTGCCACAAGTTCCTGCTGCAAACCGTCATCATGGTGCACAATCGTGCGAGGGCGAACGCCAAGCTTGCTGAGTTGCAGCGCGATATCTCCAGCGTATTCCCGCTGGCGCTCGACGCCGCCCATTCCCCTCCAGAAGCCTCGCTGATGAATAGCGGGAGTATCGTCCAGTCGGGTGATTTGGAGTTGCACCGAGCGAAAGTTCGGCGTGTGCGGCTGCTTCGGCTGGCGACGTCGCCGTTCCAGCGACCAGATGAGCAACCAGCCCAGTAGGAAGACTGCAAGAATGACGCAGAAGCGCAGCCACGACTGCATTAGGACGCTGACCGACATCAGGGCGGCGAAGACCACGAAGACGACGACCCCGATGGCGAGGCAACCGGCCCACTCCGTCACATTGCTCAGCCTCGCTTCCAGGACGAGTGGAGCGTCGGTGCCGGCTCGGTCTGTGTCGCTGATCTCCATGGGTCCCCCAAGGACTGTATCGGCCGCCTGCCCGCCTTACTTCTTCTTCGCCGCCATCGCCCCGAGGTACTTGGCGATGTCAAAGTCGACGAAGTCGGCGTGGTGGAAGATGATCGACTCGATCGTCCGCTGCACCTTGTCGCCTTCGTGGCTATGCGTCGCGACGATGTGCATGACCTCGGCGGGGATGCCGTGCTTGTAGCACATGGCGACGCCGCTGAAGGGGTGCCGCAGCATGTCGCCGTAGTGCCCCTTGATGACGTTGCCCTGCGCGTCCTTGTCGAACTCCAGGGGCTTGCCCACATCCGCCAAGAGCGAGCCGGCGATCAGCACATCGCGGTCGATGGGAACGCGGTCGCCGAACACCGAGGTCAGGACATCGGCGATGACGATGCACTGCTTGGCGCAGGAGTTCAGGTGCTCGATGTAGCGCAGGTCGATGTCACCAGCCAGAAGCGTGAACTTCACCGCCCGCAGCTCGTCAAAGGTCCAGCCCTTGCCGCCGCAGCCAGTGGTGATCGCTTCATCCCAGACGGCGGCGACCTTGTCGCGCAGGGCGCTGTCTGTGATCTGCATCAGGTCGGGGAAGAGTTCAGCGATTTGATCGGTGGTGTAGGTCATGGGGGGCACCAGGGGGCTGAGGGATTGAGTGACTGAGGGACTAGGGGGAGCTTGGATTGTAATCGCAGCGGAGCAGGCCGTAGAGGGCATCGTCGTAGTACTCGCCGTCAACGCAGTCGCTTTGGCGTCGGAAGCCCTCGCGCTTCAGGCCGCAGCGTTCGATGAGCCGCAGGGAGCGGAAGTTCCAGGCGAAGCAGTAGGCGTCGAGGCGGTTGAGGTGCAGGCCGGTGAAAGCGTAATCGATGAGCGCCCGCAGGGCCTCGGCAGCGAGGCGCTTCCCCCACTGTTCACGGGCAATCAGCAGGCCCAGCGACCCCCGCCGATGCTGGCGGCGAAGGTCCCAGACGCCCGTATTGCCAATGACTTCGCCGGTTTCTTTGAGGACGATGGCGAAGACGGCTCCCCGCCCTTCTCGCGCTGCCGCCGCCGTCGCTTCGATGAACCGCAGCGCCTTCTCGGGCGTGTAAGGCAGCTCGACGCCGCTCACCGCCCGGGCGAAGTGAGGATCGTCGCAGATGCGCGAGAGGGCCGGCGCATCGTCCGCCCCCAGGGCCCGCAAGAGCAGCCGCGCCGTCTCCAGGGTCGGCACCGCGATCGGGCAGGGGACCGGCTGGTCGAAGTCCGGCACGGGCGCTGTCGACGCACGCGCCGGCGCCGCCCCCGGCTGCGCCTCGAACTCTTCGCGCAGGATGCCGTACAACGGCAGATCCTGTCGGCGGCCCCACTTCTCGATGTGCTGCCGAAGCGTCCCTTCGAAGGTCATGCCCAGCTTCTGCATGACCTTGCCGGAAGCTGGATTCTCCGCGAAGTGATGAGCGTGGATGCGGGTGAGATCGAGCGCGGTGAAGCCGTACTCGAGGACCGCCCGGGCCGCCTCGGTGACAAAGCCCTGGCTCCAGTAGGGCACGCCGACCCAGTAGCCGATCTCAGCGCAGCGGTCGTCCTTGCTGATGCCCAGTCCGATCGCACCGATGAGTTCCCCGGTCGTTCGCAGGGTGATGGCGAAGTTGACGCCCTCGCCGCGATCGAACATGCCCTGATGGCTGGCGATCCACTCCTCCGCGGCGCCCTCCGGATAGGGATGCGGAATGCGCAGCGTCGTCGCAGCCACCTCCCGCGCCCCGGCAAGCTCGCGCGTGCGCGGGCCGTCAGCGCTGGTGAAAGGCCGCAGCGTCAGGCGATCGGTCTGGAGCGTGGCTTGCTCGGGCATGTGGAGATCCTACCGCAGTCTCAGGCGCTCATGCGAAACCCTCGCCCCAGCGGGGAGTCGAAGATCCGCCCCGGCGGGAGGGTGCGCGAAGCAGGCGCTTCGCTGCAACGACAGCGATAAAGAGCCGGGTGAGGGGGGAAGGCTCAAGTGCGCACACACCCTCCCCCAGCCCCTCCCTCAGAGGGAGGGGAGTTCAGTTCAGCGATCGAGCTTACGCAACGCCGGCCCGTCGTAGCTGTGGGCGACGGGGTCAACCTTGCGCATCGGCTTCATGCGCTGCTGCTCTTCCGTCACGTGAGCGACCAGGCCCGGGGTGCGGGCGATCATGAAGAGCCCGTTCATCACCGCCGGGTCGAAGCCGAGGTCAGCCAGCACCGCCCCGATGGCGCCATCGACGTTGATGGGCAGGGGTTTGCCCTTCTCCGTGAAGATCTCCTCGACCGCCTTGGCGGCGGCGACGTGCTCACCGGCCACGCCGGCTTCCTGAACGATCTCGAAGAGCCCTGTCGTGCGAGGATCGTTCGTGTGGAAGCGATGCCCGAATCCCGCCATGCGCTTGCCGGCCGCCTTCATCTCCTCAAGCTCGGCCTGACCGGCTTCCTTGAGCGAGCACCCGGCGGTCTTGCTGCGTTCGATGATTCGGCCCAGAGCCCGGGCGCAATTCTCGATCGCCCCGCCGTGATGCTGGTTGATCGACATGATGCCTGCTGCGACCGAGGCGCTGAGCGCTGCCCCCGTGGAGGCGACGGTCCGGGCCGAGAGCGCTGAGGGAGGCGTGGCCCCGTGGTCAATGCTGGCGACGAGGATGCAGTCCATGACCTTGCCCACGGTCGGGTCGGGCAGTTCGCCGCGAAGGATGAGATAGACCGCCTCGCCGAAGCTGATCTTGCCCATGAGGTCAGCGATGTTGTACCCGCGCACCGCGACCTGGTTGGGGGCGATGCTGGTGACCGCGGTGGTCCAGGCGTTGGGATTCTCGTTTGTCATACCGCCACTCCATGCTTCTCAAGAACTTCGCGTGTGACCTTGGGCAGATCGCCGAAGGCATCGACGACCGTGGCACCAGCGTTTGTCAAGGCTTCGACCTTGCCCTGGTGGGTGCCTTTGCCGCCTTCGATGATGGCGCCGGCGTGGCTGAAACGGGTGCCTTCCTTCGCCGCCTTGCCGCCGATGTAGGCGATGACCGGCTTGGTGACCTTGCCTTGATTGATGAGTTCGGCCAGCGTCTCTTCCTGGCTGCCGCCGATCTCGCCGAAGATGACGATGGCTTCGGTCTGCGGATCGTCTTCGAACATGAGGGCGACATCGGGGATGCGCAGGCCGAGAACGGTATCGCCGCCGACGTGCACCAGCGTGGAGAGGCCGATGCCTTCCTGCCCGATGTAGTAGCCGCAGGACGAGGTCATGCCGCCGGAGCGGGAGATGATGCCGACGTTGCCCTGCTTGAACCACTCCTGGGCGGAAGCCGCCTTACCGCCGATCATGCCCAGGACGCCGTGGCCGGGGCTGAGGATGCCCAGCGTGTTGGGGCCGACGAAGCGGGCCCCGTGCTCCTTCGCCTTGGCGGCGATCTGCATGGCGTCCCAGACGGGGACGCGATCGGGCACGAGAACCACCATCTTCACGCCCGCCTCGATCGCCTCGATGGCAGCGGACTTGACCAGCCGGGCCGGCACGAAGATGACGGAGATATCGATCATGCCGTGGGCGTCGATCGCTTCCTTGACGGTGTTGTAAACGGGCACGCCCTGCACTTCCTGGCCGCCCTTCTTGGGCGTGCAGCCGGCCACGACGTTGGTGCCGAATTCCTTCATGAGCTTCGTGCGGGCTTGGCCCTCGCGGCCGGTGATGCCCTGCACCATGACGGTCTTGGTTTCATCAATGATGATCGCCATATCGAATCCTCCAGGAGCGACCGCGAAGGCCGCCCCGGTTCTGCGTCTCGATTCCCCGCACTCAGTTGTCCAAGCCCGGGATGGACAGATCGACAAACACCACCGGCCGACCGGCGCGGTGGCATTCCATCTCGCAGGCGATGAGTTCCGAGTCCTTGCCGGCCACGTCCGCTTCCTCAATCGCCAGCACCGGCTTGCCGCCTTCTTCCTTGAGAATGTCGGGACAGTGCTCCAGCACGAGCTTCGTCGTTGCCGCATCGCACTGCTCGTGATCGATGAAGACGCGACCGCCCTTGATGGGGAAGCTGTAGGCCGTCTCGTTGGCGGCGAAGGCAGGCACCGTCCGTCCCATGGTCGGCATCGCAAAGTTCGCGGCTTCCACCAGCGCCTTGAAACGCTCGGCGATGGCGGCCGGAGTGTCGTCCTTGCGGTAGCCCTCGACGGTGGCGGGAAGTTCCTTGCAGCAGGACTCGAGGATCTCGACGGCCCGATCCTCGCTGTTGCCGCCGAGGCGAATGACTGCGGGAATCGCCAGGTCCATTTCCAGGAAGGCCTTGGCCAGGCCGTAGGCGGAGTGGTACTGCTCCTGGCTGGCGACGCCGCTGCCCGAGCCGAAGTACCCGCAGAGCCCCTCCTGGGAGAGGATGCAGCGAGCCGCCCGGTAGACCTTGGCGGCGGAGGGGTTGCCGCTGGTGTCGGTGAAATTGGCGATGCCGAAGCCGGCCTTGGTGATGGCGTCCATGGACATCATGGAGCCGCCGCCGCCCGCGCCGTGGAAGCCGATCTTGTGCTGCCCTTCCTCGACGGGAAGCTGGGCGAAGTAGAACGTGCCCCGGTGGTCGTCCTGTTCGAGTTCGTAGGCGATCCGCTCGAGATCCGTGGGCGGGTGGTCGAGTTCCCGGGCGATGTCGATGCCCAGGTCGTCGTGCCGGAAGACGGCGTAGTCATCGATGGTCAGTCGGCAATCCGCTGCCATGACCCGGCCATCCGTGGTGGTGACCAACGGGTTGACCTCGACGCTGCGGGCCTCGTGGGTGCGGGCGACGTTCCAGACGGTCTGCACCGCGGTCACGATCTGGTCGTGCAACGCCGTATCCAGCTTGGATTGAGCGAGGAGTTCGCGAATGGTCGCCTCCTCGACACCGACGCCGACGTCGATGTTCAGGCGGTGCACGGAGGCAGCCCGATCCTCGATACCGGACCC